>Ga0210044_10010266_pt1 | contig 11204 bp, 7 predicted proteins | sample CryGey13umfilter_2_FD_183959 | JGI IMG/M metagenome (GOLD analysis project Ga0210044, IMG submission 183959) | Groundwater microbial communities from aquifer in Utah, USA - Crystal Geyser 4/9/14 3 um filter (SPAdes) (version 2) | ecosystem: Environmental > Aquatic > Deep subsurface > Groundwater...
GGTTTTTGGTTTGAGGTTTTTAGTTTGAGGTTTTTAGTTTGAGGTTTTTGGTTTGAGGTTTTTGGTTTGAGGTTTTTGGTTTGAGGTTTTTAGTTTGAGGTTTTTAGTTTGAGGTTTTTGGTTTGAGGTTTTTAGTTTGAGGTTTTTGGTTTGAGGTTTTTAGTTTGAGGTTTTTGGTTTGAGGTTTTTGGTTTGAGGTTTTTGGTTTGAGGTTTTTGGTTGTTAAAAACTTTAAACTCGAAACTATAAACTGGTTAAACTTATTTACTCTTATCCGGGAATGCCGGTATTTTACCTTTTTCCATTGGTTTATTTATCAAGTCAATCATTATTAATTCAATGGCTTTGTTAAGTTGCTCATCTACACCTTCAAATTCTTTAGCAGGGTCATTATCAATAACAACATCGGGGTCAACACCATGTCCTTCTATTATCCAATTGCTACCATCAGCGGCATAATGACCAAATTCGGGTTTATATAAAAAGCCACCATCAACAAATGGTAAAGAACCCCTGATACCAGTAACACCGCCCCAAGTACGAACTCCAACAATTTTACCTAATCCCATTTTTCTAAACTGAAATGGAAACAAATCACCATCGGAAGCAGAATAATTATTTACAAGTAAAATTTTTGGACCAAAAAGCATTTGCTCAGGATTAGTATTTCCTTCAATTTGATTACGAGCCATACCCATAAATGCCAATTCGCGGCGTAAACGTTCGATAATCATTGGCGAAACATTACCGCCGCCATTACCTCTATCGTCAATAATTAATGCTTTTTTGGCTAATTGTGGATAAAAATATTTTGCAAATTCGTTTAATCCTTCAACCCCCATGTCAGGGATATGAATATACCCAACCTGATTATTAGTAGCATCGTTCACTTTCTTAATGTTACCCTGAACCCAACTGTAATAATAAAGCGGATTCTCGTCTTTTATTGGTATCACAATAACTTTTCGAGAAGAATTTTCGGAAGCTGTTGTTGAAATGGAAAGTTCAGTTTCTTTTTCGGCAGTATTCCATAACAACGTGTAAATATCAATAACATTTTTTGTTGATTTACCATTTACAGCGGTAATAAAATTACCTTCATTAATATTTAAACCAACTTCGGTAAGCGGTGAACGTAACGTTTTGTCCCAGTTTTGACCTTCAATTATTTTATTGATTTTAAAATATCCTGAAGCATCTTTAGTGATTTTAGCACCTAACAATCCAGTATAAATTTTTTCGGTTGATGGTTTATCGCCACCACCTGTATATGAATGACCAATGTTTAACTCACCAATTAATTCGCCGATTAAATAATTCAAATCGTTTCGGTTGCTAACAAATGGCAATAAAACCGCATATTTATCGTGCATTTTTTTCCAATCAAGACCGTGCATTTTTGGGTCATAGAAAAAATCGCGCATTTGACGCCAAGCTTCATCGTATATCTGTTTCCATTCAGCTTTGTTATCAATTAATACATTCATATTTCCCAATTCAATATTTTTATCAGTTTTTAATTCAGTAGATGGAACTTCAATAACAAAATACTTATTTTCTTTTTTTACAAGCATCTTTTTGCGATTAGCTGTAATTTCATAACTTTCAACTTGCCCTAACGATGTTTCTTTTTTGTCCTTAATGTTATACGATTTTAAAGAATATTCAGTTTCTTCGCCCGACTGAAATTCATAAAACAATTTATCTCCGACTTGACTAATGTTCCAATAATTTCCGGCTTTTGTGGGTAATGCCACAATACGTTGTTGAATACCTTCGAAATCAATTTTCACATCAGGTATTACAATTTTTTCATCTTGTTGAGCATTCTTCTTTTCAGATGGGGCATTCAAGTTCACTTCGTCGTTGGCAGGACCAATAGGATTTGGAGTGTTTTTTTGTAATGTTATAAAATAAATACGCGACATATCAGAATATGAATGATTCCATTCGGTTTGACTATATTTTGGATTAAAATCACGGTCGGAAGTAAAAAATAAATACTTTCCATCAACACTAAAATATGGCTGATTAGAATTATACCACACATCTGTTGCTTCAATTATAGACTTTGTTGAAACATTATAAAAATAAATTTGCGACATTGTTGCATTTAAAGACCTGTCGGAAAAAGCAACCCATTTACTATCCGGTGCCCACGAATAATCATTTATTTCCCATGTTTTACTTTGTGTAACATTAGTTACAACTTTTGAATTAATATCAACATATTGTAAGCGAAATTTTTTGTCGCTAAAAAGTATTTTTTTACTATCGGGCGACCACATAACAGAAAATTTATATGTGTCGGCATCTTTTGTAAGCTGAACTGGGTTCTCACTTCCGTCTGCTTTTTGAATGTAAACTTCATATTCGCCAGTAGCATCAGATAAAAATGCTATTAATTTTCCATCGGGTGACCATGCAACCGAACGTTCATGTATTCCCGAACTTTGGCTTAAGTTTAAAGAGATTCCTTGTTTTACTGGAATTGACCATACATCGCCACGGGCAGTTAAAGCTAATCGGTTACCATCGGGAGCAATGCTAAAGTCGTCAATAAATTTTGATGCATCTTTTAATTGATTCCTACCTTGCAAATTATCATCATTAATAATAATATTTAATTTTGATTGTGTTTGTGTTTTAACATCAAACAAATAAATAAACCCTCCATTCTCGAATACAATTTTATTATCGCCCAAAGATGGAAATTTAACATCATATTCGGTGTAATTGGTAATCTTTTTAGTCTCTTTTGTTGATATATTATAACAAAAGATATTCATAGTCCTATCACGGTCGCTACAAAAATAAATTTCATTATTTACCCACATCGGGAAAATATCCTGCGATATGTTATTTGTAATATTCTCTGTTTTTTTGGAGTCGAAATCGTAAACCCAAACATCATCAGCCATTCCACCTTTGTAATATTTCCAGGTTCTAAACTCACGCATTACTCTATTAAAAGCAAGCTTTTTACCATCAGCCGAAAAACTATTAAAACCACCCGAAGGCAAAGGAAGTTGCTCCGACATTCCACCATCAATAGAAACCTGAAAAAGCTGACCAATAAAATCGTTCCACGATTGTTTGCGCGAACGGTAAATTATTTTTTTGCTATCGTTTGTCCACGATGTTACAATATTATTTGGTCCCATTCTGTCAGAAATATCATCGCGTCCTAAAGTTGCCGTATATGTTAAACGTTTTGGCTCACCACCATCAGAAGACATTACATAAACTTCAGTATTCCCATCATACTGAGCAGTAAAGGCGAGCCACTTGCCATCGGGCGAAAAATGAGGAAACATTTCGTAACCCTTATGAGTAGTAAGTTTCCGAGCTTCCCCACCAGTTGTTGAAACTGAATACAAATCACCGGCATAAGAAAAAACAATTTGAGTGCCATAAACGGCTGGAAATCGAAGTAATCGTGCATCGTTCTGGCTAAATGTTATTACTGTAACAAAGCAAAAAACAATTAAAAATAAGTTTTTCATTTTAGTTAATTTAAGTGGTAAAGGTAAAAATTTTGTATAAAATTAATACTTTTGCAATTATAAATTCATTTTTTTGAAAATTGTAAAAAAATATTACGTTGTTTGGAAAGGATTAAACCCTGGTATTTACGATAATTGGAACGATTGTAAAGAGCAGGTTGATGGTTTTGAAAACGCTCAATATAAATCATATAAAACACTCGAAGAAGCACAATTGGCTTATAGCAAACCTTTTAAATGGATAAAAAAAGAAAGTGCTTTTGATATTTACTTAAACTCAAACGAGAAACCAATTTTAGATAGTATTTCGGTTGATGCTGCTTGCAATGGCTCTACTTTAAAAATGGAATATCAGGGAGTTAGCACATCAACAAAAAAAGTGATTTTTAAAATGGGACCTTTTGATGATGGTACAAATAATGCCGGCGAGTTCCTTGCAATTGTTCATGCTCTTGCATTGTGTAAAAAAGAAAACATAAAAATTCCTATTTATTCAGACAGTTTAACAGCAATTTCGTGGATTAAAAAGAAAAAGGCAAATACAAAATTAAAACGAACAGAGAAAAACGAAGAGCTATTTAATTTAATTGCAAGAGCCGAAAACTGGCTTAAAGAAAATATATATTCAAATCAGATATTAAAATGGCTAACTCAGGTTTGGGGCGAAATTCCAGCAGATTTCGGGAGGAAGTAAGATTGTGGAAAATTGTAAAAAGATTGAAAAGAAAGATTGAAAGGATTGATTATATTTGAGGTTGAGGTTGAGGTTGAGGTTGAGGTTGAGGTTAAGGTTGAGGTTGAGGTTGAGGTTGAGGTTGAGGTTGAGGTTGAGGTTGAGGTTGAGGTTGAGGAGATTGAGAAAATAAGATTGAAAAGATTGTGAAGAAAGATTGAAAAGATAAGATTGAAAAGATAAGATTGAAAAGATTGTGAAGAAAGATTGAAAAGATAAGATTGAAAAGATTGTGAAGAAAGATTGAAAAGATAAGATTGATAAAAAAAGATTGAAGAAAAACCTGCAAACAGTGAACAATAATAACAATGGTCACACAATAGTTAATACAATGGTCATACAATAGTTAATACAATGGTCAAACAATGGTCACTCAATTGTATGCTCATGTATGACAACTGAATGCTCATGTATGACAACTGAATTACCATGTATGACTATTGAATGACAGTGAGTTTTTTTAAACAGTAAACAGTGAACAGTCGGCAGTGAACGTAGAACAATAAACTTTTTGAACTCTTTTGAACAATCTTGAAACTTGAAACCAATAAATATAAACAGATGAAACATCCACGACTATATAAAGACACACAAGGGAATGATTATATTTGAGGTTGAGGAATGAGGTTAAGGTTAAGAAAGATTGAAAAGAAAGATTGAAAAGATTGATAAGACAAGATTGAAAAGATTGAGAAAACAAGATTGAGAAAACAAGATTGAGAAGACAAGATTGGGAAGAAAGATTGAAAAGATTGAGAAAACAAGATTGAATAGATTGAGAAGAAAGATTGAAGAACGTCTTCATCAATCCTATCAATCTTCTTCAATCTACATCAATCTGAAAAATATAAGTAATTAATAATGAAACAATAACTAAAATATAAACAGATGAAAAAAATAACTTTAGTTACGTTCTTAATTGTTAACTCAATTTACACATTTTCTCAAACAAATATTAGCGATTCGGCAATGGCTGTTTCGATATTTTCGAAAGCTTTAAGTGACGATTGGGCTATACAAAATTTAGAAGAACTTGTTACAAAATATCCATATAGATTATGTGGTACAAAAGCGGTTTCGGATGCTGTTGATTGGTCGGAAAAAACTTTAAAAGAATTAGGTGCCGACACAGTTTTTCATCAAAATATAAAAGTATTGCATTGGGAAAGAGGCGAAAAAGAAACAGGAATTATTAACTCAAAAACATTTGGCAAAGAAAAAGTAAATGTTTGTGCAATTGGTGTTTCTATAGGGACTGAAGTTAAAGGTGTAAATGCACAAGTAGTTGAAGTACAAGATTTTGATGAACTTAATAAAATAGGAAAAGAAAACATTAAAGGTAAAATTGTTTTTTTTAATAGAGCAATGGACTCAAAATTTTATAATACTTTTCCTGCTTATGGAGGAGCTGTAAATCAGCGTTCAAGAGGTGCTTCGGAAGCTGCAAAATATGGAGCTATTGCTGTAATTGTTCGCTCACTTACACTTTCTACCGATACATTCCCACATACAGGGATTATGCGATACGATACAAATTATATAAAAATTCCTGCATTTTGCATTAGCACATTTCACGCAAATCAGTTAAGCAAACAATTAACACAAGACAATAATTTAACATTGTTTTTAAAATCAAACTGCAAAATGTTATCCGAAGAAAATTCTTATAATGTTGTTGCTGAAATAAAAGGGACAGATTATCCAAATGAATATATTACAATGGGCGGACATATAGACTCGTGGGATATTACATCAGGTGCACACGACGACGGTTCGGGAATAATTCATTCAATGGAAGTTTTAAAACTTTTTAAAGATTTGGGAATAAAACCTAAACATACTATTCGTATTGTTATGTTCATGGACGAAGAAATGGACCAGCGTGGTGCAAAAAAATATTTAGAAATTGCAATTAAAAATAACGAGAAACATATTGCCGCATTAGAATCGGATGCCGGTGGTGCAACACCTATGGGAATTTCGATTAACGCTTCTGATACAGTTTATAACAAATTACTTGAATGGAGTTATTTATTTGAAATTTATGGTATTACACAAATTATAAAAGGTTATTCCGGAGTTGATATTAGCCCCTTAAAAAGCAGAGGAGTTCCTTTATTTGATATCATTCCCGATTCGCAGCGTTACTTCGACTATCACCATTCGGCTAACGATACTTTTGATAAAGTTAATAATAGGGAACTTCAATTAGGCAGTGCTTCTTATGCTTTGCTCATATATTTGATAGATAAGTATGGGTTATAACCAAAACATCTTCTCAATAATTTGAAATTAATATCGCATAATGCTATTTGTTAGTTACTTATGTTTTTATTTAAAAATATTTGTTTTATATAAATTGTTGTTGTAAATTTACACCGTCCTAATAATTTTTATTTTTTAATAGCTATAAAAATCATTTACCTGAAATGTTTTTACTAAATAAAAATATTGTATATTACCAATTTTCATTGTATAATGTTATTGTAAGGTGTGTGTGTGTGTCAAACAACGTGCACAATTTCATATTTACTATTTCAAAATAACAAATCGGATCCTTAATTATTATTTATTCATTGAGTTCAGTTTTATTTTTTTTATTTGAATAAGAAAAATTGAAATTACTCAAAAACATTTTTAATTTATTAATCATTAATTTAATTTTATATGAAAAAATATATTTTAATAGCATTGCTATTTAGTTTAAATTTTATTACCTTTGCTCAAAGCAAAGTAGTTAAATTATTTCCTCAATATGGGCAGGGTTATCTTGCTTTATACAGAAATGCAGATTTGGGTATTGCTTATTGGACGGTAGAAATAGCTTTAAGAACATGGTATAATGATAGCGTTTATAATGATAAAATTGTTGATAAATTTACATTAACAAACCTTGATTATATGAAAATGCCGGAAGAATATTTAGACTCTAATAAAAATTTCATTTTTACAGTGCAAGGATTTAATACATATAAAGTACAAGTTGTAAATGATGGACCATGGAATTTGGGTGGTATTATTAAAGTATGTCCCGGTTGTGGACCTATGACAATTAAATGCTCAAAAAAATGTAATGGAACAACTTATGCATGGGCAATTAACCAATATGTAAATGATGATAATAGTCAATCATCATTTGAGTTAAGTTCTACTCTTCAAATATGGGACCCAGTAACATATACAGGTATTCCTTATTACGAATACATGAATCAGTCTGAATTTAATCAAGTTTCACAAGGGTCTCAAGTTCCATATTGGGAACTATATTATAATAATTTTTATGGTTGGACTCCTGGAAACTCACCACATGTTATTTCAATTCCTAATACTTATCCCCAGCATGTATATTTAGATGCAATGGGAAATCCTCTTATTTCAGGAGCAATTTATGGAGTACAAAAAGATTTAGGTAACTGGAATGGTGATTATATTGAATCACAAATAGAACCATTTGGTAGTATTTGTTATAATCCTACACAGTATTTTATTGATTTTATGAATGACTACGTTCATGTAAATCAATATTATAGCTTTGACTACACTTTAATGCCAGAATTAGTTTGCCAACCTTCTCCAGGTGGTGGAACTCCACCACATCCAATTCCAGGTGTTAATATTCCAAGTTTAATTTATTGTGCACATTCAGTTGTCGAAGCTACAGATTTAAGCGATGTTGTTGGAACAATAGACAGTTGTCTTAATTCACCAGCACAACAACTTTTAGGTGGTTTTTGGCCCGACTACATATTGGGTATTTCAATAGGAAGATTAGATAAAGAAATGACTCCTATTACATTATTGGCAAAAGATTTATTTGGACCAAATGGAGAATATCTTAACCCTAATTTTACACTTGAACCAGGTTTATATTCTTTAGGTTTGGTTTTAAGCGATGGAACTTATGTACCAATATATAAAGCATTCAAAAAAGAAATAAGTTTTTCAAGAAACTATTCTGAGTTTTTAAATGCTACAATTAGCCCTGTTCCAATTAATGGTGAAGAATTTAATTTACATATAGAAGCAAATGCAACTCTAAAGTTCGATTATGTTCTTTTCGATTTTAATGGAAATGAACTTTATCGTAAAAATTTTGTTATTCACCAATACCAGTTAAGAGACTATACTGTTAAGCCAAAAGTAAATATGCCTTCTGGTATGCTATTAAATAAATTTATTTTTGAAGATGGTTCACAATTAAATATTCAAACTATAAAGAATTAGTATAAATTAAACCCACTTATCTTTGATAAGTGGGTTTTTAAAATTTAAATTTATGAAAAATATATTTTACATTATATTGTTTTTTACATCTTCTTATAGCGTTACAGCTCAAACATATACAATTGACAATCAAGTTACTTTTGGAGGTAACCAATCAGATGTTTGCAGGTTATGTAAAAAAACTTCAGATGGAGACTTTATTTTAGGTGGTTTTTCAAACTCCGGAATTTCTGGTGATAAAACTGATAGTTGCAAAGGGGTTGATTATTGGCTCGTTAAATTTAATTCATCATTTATTCCACAATGGCAAAAATCAATTAGGGGAAATAATATAGACGAGTTATTCGATTTATTAATTCTGCCTGATAGTTCAATAATATTAATAGGTCTCTCAGCTTCTTCTATTGGGTATGATAAAACAGTTACAAATTATGGTTCCAATGATTTTTGGATTGTAAAGTTAGACAAAAATCAAAATATAATTTGGCAAAAAACTTATGGTGGAACAACTGGAGTACAAGAACCAGTAAAAGCTATTTTGAGAAACAACGGAGATGTTTTAATTGCAGGTGTTTCAACTTCTGATAGTTCAGGCACAAAAACCGAAAATTCAAGAGGTGGCAATGATTACTGGTTAATTAAAATTGATACTGCAGGTAGCCAATTATGGGACAGAACTTATGGAGGTTCTGATGCAGATGATTTGTGTAATATGGATGTTTTTACTAATGGTGATATTTTATTATCAGGATATTCACGTTCTCCTATTTCTGGCGAAAAAACGGAAGGGCATTTTGGAAGTGTTAATGATTGGGATAACTGGATTATTAAACTCGATTCTAATGGCAATAAATTATGGGATAAAACAATAGGTGGTGATAGCACTGAACAGGAAGGTTCTGTCGCTATTTTAAATAATAAAATTTATCTTGCTTCTGTTTCTGCATCATCAATATCCGGGCTTAAAACCGAAAACAGCAAAGGCGGTTTAGATTATTGGATAATAAAATTAGATAGTGCAGGTAATGTTATTTGGGATAAAACTATTGGTGGTGATCAAGGAGATATTCCAAAAGATATCTCAATCATTAATGGCAATAGAATACTTATATCAGGTTCATCTTCTTCAGGAATTTCGGGCGATAAAAACGAAGTCTGCAGAGCAAACTCTGATTATTGGATATATTGTATTGATACTAATGCAAATTATATTTGGCAAAAAACTATCGGTGGTACTGGCGAAGATGGGCTTTTTACAACATTAGGAATGAGTCCTAATCATTATATTTTAGCTGGTTATTCTAATTCTGGAATTTCTGGCGAAAAAACAGATGTTTGTAGGGGCAATTACGACTATTGGGCAGTAGAATTATCGGTTTTGCTAAATAACAATGAGCAGAATTTATCTTCTGAAATACATTTTGCTCCTAACCCTGTTAATGACTATTTTTACATTAGTACTGGAAATGAGGAAATATTTAATATTTCAATTTTTAATTTATTAGGCGAAAAAGTTTTTGAAAAAGAAAATTACAAAACAAATGAAAATATTTCTGCAAGAAAACTAAAATCAGGAGTATATTTTTGCAAAATAACATTTAACTCTAAAATTACTAAAACATTAAAATTTATCAAAAATTAATTTTATTTTGCACAATTTTTGTAGAAAAATGAAAACCCAACATCATGAAAAATTTATTATTTCTACTATTTGTTTTACCTCTATTTTCATACACACAATCCGAATATTTGAATTTCGATTTTGAAGAAACAGATTCAGTTGAAAAAGAAATTCTATACTTTGATTACAGATGTTTTAAAACAATGTTAGAAATAAACAGAAATCCGGAAGTTTCGTTTTCGGGCAATAATTGTTTAAGTTTAAATACTTATAACTCCAACTGGACAGAAGGTTGCACAATTTATACTTCGTTACCTATTAAATATTGTAAAGGATTAAGGCACGTACAGATAACTCTAAAATCGCGTTACCAATTCGAAAAACAAAATGGTGGTTTTTGGGTATTTGCAACAAAAGGTATAAAATATTTGGGTAAAGCAACAACTTATCCGGGATATTTTCCATTTCCAATTATTTTTACGTTTTTGTGGAAACCAATGCTTCAGCCAGTTTTTCCTTATGAATGGTATTTCTATAAATTAGATTTTAAAATTGATGAAGACCCTGATGAACTTTTGTTAGGTTTTTATGATAAATTTGGAAGGGTTTGGTACGATGATATAGAAATAACTTTAAACGACAAACCTATAAATAATTTTGCTTTTCAGATTATTCCGTAAAAAGAAAACTGTCATGCTTCGAGTACCTCAGCATGACCGAGAAATTAAATAAAATTCATTATCTTTATATTATGAATTTCTTAGCACATATATATTTAAGCGGAAATGATAATGAAATAAAAATTGGAAATTTTATTGCCGATGCTTTAAAAGGTTCTACATATAAAGCATATTCCGAAAAAATTGCATTAGGAGTAACAATTCATCGTGTAATTGATTCATTTGCAGATACTCATAAAATTTATTCTTTGGGAAAAATTCCTTTACAAAGTAAATACGGGCATTATTCTGGTATTGTGCTCGATGTTTTTTTCGACCATTTTCTTGCTTTGCACTGGGAAAAGTTTTCGAAGCAAAATTTTAAAGCATTCTGTCGAAATTTTTATTTGAACCTTACTTTAAATACAGCCACTCTCCCACCCCGTTATCGTTATATGTTT
>Ga0210044_10010267_pt1 | contig 11203 bp, 12 predicted proteins | sample CryGey13umfilter_2_FD_183959 | JGI IMG/M metagenome (GOLD analysis project Ga0210044, IMG submission 183959) | Groundwater microbial communities from aquifer in Utah, USA - Crystal Geyser 4/9/14 3 um filter (SPAdes) (version 2) | ecosystem: Environmental > Aquatic > Deep subsurface >...
AACTCGAGGAGAAAGTGCAAGGCGATCGGGACGATGTCGTCCCGCCGTTCCGTGAGGGACGGAAGCTCGACCCGGGCGACGGCCAGGCGATAGTAGAGATCTTGCCGAAAAAGCCCCTTCCCGATCCGCTCCTCGAGATTTTTATTCGTGGCGGATACGATCCGTGCCCGCACTGTAAGCTTCCTCGTCCCACCCACACGGTAATATTCCCCTTCTTCGAGGAAGCGGAGGAGCTTGGCCTGGGCCTCCGGGCTCAGGTCGCCGATCTCGTCGAGGAACAGGGTCCCCCCTTCCGCCTGCTCCACCATCCCCTTCTTCCCGGCGGCGCTCGCCCCGCTGAAGGCCCCCTTCTCGTACCCGAACAGCTCGCTCTCGATCAGTTCCCTCGGGATGGCGGCGCAGTTCACGCTGATCAGGGGGCCGCGGAAATTCGGGCTCCGGTAGTGGATCGCGCTCGCGATCAGCTCCTTGCCCGTCCCCGTTTCGCCGAGGATCAGTACCGGGGTGTCCGGACTCCGGGCGAGGAGCCCCACGAACTCCATCACGTCCCGGATCTTGTCGCTCTCCCCGATAAAGCACGGAAGGTTTTCCCGGAGGTACCGTTCCTGGAGGGCCTGGACCTCTTTTTTCAGCCGGATCGATTCGCAGGCGTTCCCGATGCTCACCTCGAGGGTATCGATGTCGAGCGGCTTCACGACGTAGTCGTAGGCGCCGCCCTTCATGGCGGAGACGACGCTTTTCACGTCCTCGTAGGCCGTGATGACGACGATCAGGATCTCCGGGGCGACCGCCCGGAACACCGGGATGGCCTCGATCCCGCTCATCCCCGGAAGTCCGAGGTCGAGGAGGACGAGATCCGGCGGATCGACCCGGGCGGCGGCGACGGCGCTCTCGGCATCGGGGAAATCCGCCAACCGGTACCTCCCCTCGAGGGCGATCGTCAGCGTCCTGCGGATGGTCTCTTCATCATCGACGATGAAGAGAGCGTACGGGGTCATGCAGGAGCTCCTTCCGTCGCCACCGGAAGCTCGATCCGGAACTCCGCCCCCCCCCACCGGCTCGTATCGACGCGCAACGACCCGCCGTGGTCGGTGACGATCCGGTGGCTGAAGCTGAGTCCGATCCCGGACCCATCCTTTCTCGTGGTGAAAAAGGGATCGAAGACCCTCTCCCGGAGGGGAGGAGGAACTCCCGGCCCCGAGTCGGAAACACGCAGCACGATCCGCCCGTCCCGAACGGCGGTCGCGATCTCCAGGAGTTTCGCTCCCTCGATTCCTTCCATGGCCTGGCAGGCGTTCGTGATCAGGTTGACCACCACCTGCTCGATCATCTGGGCGTCGACACGGCACATGGTGAGGTCGGGATCCAGATCCTTGAGAACCGCGATCTCCCGTTTCCGCAACGTCGACAAGGAGAGTCGGACCGCCTCTTCGATGACCTTGTTCAGGTCGACGGCCTCCTTGCGGGGAGGAAAGGGCCTGGAATAGTCCATGACACGCTGGACGACCAACCCCATTTTCGCGGCGGCCGATTTCATCTGCTCCAGGATCCGGTCGATCTTTTCCTTCGTTTCGGGCTCGAGTCCCGTGGATGCGCCGCAGGTGCGCTCGATGCTCGAAATGCTGATGTTGACCGAGGAGAGGGGGTTGCGGATCTCGTGCGCGATCCCCCCCGCGAGAACGCCGAGCGATTCCAGCTTCATCGCATTGGCCATCGCCGCCTCGGTCCGAGCCTTTTCCGTCACGTCCCGGAATACGAGGACGGTCCCCACGGAGCGGCCGCCTTCATCGAGCACCGGGGATTCGCCGACCTCGATCCTGTGGGTGACCCCGCTCCGGTCGACGAGGACGTCCCCTTCGGGTTGGAACACCTCACGGATGGGCTTCCCGGCGGCTTCGGCCTGCGTCCATCCCGTGATCCTCTCCGCCATCCGGTTGACGAGCAAAACCCGATCCTCCGGGTCGATGGAGATGACCCCGTCACCGATCGATTGAAGGGTGACCGTGGCGCGCCCCTTCTCGCGCGACAACATGTCGAGGGCGTTGCGGAGCGCGGCCATCGGGTACGTCCGGAAGAGAAAGAACAGGAGCAGGGTGATCCCCGTTCCGGCCGTGGCCAGGACGGCCGTTTCGACGATCAACGGACGAAGGGAGGCGCCCTCCTCGAGGGATCCAACGATCACCCCGGAATCCATCAGGGGATAGGTTCGCGTCATCCGCGGTTCGCCGAGACGTTCCGTCCGCTGCGCCACGATCTTCCCATCGAGGTCCAGGATGCGGAGGGATTCCGTATGAGGATCTTCCGGTCGTTTCGCCAGAAGCCCCTCGAGACGGATCGTCTCGTACTTCCACATCTCCGGGTTCCTGTTGATCAGGGAGGAGACCTGGTCGGCATAGATCTCCGTTTCCGTCCAGAGATGTTCGCTTTGCAACCCCCACCCGTTCACGAAGTAGAGCACGGGGAACGCCGCAGCGAGGATCATCAGCAGAACCCCGCCGAATCCCTCGATGCGTCGGGGGATGCTCCGCCCCGTCCCCTTCAAGGAGGGCTCCCTCCATGTCGAACCGCTTCCTGGCCGTTCTCCGCCAGGATGGCGGAACCCGCGGGCGAGCGTACGAAATCGACGAACCGGCGAACCGCGGGCGGGGGATTGTTTTTCGTCACCATGAAAAACGTCTTGCTGCCGGGGTACGACCTGTCGGCCATGGCCCGGACGCTCGGGGGTATCCCGTCCAGGGACAGGATGCGGAGCGCGCGCTTCTCGGAAAGGAGGAGCGCCAGCGTCGTCCCCCCGAAAGCGCCCGGCACGCGCTCGATGGTGTCGACCGCATCATGGTCGGTCGTGGCGACGATCATCCCCCGGCGGCGCAAGGCGATGTCGACCGCCGCGCTCATCGCCGGGGAGATCCCTTTCAGTGCCGGGATATCCGTATCCTCCCGGGGACGGAGGACCAACCGGATCCGCTTGCCGTTCTCCCAATCGCGCTTCCCGGCGTAAATGGCGGCGAGACCTTCCGGCGTCAGACCGGTCATCTTCAGGTCAGGGTTGACGGCGAACACGAAGGGAGTCCTTGCGTACCTCGTTTCCACGAGGCCCTGGGCGCGTTCCTCGCCGCTCAACGCTCGGGCGCTCAGCCCGATGTCCAGGCGTCCCGCCATGACGGCCCGGACGCTGCCGCTGCTCCCCATGCCCGGCAATATGTCGACCCGAATCCCCGGGTCGGTCATATGGAACGCCTCCCCGAGGGTCCGCATCGTCCCGATCGCACCGCCGGTCCCGGAGATCCGGATCGTCTCCGCGACGGCGCTCTCCGGACCGGACACGAGCAGCACCACCAGGACGGCGGCCGCCCAACAGGCTGTCCTGTTCCGCCTGCGGACCCGGTACACGATCTCTCCTCTCGCGACGATTTCCCGCGACCGAGGACGACCGATGCCGTATCGTGTGAGAATCCGCGAGAAGGCCGTCACCCGTGTTCTCGAAACGGCTGGACAGGATCCATTCCTTATTAAGTACACACCAACCGGCACCCCGTTGCCAAGGAGTCATTTGGGCCTATCGGGGTCAGGAGATGGGTGATATATTCATATACGTAATTTCATCTCCGCGGAAGGAGCAGAGCCGGTGCCGACCTACTCGTACGAGTGCAGGAAGTGCGGTCACGCGTTCCAGAAGATTCTCTCCTTCAAGGAGTATGAGGAAGAGAAGGTGAAGTGTCCGAAGTGCGGGAGCGGAAACGTCGCCCAGGTCCTGGAGACGTTCTTCGCCAAGACATCGAGGAAGTCGTAGTCCGTTTCCGGCGCGGAGAGGATGCCCCGGCTTCATGCCGAGGATTTTATTGAAGCGCCGACACTGACCTGTTCCAGGATGAGATCACAGCAACTCTCTCATTTTTTTCAACACCGCGATGTTCTGCGTGTGCCCCGTCATGTGGGCGGTCACCCTCGCCTGCAGGCGTCGTCCGAGAAGGTAGAGATCCCCGATCATGTCCATGATCTTGTGACGCACCGGTTCATCCGGGAACCGAAGGGCGCCGTTGATCGGCCCCTCCTCCCCGAAGAGGACGAAGTTGTCGAAGCGCCCACCGAGAGCCAGCCCCTGCCGTTGCAGAAGCCCGATGTCCCGCGCGAACCCGAAGGTTCGCGCGGGGGCGATCTCCTTCCGATAGGTCGCCGGGTCGTCGAGTCGAAAGACGAAGCGCTGCCTGCCGACCGGGGCCGGGTATTCGAGCGTATAATCGATTTCGAATGCGTCGCACGGTTCCAGCCGGATCGACGCCTTGCCGGCATCGATCCGTACCGGTTCCTTCAGCAGGATCCCGTGCCAGTTCCCGATCTGGTTCTCGAAGCCGACTTCCTCGAACAGGGAACAGAACTCCACGGCCGAACCGTCCAGCACGGGGACCTCGCCGTTGCACTTGATGAGCAGATTGCTGACCCCGTATGCGTTGAGCGCGGACAGGACATGCTCGATGGTCGCGACATGGGTGGTTCCAAGGCGGATCGTCGTAGCGTAGCCGGTCGACTCGACGAAATCGACGTGCGCCGGAACCGCCCGGTGGTCGGAGACTCCCACGAAATGGATCCCCGAGTCGCGGCCCAGCGGCTCGAAGATCAGCCCGCTCTTCCTACCGGAGTGGAGTCCCTGCCCATACAGAACCGCGCTGCGGGCGAGCGTCCGCTGCGGCATGAGGGCCCCGCGCAACGTCTGGTTCCCGAACACCAGGGGCTGCAGCTTCGGCACCCCCTCCGCGGACCGGAGATCGATCGTACCGGCGAGTTCGCCCGCTGCCGGGCTCCGGACGGCATCCCGTGTCCCCAGGGCCCGATGGATCGCGTTCAGCAGGATATCGAGTTCGAGCGGTTTTTCGATGAAATCCGAGGCGCCGATCTTGGTCGCCTTGATGGCGGTGGAGATCGTCGCGTGCCCGCTCATCATGATCACGGGCATCGAAGGTTGCTCCGCCTTCATGCGACGAAGCGTCTCGATCCCGTCCATGCCCGGCATCCAGATATCAAGAAGCACAAGCGACGGATGAAGCGATTGAAGCTTTGAGAGGGCATCGGCGCCATCGACAGCGAGAGCGCAGGAGAACCCCTCGTCGCCCAGGACGCCCTCGAGCGATTTCCGGATGCTCGCTTCGTCGTCGACGATCAGGATCGGCCCCGGATTCGGCATGGAGATCCCCCCTCCCTTCTATCGTTGACCCTCTTCTTCCAGTATACCTTTCAACCGCCTGGCCGCCTGCGCGATATCGTCCGCCGCCGCGATCGCGGAGATCACGGCCGCCGCGTCCGCTCCCGCTTCGCGCACCTTTCGGGCATTTTCGGCGTTGATCCCCCCGATCGCGACGATGGGGAGACGACAATGACGGCGGATCCGCGCGATGCCGTCGACGCCCAGGGGCAGGCCGGCATCCGGCTTCGTCCCCCTCGCCTCGAAGACCGGGCCGACCCCCAGGTAATCCGCGCCGTCCTTCTCCGCCAGGGTGGCCTCTTCCACCGTATTCACCGAAACCCCGAGGATCTTGCCGGGGCCGATGATTTCGCGCACCACGGACGCGGGAAGGTCGGCCTGGCCGACATGGACCCCGTCCGCGTCGACCGCCAGGGCGATGTCGAGGCGATCGTTCACGATAAAGGGGACATCCGCTTCGCGCGTGAGCTTCCGCAGCTGCAGCGCAACCCGGTACAGCCTGCCGCCGGAGGCTTCCTTGTCGCGCAGTTGAAGGGCGTCGGCTCCGCCCAGGATCGCCGCCTCCGCGACCTGGGGGTGCGACCGCCCCCGGCTCACCTTCTCGTCCGTGATGACGTAGAGTCGCCACACGCCGGGAGAGGAACGATCGGTCATCTCCGGTCAGCCGCCCTGCGACGCCGCTTTCCCGAAGGCGGCCCAGAAGGGATCCACCTTGGGATGGATCAACTCACGGGACGTGCCGTTTTCAAAGACTCGCATCCCCTGCCGCCGGTCGACGATCTCCCCCACCATGCTCGCCGGGATCCCCTTGTCGCCGAGCCGCCGGATCACCGCCTTCGCCTTGTGCGGCCGGCAGGCGAGGATCAGCGTCCCCTCGCTGATCGACGAATACGGGTCGATGCCGAACAGGTCGCACACGTTCCGCACCGCGTCCTGCACGATGATCTTCTCCTTGTCGATCGTCATGCCGACGCCCGACGCCTTGGCGACCTCGAACAGGCCGCCCCACACCCCGCACTCGGTCGCGTCGTGCATGGCGGTCACCCCGTCCTCCCTCACGCCGACCTCGACCGCCGTGAAGGCGTCCTCGACGATGGACATCTGCCAGAAGATCTCCTCGGCATCCCGCGCCGCCTTCTCCCCGTATCGTTCCGCCACCCGCTTCGGAAAAGTGACGGCGAACAGGCCGGCCGCTTCGATCGCCGCCCCCTTGGTGAGGATGACGACATCCACCGCCCGCGCCATCTCGGGAGTGACATACCGGTCTTTGGGCCCGATGCCGATCACGGTCGCGCCGCCGATCATGGGGTAGTCGCACCCTTCGTAGCGGCCGGTGTGCCCGGAGACGACGGCCATGCCGATCTTGTCGCACTCCCGGTGCATCACCGTCCACATCGCTTCGAACTCCTCCCGGGTGATGGACAGGGGGAGATTCAGGTCCATGGTGATGTAGTTCGGCCGGATTCCCGATGTGACCGCGTCGGACGCCAGGATGTGGACGGCGAACCAGCCGGATCGTTCCCACCCGTAAGGGGGCACCACGAACACCGGATCGGTCGTGGTCACCATCACCTGTCCGTCCCCCAGGTCGACGACCCCCACGTCCACCCCATGCCGGGGGCCTACCAGGATTTCCGGGCGCTTCCTTCCCAGTTGCGGAAGGATGATCTCGTCGAATATTTCCGAAGATACCTTCCCGATCGCGGGCAATTCCTGTTTCACGCATTCCTCCCGTTGAACATTCACAAAGAATACCACCCCCAATCCCCGAGCGGGGAGATCAGAAGGTCTCATCGAATGACATGATGGGACAGGAACAGGACGGGCGGTGGGTCGTCCGACGGCGGATCAGAGCCGGAGAACGTCTTGCAAGTGCTTCGGCACCTCCTGCGTTTCCACATGCCCCAGGTTTTTGTTCACCGTGACCGTGACCAGTGCGGAAGTCTCGTGCGAAAGCGCGGCGCGCAGGATACCCAGGAATCCCGCTTCGGCCACGAGCAACAGTTTTCCGTAGCGGTGTCCGACACGGCCCTCCTCGAGGATTCCGGCGAGCTGCCTGGCGAACACCTCGGCGACGTGCGTTGCGGGCCCTACTTCCTGCTCGAAGGAGTGGCGGGCGCCGTGGCTGTCGAAAGCGCGGCCCGGCTCGTCCGATCCGAGGTCCCTGCTCTTGAGCTTTCCCTCGGGGTGCGGGATGTCCTGAAGCAGGATCAGGCCTTTACCGGGCCCCGGGTTTTCGAAGATCCGGGCGCCGCCGCGGTGGGCGATCACGACCCATGTGTTCTTCATGGGGGAGTCTCCTCGTTCAAGATGGAATCACTTGAATTTCGCGGTAGCGCTCTCGAACGCTTTCCTCATTTCCACCCAGGCATTCTCGACGCCCTTCCTCATTTCCGCCGACGCGATGGCATCCTCGAAACTTTTCGTCGACGTTGCCGAAATCTCCACGACTTTCCCCACGCGCAGATCCGACTCCATTTTGAGCGGCATACCCCCTCCTTTCTCCGGCGGTTCGCTTCGGACGTCTTGCATACAGTATACAATGTTCAACGTGGAGGTTCAAGATTCGGCATGAGCGGCCGGCTCCCCGCGGCTCACGTCGACCGCGATCTCTCGCCGTCCGGCGTTCCGAGGGACGTCGCCGCTACAGCACCACCGGTTTGTCCGGCAATTCGTTCCGGTCGTCTCCGATCGGGGGGAAATGCTCCGCCAGGTGCCGCGTCACCTCCCGGATGCCGCCGATCACTCCCTCTTCAAAATCCCCCTGTCGAAACGCGAATTCCATCTTTCGGCATATCCGTTCCCACTCCTCCGGCCCCACCTTCGCGTCGATCCCGCGGTCGGCGACGATCTCCACGTCCCGGTCCGCGAGCAGCAGGTAGATCAGGACACCGTTGTTCCGCTCGGTATCCCAGATCCGCAACTGCGAAAAGACGTCGATCGCGCGTTCCCTCGCGGTTCGACCGCGCAGGAGCGGATCGATGTGCAGCGCGCCTTCCACCGCGAACCGGATTTCGCCGCGATGGGTCGCCTCGCTCGCCTGGATCGCCTTGTCGATCGCGCTCAGCGTGCCGCGGGGAAAAGCGCGGTTCACCCTCCATTGGGTCGCCATGAGATGCTTCGCGATCCGTTTCATGCCCATCGTCACCACCGCCCCGACGCGCCGCCTCCGCCGAATCCGCCGCCGCCGCCGCTGAAACCGCCGCCCCCGAAGCCGCCACCGCCGAACCCACCGCCGAATCCACCTCTTCCGATGCCGCGCCCGCCCATGCCGCCGCCCAGCAGCGTGAAGACCAGTGCGATCAAACCCGCGATCAATGCGACGGACACCGCGCTGACCAGGAACCAGGCGATCACGGACACGGCCCCGCCCGTTACGAGCGCGCCGGGGAATCTCCCCAGCACGGTTCGCAGCACCCCGCCCACCACGAGCGCAAGGATCATCAGGACGGGAAGGATCGCCTCGATCCCCCCGGCCCCGGCGCGGCGCCCTTCCTCGGGTCTCGGCAGCGGCTCGCCGTCGATCACGCGCAGGATTCCATCGACCCCGGCGGCGATGCCACCGTAGTAATCCCCCTGCCGGAACCTCGGCACGATGATCTCGCTGATGATTCGCTTGCTGGCGGCGTCGGTGAGCGCCCCCTCCAGGCCGTACCCCACCTCGATCCGCAGCGTCCGGTCGTCCTTCGCGACGACGAGAACCGCCCCGTCGTCCACGCCCTTCCGCCCCGGTTTCCAACGCTCCGCGACGCGCAAGGCGTACTGATCGATCGTTTCCGGCGCTGTGGAGGGGACGATGAGAACCGCGACCTGGCTCCCTTTCCTGGCTTCGAACGACCGCAAGGTCTGTTCCAGCGCGGATTTCTGTTCCCCGGTGAGGGTTGCCGTCTGGTCGGTGACGCGCTCGCCCATGGGAGGAACGGGAACCTGCGCGCCGGCGATGACCGCCCAACAGAGCGCGATCGCCAGCAGGGACGCCCTTGCCGTCTTCATCGCCATCCCCGGTCCGTTCCCCCTTGCCGCTCCTTACCGCTTCGCGGGCGCGGGCGCGAAATCGACCTTGGGGGGCCTGGAGACTTCCTTCTCGTTCTCCACGGTGAAGCTGGGCTTCGTTTTATATCCGAACGCCATCGCCGTCAGGTTGGACGGAAAGGATCGTACCGTCACGTTGTACTCCTGCACCGCCTTGATGTAGCGGTTGCGCGCGACCGTGATCCGGTTCTCGGTCCCTTCGAGCTGCGCCTGCAGGTCGCGGAAGTTGGCGTCGGATTTCAACTGCGGATAGTTCTCGGACACCACCAGCAACCGGGAAAGGGCTCCCGACAGCTCTCCCTGGGCGGCCTGGAACTTCGCGAACGCCTCCGGGCTGTTGATCAACTCCGGGGTCGCCTGGATTCCGCCGACCCTGGCGCGGGCGTTGGTGACCCCGAGCAGCACCTCTTTTTCCTGGGCGGCAAATCCCTTGACGGTGTTCACCAGGTTCGGGATCAGGTCCGCGCGGCGCTGGTACTGGTTCAGGACCTCGGACCAGCTCGACTTGATCAGCTCATCACCCTTCTGGAAGTTGTTGTAGCCGCAGCCGGTGAGGATCAACGCGATGCATGCCGTCAGGACCACCCATGATTTCCGCATGTTTCTCCCTCCTGTCGAACGTCGTGTCTGATCAACGAGGCAATTTCCCGTCCGCGGTTGCGTGCACGGAGAGGACGGGGCCGTTCCCATGGATTATGCATGAGTTCGCCGCCTGATGGAACGTTTTCGGATCTCCGACCCGGGAACGTTACCGCAGTTTTGGAAGGCTCCAGCCAAGGTAGATCGCGGCGGTCCGCAACAGGAGCGTCGTAAGGAACGCGGCGGAAGAAACGACGGAGGGTTGGAACCCCGCCGCGGAAAGAAGGACGAAGGCGAGGCCCCCCAGCAGCGCCGCCGTGGCGTAGAAGTCCGCGTGCAGCACCATCGGGATCTCCATGACGAGGAGGTCGCGAACCGCCCCGCCCCCCACGGCGGTCAAGGCCGCGAGCACCACGACGCTCCACGGCTTCAACCCCGCCGCGGCGCCCGCGGAAGCCCCGATCACGGCGAAGACGGCCAACCCGATCGCATCCACCAGCAGAAACGCCCGGTCTTCATCCAGGAACCTCTTCCCCTTCGCGACGTAATGCCACGCGACCGCGGACAGGCAGCCAAGGAGCGCGAACAGGGCGTACAGGTTCGTGGTGAAGGAAACCGGGGTGCGCTGAAGAAGGGCGTCGCGGATGACACCGCCGCCGATGGCGGTGGCGAACCCGAGGATGAGGATGCCGAGGAGATCGAGGTTTTTCCGGATCGCCTTGAACGCCCCCGACATCGCGAACGCGAAGGTCCCCACGAGGTCGAAGAGCAGGAATACCGATTCCTGGGTCATCGTCGTCAATTTCCCACAAACCCGGCCGAATGACAACTTGATCCAAGACCGAAAGGAACCGGATACATACGCGCCCCGGTATAAAGATATCTGTTGAAGAAAGTCTCTATTTGAGCTTCCGACTCCCGGGTTGATTCCCTTCAGCAGCGTCGCCGCGTTGTTATCCGGGATGAAGGGTTCGTTCCCGGTCGCTCGGGCTGTTCGGAATCGCGGGACCATCGAATCCCTTGTACCACGGCAAAAAGTGTTCCACCCTGAAGGTAACGATCGCTTACTTGCCTCCGGGAGATATCGGTGACCCTGAGACGAACGGCACGCTGGTGTGTCGCGGTATTGACGGCCCTGCTCGGGGTCGTCGCCCTGGCGGTGACGCTGGCCGTCCACCGCCCACAGATGATCCGGCCCTGGGTAGCGCGCGCGCTGGCTCCGAGGGGCGGAACCGCTTCCCTGTCGGGGCTGACCGTATCGCTTTCCCCTCCGTCCCTTGCGCTTTCCGGCCTCGCGATCACACCCTCCCCTTCGGACGAGGGCGACCTTCTGCGCGTGGACCATCTTCGATTCGAGCTGATCCCCGGCCGACTCTTCCGCGGCGGTCCCTGGCT
>Ga0210044_10010270_pt1 | contig 11202 bp, 12 predicted proteins | sample CryGey13umfilter_2_FD_183959 | JGI IMG/M metagenome (GOLD analysis project Ga0210044, IMG submission 183959) | Groundwater microbial communities from aquifer in Utah, USA - Crystal Geyser 4/9/14 3 um filter (SPAdes) (version 2) | ecosystem: Environmental > Aquatic > Deep subsurface >...
CACCCCGCCTCATTTTTCTGGGGGAATGGTGGCGGGGTGCGGAATTCGGACTCGCCCGCGCGGAGGAGGGGTCTGGGGAGGAATCCGCGCGGGCTTCGGCTTTCTTTTTTGAAAAAATTGGCGGCTACAAAATCAGAAATCATACATTGAAAAAATCTACGATTTTTGCTATGCTTGTTTTGTGAGCAAAGAAAGTAATGACTCATATTTCTATACTATCAAAAGTAGCATACTATGGCAACTATATCACAGAACATTAAGCGAATACGAGCAAAACAAGGGTTAACACAGGACGACTTGGCGAAGAAAGCCAATATCAAATACTCTACTCTTACGAAAATTGAGGGTGGTGTTGTTACAAAACCGAGTGTTCAAACAATTCAAAAAATCGCCAAGTCGTTAGGCGTTCCAATGGAAGAATTAGTAAAATAATTTATGCGAACGAAACAAGACATTCTCGATATTATTCAAAAAACTGCCAAGGAAAATGGCGGTGTGCCTCTTGGTCGAGGACGATTTGAAAGAGAGACAGGTATAAAACCCTACGATTGGGGTAAATACTGGGCTAAATTTACCGATTTACAACGCGAGGCAGGTTTTTCTCCAAACACTTTGAATTCTGCTTATGACGCGGAGTTTATTCTAGAAAAATTTATAGTGCTTATGCGTGAGTTGGGTCGCTATCCAACGCGAGGAGATTTGCTTGTTAAAAGTACAAGTGATTCAGAATTTCCTTCCCCAAACACTTTTACACGATTTGGTAATAAACAAGATACTGCTCAAAAAATATCAGAATACGCAACGCAAAAAGGATACGATGATGTTGTAGAGCTATGCAAAGTTATTCTCGATAATTCTAAAGAGAAAGAGAGTAATGATGATGATTCCGAAGTAAGCCAAGTTGGTGCGGTTTATCTTTTCAAGCACGGTAAATATTATAAAATTGGAAAAACTAACGACACCGTTCGTAGAGGGAACGAACTTAAAATCCAGTTGCCTGAAAATTTGGATTTAATCCACGAAATTAAAACTGATGACCCTAGCGGAATTGAAGCGTATTGGCATAGACGATTTGAGGCAAAAAGAATGAACGGAGAATGGTTTGATCTAAATTCTGCTGACCTAAAAGCTTTCAAACGTTGGAGAAAAATAGTATGACACCAAATCACACACTTGATGAATTTTTAGACCTTGTTGATGAAAACGATAATGTCGTTGGTAAAAAGAAGCGGTCAGAAGTTTACGCAGAACATCTTTCTAATTTCCGAGTGGTAAATGCTTTTGTTGTAAACTCAAAAGGAGAAATTTGGATACCTCGCCGTTCTGCCGATAAAAGGATTTTTCCGTTGTGCTTAGATATGAGTATGGGCGGTCATGTTGAGAGTGGCGAAACCTATGAGGATACGCTGAAACGCGAAACGGAGGAGGAATTAAATATTAATACCGATAAAGCGCAAGTTCGCCTACTTGGTCATCTATCACCACAAAAAGACGGCGTTTCAGCGAATATGAATGTGTACGAGATAAGAATGGATGAAGCGCCAGATTACAACAAAAGCGATTTCGTAGAATATTTTTGGCTAACGCCAAAAGCACTTTTTGAACGAATCGCCAACGGTGATAAGACAAAAGGTGATTTACCAAAACTTGTAAAAATTTTCTATGGGGAATAAACGAGCTTTCATAATCCATGGTTGGGACGGTTACCCTGACGAGGGTTGGTTTCCATGGTTAAAAACAGAGCTTGAGAAAAATGGTTTTCAAGTTCATATTCCGGCTATGCCGGAATCGGCGGAGCCGAAAATTGAAGCGTGGGTTTCGCACCTTTCCAAAATTGTCGGCGAAGTTGATGAGAATACTTATTTTGTTGGGCATAGTATCGGTTGCCAAACAATTCTCCGTTATTTGGAAAGTTTGCCCGCCGACAAAAAAGTTGGAAGTGTAACTTTTGTTGCTGGCTGGTTTACTTTAATGAACTTGAAAACCGATGAGGAAAAAGGAATCGCCAGACCGTGGTTGGAAATGCCGATTGATTTTAATAAAGTGAAGCAACACACCAAAAAGTTTTTTGCTGTGTTCTCCGATGATGACGAAGTTGTGCCTCAAGAAAACAAAAAACTTTTTGAGGAATGGCTTGGCGCGAAAACTGTGATTGAACATGTCAAAGGACATTTTAGCGGGAGCGATGATGTGAAAGAATTGCCAGTTATTTTAGAAGCAATTCTTTCACAATAGCCGCCAATTTTTTCAAAAAAGAAAGCCGAAGCCCGCGCGGATTCCTCCCCAGACCCCTCCTCCGCGCGGGCGAGTCCGAATTCCGCACCCCGCCACCATTCCCCCAGAAAAATGAGGCGGGGTGCGGTCAGGAGTTCTTCTCGAAAAAGGTTCGCGCAAATGCTAAAATAACACCACAAAGGTGTGGGGATAAAGTTAGAGCGTCCCGCCGTGGCGGGAAGGCCTGCAGTTCGAGTCTGCACAGACCCACAAAACACGGGACCATAGCTCAGCGGTAGAGCAGGCGACTCATAATCGCTTGGTCGTAGGTTCGAATCCTACTGGTCCCACAAACCAAAAAAGACCTTCTGGTCTTTTTTGTTTTTATTACATCTAGCTTCCCGCCACCGGATCGATGGCATGAGCCGGGCCGAGCTCAACGACTTTTTCCGTTTCAACCTCCTCCGGAATTTTTGGGGTGGCAATTTCGCGGAAAAATAGCACCAGGATGGCATGCGTAAAAACCTGATAGACCGATCCGCCGAAAATCAGCACTGCTAAGATGAACAGAGATCCTAAGATAACGGTAATGATTATTCCGATCTGTTTGGCGAGAAAAAACAAAAGGGTTCCGATGACGAAAAAAATTATTAACACCGGAATTATCAGCAAAAACGCGGCTAGCGTGGCTATGGTCGCGATAGCCAAAAAAACCAAACTAATGATGATGCTCGGAACAATGTTTTTCTTCAAAAGAGCGTAGGCATTTTCCAATGCTTCGCCGACTGCCAGGCCAGAAAGAATCGCATAAAAATAACCGTAAATTCTGATAAAACTCGCTAAAAATACGACTGGGATAAAAATTACCAGCGCCAGAAAAGACAGCAGGCCCCCCAATAGATAAGCCTCATTGTAAAAAAGAAAACCAATGGGAATCACAAAAACTACCAGCGTAGCCAGAACAAATATAGACGCAAGTATTCCGATGAAAAATATTTTCCAGAAATATTTCCTGCCGTCCTTCCATCCGCTTTTGAAATTGGATTCTTTTTTTTCAACTAGGCTATTTATGGATTTGATCAAAGCGCCCTTTCCTATAATACCGAGCGCCAGCAATGCTACCCAGACAGCCAGAGCAGCGAGAACGGCAAAAATTATCCATTCCCGATGCGCCGTCGTAAATGCAAAAAGTTTCTCCTTGTCGACAACTTTTTCTCTGGGAGAATACTGGAAAAAACTGCCACTAGTGGATGAGATTAGAATAAAAAATCCGAACCACCATAAATATCGGTTGCGCCAGGTAATGCCAGCAGCTTTCTTTATGATTTCTAGATAATTAATTTCTGCGTTAGACATGGATTTTAATTTGCTATTCATTTTTTGGCTCTTCAGGTTTCTTTATCCCAACCAGCTCATTGAACTCATCCTGCTCAACCGTTTCTTTTTCCAAAAGCAGCGCGACCAATTTTTCCAGAACCGCCTTTTTTTCCACCAAAACTTTCTCGGAGACCTGATAAGCATCTTCGATGAATTTAGAAACTTGCAGGTCGATGTTTTCGGCCGTTTTTTCGGAATAATTCCGCTCTTCCTGGATTTCTTTGCCCAAGAAAATCAGTTCATCTTTGTTACCGAAAGTTCTCGGCCCCAGTTCGCTCATGCCGTAGCGGGTTATCAGATTTCGTGCCAGCGTAGTGGCTCTTTCCAAATCATTGGAAGCACCCGTGGTCACATCGTTAAAAGCCAATTTTTCGCTGACATAGCCGGCCAACAGAACCGATAACTCATCAATAAAATAACTCTTGGATCTGAGCCGCGTATCTTTGGAGGGAGCGCTGAGCGTATAGCCGCCGGCGTGGCCGCGCGAAATGATGGAAATTTTTTGCACCGGGTCAGCTTTTTTTAGGCTCGCCGCCACTAGCGCGTGCCCGCCCTCATGATAAGCAATGATTTTCTTTTCTTCTTCGTCTATTCTCCGACTTTTTCTTTCCGGTCCCAAAATAACTTTTTCAATGGATTCCGTAAGTTCGTCTACGCTTATTGATTTCTTGCCTCTTCTAACCGCTAAAATGGCCGCTTCATTGACGAGATTGGCGAGGTCTGCTCCGGAAAAACCGGATGTTCTGACTGCGATTTTTCTGAGATCAACATTCGGATCCAGCGGCTTCTCCTTGGAATGAATTCCCAGAATTGCCGTCCTCTCATCAATATCTGGCAAGTCCATCACTACCCGCCGATCAAATCTGCCGGGACGCAGTAGCGCCGGATCCAGAACGTCCGGTCGGTTGGTAGCCGCCATTACTATTACATTAGTATTGGTATCAAAGCCGTCCATTTCGACCAGAATCTGATTGAGAGTCTGCTCTCTTTCGTCATGACCGCCGCCGAGACCAGCTCCCCGGTGTCGTCCCACTGCGTCAATTTCATCGATGAAAACAATAGCCGGGGCATTCTTCTTAGCTTGCTTAAAAAGGTCGCGCACGCGCGAGGCTCCCACACCGACAAACATTTCCACGAATTCCGATCCGGAAATATTCAAAAACGGAACATTGGCCTCGCCGGCTACCGCTTTAGCCATCAAAGTTTTTCCGACTCCCGGAGGTCCCAGAAGCAGAACGCCTTTGGGAATTTTGGCACCCAGTTTCAGAAATTTTTGGGGACTTTTCAAAAAATCCACTATTTCCAACAGCTCTTCTTTGGATTCTTTGGCCCCTGCCACATCTTTGAAGGTTACCCGATTTTTTTTGTCTTTGGGATCAGTCATCCGAGCCCGCGAAGTTCCAAAAGAAAGCGCTTGAGTGTTGCCTCTTTGAGCTTGTCTTAGCATAAACCAAATAAAGGCTCCAATGATAATAAAAGGCAGAACTAAAGTCAAAAATGGCCCGAGCCACAAGCTAAAGGTTGATTCGCCTTTTATCTCAATTAAGTCTTTCAACTTATTGGAATCTACTCCATAATTTTTCAGGGTCTCCGTCAATGCAGATTCTTTTTCTTTGATGGCTTTCTCCGTGGTTTTTCCATCAACCAAAGTGATTGCTAGATTATCTCCGTCAACAACAATTTGCTTTACTTGGTCCTGATTTATTTGTTCCACTAAAGCCCCAAGGGAAATTTCTATTGGTTTAGCCGTTGGCGCGCTGTATAACGTAAGAATTCCGGCGATAACCAGAAAAAATAAGATAAAAAGGCCGATATTTTTGGCTAAATTTTTCATAGAATTTTTGAGATATTAGCGCTTCTTTAAGCTGATTAAAAATTGTCTAAAGTAACTCTATCACCCTTCTTCGTCATTTTCAACCCTTTAAATGTTACAATCTGGTTTTTGCTTTTAGTGCTTTCGATCGCCTTAATTATCTCCAGAATATGATGGGCTGTTATATCTTTTAGCCCCGGTTTTTTTTCGGAGATTATTTTGAACAAAATCCTTTTCTTTAAAGCTGGCTCCAATTTTCCCAATTTTTGAGCTGACCAGCTTGGATTATTCTTATTGGCTCGATAAACTTTTTCTACTAAATTTTGGATCAATGAATGATCTTCAGCGATTGAAACTATTGAATCAAAAATTGTCATTTTGATTTTCGGATTGAAATTTTTTTCCAGATAGGGAATCAGCTGATTGCGGACTTTGTTTCGAAAAAATAAATCTGATTTATTTGTCTGATCCGTCCGATAAGTTAATTTATTTTTTTTCAAGTATCCCAAAATCTCCGTGCGCGTTGTTCCTAAAAGCGGCCGAATCAGTTTTCCATTTTTATACTTCATGGCAGACAATCCCTTGAGCCCCGCTCCGCGAATAACTCTCATTAAAAAAGTTTCCACCTGGTCATCCGCATTGTGCGCCACCGCGATCATGTCAAAATTATTTTCGCTTCTGATTTTTTCAAAAAACTTATACCGAATATCGCGCAATTCGTTTTCGGAAGGCATCTCGATCCTTCCTATCGCCTTGGGAGAGGGACTGGGAGAGAGGGTTAAAACTTTCACTCCATAATTCTCTCCCAACTTCTTCACAGACCTCTCATCCCGCTCGCTATCTCTTCCGCGCAAGCCATAATTGACATGCGCAATGATTAAATGCAAATCATATTTTGGCGAGAGTTTAGCCATAATATCCAATAGACAAGCCGAATCCGGCCCGCCGGAAACGCCTAAAACAATCTTAGAACCTTCGCGCCAAAGATTATGCTGAAACGCCGTATTTTGAATTTTTTTAATAAACCTTTTCATTTTTTACGTTACTTAATTTTTGGCATATTCAATAATTTAAGTAACTCATCAGCTCGCAGTGCTTTTGACTATATTTGCAACTTTTTCTATCGCTTCATCTAATTTTCCCTCCTCATTCACAACTTTAAAATTATAGATGTTTTCATGCCTCATCCACTCCTTGGTATATTCCATTCTTTCGTTGATATATTCTTCGCTGACATTGTCGCGGCGCATAATTCTTTGTTTTAATATTTCCAAAGATGGCGGAGCGATATAAATTGATTTAATTTCCGGAAAATTTTTTTTCGCCTTGATGACTCCTTTATATTCAATCTTCCAGATGCCGATTTTCCCGCAAGCTCTCACCCGTTCCAATTCTTTCTTGGTCACCCCGTAAAAATTATTGTTATATCCCTCGGCATACTCAGCCAACTCATTGTTTTTTATTTTCTCCTCAAACTCTTCCCGGCAGATAAAATAATATGGATTGCCTTCTGATTCTCCCGTGCGCATCACACGCGTAGTTGTCGTTACTATCCGTTCGATTTCAAAAAAATCCGTCAGTCCCTTGATGATAGAATCTTCGCCGGCACCGGACGGTCCGGAAATTATGAAAATTTTTGACCTTTGATTTATCATATATGTTACTATACAATTTAAATTAGCACGTTTCACACTTTCATATGAAAGGAGGTGAAAAAAATGTCTCTGGACAACTCTCGGGAAAATTTGTTGGATGTCCGTGATTTAGCCATTAATTTAATCTTGTTCGCCTTGGAAAGCAATCCGGAAATCACTTCCGCCAATTACAACTCGCAAAGTGGAACATTTTGCGTCAACACGGCAGAGGGTAGTTTTTCTTTCAAACTGGTTTTTCCAGGAAAGATCTTGCCCCGAGACGCTGGCCATGCGTAAAATCGCACCGTGGGAGCCGGAAAGATTCTTTTCTGGCTCCTTTTTTATTTATAATACACAACTTTTTTAAAATAAAACAGCCTCACTGCAAATCTGAAAGCGGGGGCTGTTTTTACTTTTCATATTATTCTTCCTTTTTCTCTTTCTTGGCTTTCTTCTCCTTCACCACCGTTTTTTCTTTAGCCGGCTTAGCGAATTTTTCTTTCTCCAACTCCACCGGTTTTTTGCTGGTTTCTTTTTTCTCGGTTTTTTCTTTCTTTTTTATTTTTTCCGCCGGAACGACTTCTTTTTTCTCCTCCTGCTCAGGCGCTTCCTCCCTAATGGCTTCCGGAGACACCGGTTTTTTCGCCGCTTTTTTATCCGTCAAGGCCAAACCCATGCGGTGTTCCTTGGGCTCGAGCGAAAGAATCTTCCAATTGTATTCCTCGCCAACTTTCAAAATCTCATCGATATTTTTCCCGGGGAAAAGTTCCGCCATTTCACTCACGTGCGCCAATCCATGGATGTCTCTGTCGAGATACGCGAAAGCGCCAAAGTGATTGATCTTATGGACCGTCCCTTTGACCACATCGCCGACTTTATATTTCTCTCCGACTACGCTCCAAGGATCTTTTTCCAGCGCCCGGAGCGACAGCGATATCTTATTTTCATCGATACCGATAATTTTAGCCTTGACCCTGTTGCCGACCTTCACGATATCGCGCGGATTCTCGATCAACTGCCAGGCCAGTTCGGAAATATGGACCAACCCTTCCAATTTTTCTTCATCCGTTGTTTTCCCTTCCGCACCCGGCGGAAAGAATTTGATGAACGCACCGAAATCTACCACTCCGCTGATTTCTCCCTCTACCACGTCTCCTGCCTTGAGATTGGAAATTACTTCACGATCCTTTTCTTTCTGAGCCGCTTTTTCACTGACAATCAGCTTTTCACTCATACGGTCCACATCCATTATCCGCACTTCGATTTCCTGGCCGACCAGTTTCTTCAACAGATTAAATATCTTATTTTTATCGCCATCCTCCACGCGAGGATAGTTTTTGCTGGACAACTGAGAAACCGGAAGAAAACCGGAAATTCCGTTGACCTCCGCCAAGAGACCACCCTTATTGGCACTGACAACCTTGGTTAATATTTTTTCCTGTGTATCGCGCTTGCTTTCCAGATCCTCCCAGGCCTTTTCATAAGAAGCTTCCCGGATGGAAAGTTCAATAAAGCCTTCATCATTTTCCAGATCCGTTACGGTAGCGGAAGCTTTGTCACCGATTTTCAGTTTTCCTCCGCCCATCCCATCCTTAATTTCTCTTCCCATGACTATTCCCGTTCCAAACGGATCAATATCCAGATAAATAGCACTAGAAGAAGTTTCGATGACTTTCCCTTCGACCACATCTCCGACGCTGGGAAATTTAACTGAATCGTCCTCCATCAGCTCTCCCATGGCTGACAATTCCTCAGCAGGCTCAGCTTTTTTGGCCTTAGTTTTTTTGGGTGATTCGGGTTGTTTAACTTCCGCTTCTTTTTCAGAAGACGCCTCTGCCGTCTGCTCCGGCTCATGGCTTCCAATCTTGTCTATCTCCTTGGCTAATCGGTCTAAAATGCTCATCAGTTTTTTATAATTTTTGCGGCCGCATCTAGTCCGCGTTATTTATTATGTGATGCCGGGGAAAATAAAAATAATTTCCTTTGTGGGAAATTATTAAGAAATCACTTTAAGGATTAAGGCATCCTTATATTTAATTTTCTTAATAATTAACCTCAAGCCCATTCTATCTCGATATTTAAGTTTTGTCAATAAAAAATTTGTAGCCCAGGAAAGATTCTTCCTGGGCTACTGGTGCGCCGGGGCTCCGGCGGAAATACTACTTCGCGGTAGGTGTGTCAAGCTTGGCGACAGCGTCGGCGTAGAGCGGCGGTTTGTTGCTGACCGCTGCACACACCACTCGACAAGGGTCGCACCTGCCATCTCGATTTGTTGCCATATTTCCACATCCGTTATTACATCTGGTCTTCCTCGCCTTCAGACATTCGTCGCATATCCCATTCTCATTGGTAAGCTCCCCATACCCGCATAGTCGACACTTGGTTTTTACTCCAAACAACTCCGGCTGATGATCCAATAAATCGTTTTTCCATAATCCTCCCATCACTTGCCCCCTTTCTCAGGTTAGTTGTTGGCTCCATTGTTTTGCTAAAGAACCAGAACTTATTTCAAAAATAGTTTCAAAAAACCACCCAATGTTTGGGTGGCTGCTACTCTCAATCTATTTAGAATCTATCTTATTTTCAATCTATGGTTTGCCACCCAAATTTTTTCTCAAGCAAAATGCTTCCCAGAATAATGCCTAGGAGGAAAATAATGCTTTGGAATTTTTGCGTAGCTGGCTGCATGGGAGAATAATACAACATATTGTTTTTAGCGTCAAACTTTTTCGGCGAAAAAACAAAAAGCGGATTTCTCCGCTTTTCCATAATATTAATAAGTAAAAAATCACTTTTTTTACATAAACTAGAACTTTCCGGCGTAAGCATTTAAATTAATGAGCTTTTCTCTTTTCTTGCCAAGCTCACCACTAACTAAACTACTATATGTCCCGTCATTTTTCTTTGCTGCCTCCTGAAACTTATAATCGATATCACTAATATGAGCATAGATCGTTTCCGTGTCTTTATATCCCTCTTTTTTTGCAATTTCCTGTGCTACATTTTTTTTCCTTTCATTAAATTCATCAGCTGATTCTCCGGTCTTTTGCTTCATATTTATCAATCCATCTACATCCTCTACTGCAAACTCTGCTTTTTCCTCCGCCGAAACGCTTTCTGACTCTCCTTTATTCATGACTTCATTAATTGCTTCCAGCCTTTTTTTCCAGCCCTCTAAATCTTCTATATATTCTTGTCTAGATCGCTCCTGCCTTTCTTCCCAGCTTGATTGACTAACTCCAGATCTGATATCGTAGCTGGCAAGCGGCTTACTTACAGTCTCTTCCTTCATCTTTATTTGGTGTTCCGCATTTTGACGAGCATCTTCCAGTTTTTCAGCGTCTGCTCCTTCAAGATCCTTAAGTGCATGCCAAGCCTCAAGTTGTTCGCTCTTATATTTTGCTCGATCCTCTGGGGTTACAGCATCTTCTGTTGATTGCCTTATTTCTTGCCAAGTTTTACTTTTCCACGCACTTTCACCTACGGAACCCATTTCAGTTTTTGTGTCTTGCAGTCCTGCCAAAACTATTTTGGCTTTTTCTGCATCTTCCGCCGCCTTCACTCTGGTGTCTTCCGCCAATTGCAACGCTGACTCCGCTGCCTTTTTTTGTTCAAAAGCTGCATCTTCCGCCTTGGCCTCATCATAGATTTTTCCTTCCTTTTCCGCCTTTCTTTCTGCATCTTCCACTCCAGCTTCATCTTGTGCCTTGTCTACCAGCCCTTCATTGGCCTGTTTTGCTTCTTTTAGAGCCTTGAATTCTTCCATTGACAAATCTTCCGCTGGTTTGGCTTTGAGAGCGGCCATCCTTTCCTCATTATCTATGTACGACTTTTTATTCTCAGACATCGGTTGTTGTTCCAAATTTTTCATTTTTTTGTTTTAGTAAATTAAAAAAAGAAAAAGACGGCATTTCACCCATCTTTTTATTATTCTTAGTCCATTATAGCAGATTCTTGGCTTCTTGTCCAGTGTTGTACAGTTAACACCATGAGGTAACACTTGGTATAGTTAGGGGTAACACCTGTTAACTATTAACCATATGTATATGCCAAGCGCCAAACATGACCGAAACGAGCGAATTAAGTGGTATCGACAAGTTGATTACTATCATCGTTCGGTTAAGGAAACTTGCCAGATATTCGGTATTTCCCGGAAGTGCTACT
>Ga0210044_10010271_pt1 | contig 11202 bp, 8 predicted proteins | sample CryGey13umfilter_2_FD_183959 | JGI IMG/M metagenome (GOLD analysis project Ga0210044, IMG submission 183959) | Groundwater microbial communities from aquifer in Utah, USA - Crystal Geyser 4/9/14 3 um filter (SPAdes) (version 2) | ecosystem: Environmental > Aquatic > Deep subsurface > Groundwater...
GCCACCATCGCCGTGTCATCGACATCCGGATACCACTCATTGAGGTATTCAAAATACCACCCGCCCGTTTCCGCTGAAACACTCCGCGCCCAATCTCCGGCTAATCGATTCTCTTTTGAGCGAAGCCACGCACACGCCCGCGCCACACTTCTCTCACCGCAGTCCTGATCCACGCCGAAACCGCAATCCGTCAGCGCATACAACGCAATTCCCGTATCCCACACGGGTGAAAAGCACGGCTCAATCCGAATCGTCGCCTCGCCGTCGATCTCTTCCTCAATCATCAACGCATCCAGATCTCGCTCCGCCTGCACCCGCGCCGGATGCGATCGTGCATAACCCAGCGCATGCAGCGCAACCTGCAGATAAACCATTGGCGGAAAAATCGCCCCCAGTCCCTCCGTGTGCGCACCGTCGGCGCGTTCAAGAAGCCATCGCTCCGCCGCCTCAATCGCCCGCTGGCGCACCGGATTCACCCCTGCCGACTGCACCACCTTCATCGCCCGGTCCGCCAGCAGAAAGAAGTTCTTCCAGGTCGCGGGATTCCGATCGAACGGCGTGCTCAAGGTAGCCAGATACTTCCGATCAAGAAAGAGATCGTCAATCGAAATCCCATCACCCAGCCGGCGCGCGGGTCGAAGCGCAGAACAGATCGCAAGCGGTAAGATCATCGTCCGCGACCATGCACTCAAATGATCCATATTGAAATCAAACCCGCGCGGAATGAACACGATCTCGGGAGGAATCGCCGGACACGCATCCCAGTCGATCAATCCCAGACACGCAAAATAGAAATTCGTGAAACTGTTGCACGCTTCCGCGCCCCCGTTCGACCAAACCGCTTCCCTCGCCCGCTTCATATATTCCGCGTTCGGCGAATCGCCCGCCAGAAGCAGGCAAACGTACGCTTTCACCGTCGCGCTCACATCCACCGGGCTTCCCGGATACTGTCCCCAACCGCCATCCGGTCTCTGCAGGCGTCGAAGATAGTTCAGAATCTTCGCGAGCCGCGCATCATCCTCCTGAAACAGAATCCATTTCATGAGAATGTATTCGCTGTTCGTAATCGAATCTCCCTCAAGTTCGCCTCGCCAGTGTCCGTCCTCATTTTGAATCGTTAAAAGCGCCTTCACCGCCGCCTCCAGCGCTCGCGCCGCCGACCGCTTGACAACGCTCGAACTACATCCGTCCGGCCGAGCGGTTTCGTCCTCACGAATCGAATCCTCCCAATTGGTGGCTGTTGCGATAACGCTCATAATTTTCGTTCTACCCGTCACCCTTCAGTTACGAAAAACATTCTGGAACAGCCCGCACACCGCCCCGCACACAAAAGAAAAGAAAACCCGGCAAGAAAACAGGAATTCTTCCCGGGAGTGTATCCCACTAATTTATCAACCGCGCATCACCCGCCCGTCAATTCCCGCCTCCGCCCGGTCCGCCCCTGCCTCCCGACGGCTGATTCTGCTGCATCTGCTTCATCGCGTCCTCCATCGCCTTCCTCATGACCTTTTGCATGGCTTCGCTCATCACTTTCCCCGCCGCCGCGTGCACCGCACCAATATCCGTGAGCGATCCGTTGTTGACCTGGTCCTCAACATGGCCGATTCCGCTGCCAACTTCATTGATAAACGATGCATAGAAATCCTTCATTAACTGTTCCTGATCCACGGGTACTGATATTGGGATATTATAATCAATCTTCCACCGGCCGTCAACCATAACGAAATTAATCTGCGAGAGGTCCGTATGATTCGTGATCCATGCTGTAGTTTTTCCGCCGTCATACCCGAACTCAAGTCCATTCACATCATCATCGGTCAACTTCATAAATTCATCTGCGGGCAATCCGACATCGCTCGAACCGCCCAGGGCGGAGCCGTTTCCATTTGGCAAGCTACTGACGAAAATGGAATTAATATTGTGGTCTGCGTCAAAAAGAGCGGTGCCCAATCGGTCTTGACAAGTTGCGTTCAATGACTCAAATGATGAAGCTAAAGTACGAGATTGGTCCAACAGACTCTTTTCAAGGTCGGTATCAGCATAAAGCAAATCATACTCCTTGACGAATTCACCATTCTTATCCAAAGCAAGAATTTGCCGAATCGTGTCACGCGGATCACCCGTCAACTCTCTCGCTGCGGTCTCGTTTCCGCCGCCCGCCGTCGTATCAATCCCCTCATCAACAACCGCCGTCTCCTCGACCGCCTCCTTTCCCGTCAGCATCTTCACCGCATCATTCAACCCGGAAACAAGCATCCGTTTCGTCTTCTCATCCGTATCACGCGATGACAATCCGTCCGCTCGCTCTGTCGCCGTCGTAAACGCTTCACCCGCCGCCTGCATCGCACCTGCAATGTCCGCCTGAATCTTCTGATCAAGCGCCCGATCCACTTCACCTCGTCCCAGAAGCGACGCTTCCCCAGCCAGCCGCGCCACTGTCAGCGAGACCGATTTCAAAAACTGCGCCTTACGCCAGTTCGCCGTACCCAGCCCCTGATACGCCTGCACAATTCGAATCTCACCACCCGGGCTTTGCCTTCCCGCATTCGCTAATGTTACCGCCTTCTCCGCCTCCTCAATGGCGTCATCATAAGCCGAAACCACCGCATCGAAGGAATCGTTTCCGTCTGCGCCGTCGCTCGCCGCATTCGACGATCCATACAGCGCGTCAATCTGATTCGTAATTTTTGATTTCATTTTCTCGAAATCGATCTTTCGCGCTGCTGCGTTTTGCGCTGCCACATTCTCCCGCTGCGTCAGCGCATTCTTCGATGTTCGATAACTTTCCAGTTCCGTCTTCGTCTGCTCGATTTTCGCTTCGACATTCGCCAACTCGGGGCGCACCAGATCAAGCGCCGCCTCCAGCGTCGCCGCCCGAACCTGATGCCGATTCGCACGCCGATTGATCGCCGCCGCCTCCTCCAGAATCGCCCGTCGATCATCGAGCGGTGCCGACATCGCTTCATCATTCCTCGCCGCCGCCTCATTGCTGATCGACTCGTACTGCGCCAGTTCGGATTGAATCTCCTTTTCAAGATCATCAATCCTCGCCTGAATCTCCGCTGCTTCCTTCTTCAAATCATTCTGCCGCTGCAAACTCCGCTGCGCCTGCGAATCCAGAGACGCCTTCGTCGCCGAAAAATCAACCTTCAAACTCGCCGCCGCCATCGCATTCAATTCAAGCGCCGATCCCAGGTTCTGGAGAATCAGAACCATCTGCTGGTCCACCCCCGTCTCCAGCTCGCCCGCTTCCTCCAGCGACAACTGCGACAGACTCATCCTCGCTTCCGCACCCATCGCGCTCAGATGCGCCTTCTGCTCCGAAAGCGCCCCCGCCGGTGCCGTTCCGTAATCCGCTAAGAACTTACGATATTTTCCTCGCAACTCCTCCCGCGGCGCTTGACTCATCGGATGAACCGCCGTCAGCGCGATCATCTCCAGTTCCGCTGCCGCCTTCTCTGTCTGCGCCGCCGCCTCGTTCCGTCCCTCAACGGCCGCATTGTCGCAGCCGCTTAGTTGGCTCATCCAAATCGCCGTCAAACTCAGACACGCCGCAACGACAATTCGGCCCATTCGAAAAGATCGACCCTCATTACGAATATCTTTCATCACTTGCGTTCTCCGTGACGACGACGTTGCGTGGTCCGTTCGTTCAGTCAATCAACCAATTACCCGGCCGGACAAATCATCCCCGAATCATCTCATTCCTGCGCTTCATCAACGCAAACCGGGCTTCCGGTTCAGCCGACTCATCACAAAAGATCAAATTGGCGTGCTCGGTGGGGGTGGATAATGAGAGTGTCTCCAGTCAGTCTCTCATGATCACTCAATCCCGAGCCGTGGGGTTCGGTATCGCCGCGAGGCCTTCGATCACGTCCACATGCTCGAAAACATGATTTACGACCCGACCGATTCGCCTCCAGTGTAGCGCAATCCACCATCCGAATCATCCGCACCGCATACCCCGGCAACGCCGGCAACCCTTGCCCCAATCCTCCTATCCGCCCCCTCATCCCCCCGTTGAGCCATCTCCTGCGCCACCTTTCCCCTCCGTTTCCAGCCCCTCCGCCCTATGCTGACCCAGTTTCGGCATCTCAAATTTCACCGGAAAATCAGGTCGAGGACGATACATCGCTTTAATCCAGTCCACCGCCTTCTGATAAATCGGGTCCGATCGCTCACGAAAAACAGGCCGCCAACCATCAACCGCCGGGTGCGGATTCGCCGTCTGATTCCGTGGTAACCCCATCTGCAGCAACAACGAATCCGACGGGCGCTCGTAATCGATCAACGGCTTCCCGTTTACCTTCGTCCGCTCCAGAATCAGAAAATTCGTGTAAACGGTCCGACTCGCATTCGTCCGCTTGTTGAACAGGAAAAAATCTCCCGCATCCGGCCCCCCGTGGCATCGACTCGCCGCGCACGAATTCGTCAGCCACGTCCGATGAACATTCATCCGAAACTGCAAAAACGCCTTCGGCTCACTCACCACCCGGACATCAGAATAAAACTCTCGCGCCTGCAATCGAAACATCAAATCCAGAATCTCAGCCGGCTTCATCCGGTACAGCCGCTTACGATCCCGATCCAACTGAGGCATCGATTCACTGTCTTTAAACTCATCGGCGAGTCGATCAATCGTTTCCCTCGAAATAATCAGGCGAGGCGGATCATCCAGATCAACTTCATAAACCCGAATCAAGTTCACATCCGCATCCGAGATCAACGACCCCTCGACAAAGCGCTCTGACTGCAACGGATTGGTCTCTTGCTTCGCCGCCTCCTTCTCATCGTCCTGGCCATTCGCTCCGCCTTCAGATTCCTGAACTTCGATCGCCTTGTTCACCGTCCGCAAAAGCGCCCGCGCCTTTGGGATGTTCTCCGAATCATCGAGAAGAGACTCCAGTTCTTCCGCGGCCAACTGATATTTCTTCCGATTGAATAACCATTCGCAGAATTGATACCGCATCGCATAGTTGTCGCGCGCGATCGTCGCCTTCAGTTTCATATATTGTTCCTCAAACGTCATGAGCGGCGCGATGTGGTCCACCTCCGCCCGGTCAAACGTCGTGTTAATCCCGGCAATCTTGACCACCACGTTCAGCCGATCCTGCTTCACGAACTCGCCTCGAAAAGTTCGCCCGTCTTTCATCGTCAGCCGAACTTCCCGCCCGACTTCAATCTCTCCGTCCGCCTTCACCTCATCCCCATCTTGCTGTTGCGCAATGACCGCATTCACCGCGGCTTCGTTGTCTTGCTGCCACCACCCCCTCGCGGTCGTCGACGAAGAAGGAACCGCCGCACCAACGGCGAACAACATCGCGCTACCCCCAACGATCGCTCTCAACCATCGGTTACTTCGCATCACACTCTCACATACACACAATTGAACTGAACGACCAATTCCGCATTCCGCCATCGCACATACAAACAAATACATAATCAACCAATAAAACACGCCCCGCTGCACCACGATCATACGGCACACCCCGCCCCCCGTCGCCTTCCACCGGTTCCCCCGCGCCATTCACGCGGAGGCGAGGAAAACACAGAGACGGCAAACCCTCGCCCCGGGGCAACACCGGCCGACACATCAATCCACGAACCAAAAAAGGGAGTAGCACGCGCATCCCTCCTATTTTTCCGAACTGATAACGGCCTACCAAAAAAGACGCCTCAAGTCCTCCAGAGCATCATTCCCAGACGAAGCGGGGTGGCACGGAGCACGACCGAAGGGAGTCGACCGTGATCCTACCGACAAGAATCCGCCGAAATTGGGAGCCGATCATCTCTCTACCTTTGTACTCCAAATTCGCTCTGCGCGCAATCGCACAAAGCGACCCCAACGGCATTGCGGATTCAACCTCCGATCACTAGTATGAATGAATGACAACGAAAACTACCCCGCGCCCACGATCTTGTCTCGGATCGTCCCGAATCCGACCCACAAATACCCCACTGCGAACAGCAGCAAGAACGGCAGACTCACCAATGACTGGTTCGTCGCCAGTGATAAGACCCCGCCCGCCAGAAGCAGAATCCCCAATCCCGCCTCAAAAACGCCGGATGGCAGCAGCCGCGTGATCATCCGCCGCCCCCGCCCCGCCGGGTCCAGCGACCCCTTCCGCTGCCCGGCGTACTTCGGAGTCCGCACAAACGGACTCTTGATGTTCAAGAGTACTTCAAGTACGGCGCGGGTATTGTTCAAACTGATTCCGATCCCAATGGCCATCAACACTGGCAATAGCAGAATGGTCTTGAAGATGCCTCGCCCCTGCGCCTGCTGCGACGCGACGTAAAACGTTCCTGCAGAACAGGTTGCTAGCGCGAGCAACGTCCCGCCGAACAGCCAGCCGGTCCACGATCCGTCCTTGGTTGGCGATAAATGCACAAAAAACGCCGGGAAAATCAATAGACTCAGCATGAATACAAACGGGTAAACCACCGGCGAAGTGAGGTGAAACCACGCCTCGATTTTCGTTGATGCCGGTGCGGAACTGCGGAATATGCTCGGTAGCAGTTTGATAGCCGTCTGAACGGATCCCTTGCTCCAGCGGTGCTGCTGGCTGTTAAACGCGGTGATGCAAGGCGGAAGTTCCGCGGGGCATTCGATGGACGGGTCGTAAATGAACCTCCAGCCCTTCATCTGGGCGCGGTAAGACAAGTCCACATCTTCAGTTAGGGTATCGTGTTGCCACCCGCCGGCATCGGCGATACATTCACGCCGCCAGACCCCGGCCGTGCCGTTGAAATTGAACCATCGCCCAGCACGGTTACGCGCGGTTTGTTCGATGACGAAATGCCCATCGAGAAATATGGCCTGACACCTCGTGAGTGGCGATGCGGTACGGTTGAGGTGTTCCCAGCGTGTCTGCACCATGCCGACCTCGGGATCCTCGAAATAGTCGACCACATCGCGCAATATCGTTGGCGGTGGTACGAAATCAGCGTCAAAAACGGCGATTAACTCTCCGGTGGCACATTCCATCGCCTCTTCGAGTGCGCCCGCTTTGTAGCCGACCCGGCTCGTTCGGTGCCGAAACTCAACATCGTGGCCGGCCTCGCGCATCTCCCGGCAAACCTGCTCACATATTTCGACGCAGTCATCAGTAGAGTCATCAAGTATTTGTATTTGAAGGAGTTCAGCCGGATAATCGATCTTGCAGGCGGCTTCGATGACTCTGCGGGCGACTTGAGGCTCGTTGAACATCGGCAGTTGCACGGTGATGCGCGGCCGGTAGTTTTTCCTGCTTATTGGCGTTTGATCGTGTTTTTGGAGGGCATCGCGGCCATAACGCCGAAAGAGATAGACGAGCCAGTAACGGTGCAGGCCGTATACGACGAGGACGGCCAGAACCACGATGTAAGCGGTTGTCAGCCAGATGGTTGCGGGTGCTAGGAAATCGTGAAGATCAATTTGAAATTGGCGAAGGAAGTCCGGCACGGCGTTCATTTTCTTTCCGAATCCGCAGTTGATCGACGATAGTCGTCGGTGTGTGTTTGGCCATTGAGGTTGCGGCTGGCCGTTCTGCGGAACTGAGCGAATGGGGTTCCGTCCCCCCTACGCGGCCTTTTATCGATCAGGAGCCCGCCCATTGCGGTCATTACCTCCCACATCCAGTTCGTTGCGGGTGCTACGAGGGAACGTAAGGTGGGGTTCTCCCGTTTTCAATAACGGCGGATCGTAGGTCGCACTTGTCACGATCGGCAGCTCGGGGTCATTCTGAAGCATTAATTTGGGGAATTCATCGGCATTTTTGTTGCCTGAGTGGGCGGCGGTTGGGGCAACGAAGTTGCAGCCGAGGGGTGCGGCGGTGTTCATGCGCACTATTCGGGCACTTCAGCGCACATTTGAGCATTATTGTGCAGATTAGGGGCGTTTCGTTCAGGATTGAGTGAAAACGTGGATTTTCCCGGCTTTTCGCGCAGGATTCTTCGGCAGAGAGGCAAAGTCGGGCAAGTTCGGCAGTGCTTGCTCCCGTTCATGTAAGAATCGAGCGGCATTCAGTTTTTCGGTTATATGCATGACTGCATGGAAGCAGGGAAAGTTCTTGAGATCTAACGGGAGGAGCGTGAATGGTCGGGCGGTCTACTCCAATGAGTTTTTGGGCGGAAAATGGGGTCTTTCGGGGGGTGCATTTTGGCGCACTTTTGTGCAAGTCTTCGGCATTTTTTGTCGCGTGCGCTGCGCGGTGGTGCGCGCGGGTTTTGGGGTGCGGTTGACGGGAAGAAGAGCATCCGCAGATTGTGTGGATTGGAAGGAGAAGGCATAAATGCACCGAGGGATCGGGGCATCGAGTTACGAACTAAGAAAAAGATGATGGAAAAAAAGAAGGGAGAGTCAAAGAAAAGAGGGGGCCGAAGGTTTCGGCGGGCATTTTATTCTTGGGTTCCCGCCTCCGTCCCTTCGGGACTGCGCGGGAATGACGGGAGGAGATTGGCGTTCGCGTGCGGGGCAACATGGGTCATTAATTGGTTGGTTCGGGGCGAAAAGGGCGTTTTATGGGGTTTGATGCGGAATTTGGGGGTTGGGGGTTGATGTCAGGGGAGAAAGTCGATTAGCCGATCAATAATAATACGGGACGGAGGACCGGGAAGGAATGATGGCGGCGAGGAGGAGTAGGCGGTTGAACGAATGGTTCGACCGCTTTGGGGTTGAAAGTGAACATGAGCCGGTACCGCCGGTTGGTTTTTATTTATTTGAATTTGGATGGATCCAAATGTCAGTTACAGATTCTCGGATGGAATCGTTGTCGTCATCTTCGTCGCCATCTTCCACGCCTTCGGCTTCGAGTTCGTCTTGGGAGGGTGGGGATCGTGAAATGCTGTCGGGTAGCGGTGGTGGTAGCGTTGCGTCGCATGTTCGGGCGTGTGATTTGCATCAGGTTATTGATTCGAACGGTTTGCCGGCTGACGGGGGATCGGATGCTGAGGCGCTTTCGGTTGAAGGGGAAGGTCGGGATGAGATTGTCCTTGCATCGGAGATTGATCGAGCGAACCAGACGGATTTCTGCGAGCCGCGTTCAGGTCCGGGCCCGGTTCGTTTGAAGGGTCGCGCTCGGTTCGAAGCGTGGCTTGAGACATTGGTATCGCGAAATCGTTTTTGTCATAAGATATTGTCGCGTATTTACCTGCCACTTGCTTTTCACAGTGGTTTGCGCATGAAGGAAGTGGATTCGAACACCTACACCTACATTCTGCCGTTTCGCCGATTCAATAAGAACTGGTACAAAGCGATGGCGGGTGCGGCGCTGGTTGCGAATTCGGAGATTTCGGCGGGCCTTTATTTGATGCGGGAGATAAGGGGTCGCTGGACGGTGGTTTGTCGGCACATGTCCTATCGATTTTTGCGACCTTGCTTCGGGCCTGCGATTTACCGTATTACGCCGGTGCAGGATTTGGCGACGATGATGGCGACGGGGGCAGAGTTTAATGTTGATCTGGTGATTGACATCATTCAGCAGGCGGCGCAGAGTCGGGCGCGTCAGCCGAAGGTCGGGCGTTGCAATATCACTTTTCACGTTACGCCGAAGGATCCGGACGGGAATCTCAAGTTGCATAAGCGTCATCTTCTGCGGGCGCGGAAGAAGATGCGAGATGGGACGTAGGTTCATTTTCACTGCGACGAAACAACAGAAGACGGGTTTCAATTCATATGGGCAGACGCTCGGCTAAGGCGATGGATGCAGGGTCGTCGCGATTGTCTGTTTTGTTGGGTTGGCCGATTTTCCTTGCGTGCAGTTGGACGTGGGTGATCGGGATGTATCTGCCGATCGTGTTGCGAGAGCGATACGGATGGTGGGGGGTTGTTGTTTTTGCGGTGCCGAATGTTGCGGGGGTGATGCTTTTCGGTTGGGGGGTTTGGAGTCGGGCGGCGAGTGCAGCGATGGTGGATCGGCATCGGGTGATGATGTTGTGGTTCAGCGCGATCACGGTTGCGTTTCACGGTTGGTTTTTCGGGTGGTTCTGGTGGGCGGAGATGGAGATTCATCCGGCGTGGTCGATTTTGATTGGATTGGCGATGTTGTTTTTTGCGAGGGTTTGCATGGGGTTGGGTGATCGTGCGCTCGTTTGGATTTCGGGTGTGGTTTACGGGATTTCGGTTGCGGTGTTGGTAGTGACGGTGGTGAGTGGGTGGGGCGTTTTGACGGGAGAAGCAAATTCGCCGAGGGTTGCGATGTGGGAGTCGGCGGGCGCGGGGCGATGGGTTTTTTTGATACCGGTGATGTGCGCGGGATTCTTGTTTTGCCCGTATTTCGATTTGACGTTTCACCGGACGTATCAAGCGACGGGCGGCGGGGAAGCGGGGTGGATGACGTTTGTGATGTTCGGGTTTTTCTTTGCGATCATGCTGGCGTTGACGGCGGTGTATTCGGTTACGGGGTTTTCGCGGTGGGTTGTGGTGCATCTGGTTTTGCAGGGTTGGTTGACGACGACGCTTCATATGCGGGAGATGGTGAGGTGGACGCGGCCGTTTAATGAGGCGGCGCGGTTGAGGCGGATGCTTCGGGTTCCGTTTGTTCTGGTGTTTCTTGCGCCGATGGTGTTTATTGATTATCGCGACTGGTTTGTGTTTTACGGGTTGGTATTTCCGGTTTACGGGATGTTGCGAGGGTTGCGCGTTTGGGCGGGCAGACGGGAGTCGGATTCGGCGACGATTTCGTTGTATGTTTTTGGGAGTGTTCCGTTCGGGATTGCAGGGTTTTTGGCGGGGCATGAATGGGCGCTTGTGTTACCGCCGATTGTGGTTGCGATTGTTGCGCTTTGGGGTGGTGGTCGTCGGGTGTTGAAAGCGGAGGATGCGTAATCAGGAGCGGGATTGCATTCGGAATCGATATAGGATTGATTATGATTTATTTTGTGATGGTGTTTTTGGGTTTGGGCGTGGCGAGTTTCGGTGTGATGGTTGCGGGGTTGTTTTGGGGCGGATTTGGGGTAACGACGTTGGTGAAACGGGCGGGGTTGATGGCGGTGGTGTGGGTTGCTTTCGGAGTGGGGTTACATTATCTGTATACGGGTTCAGCGAGTTTTCGCGCGGGGTTGCCAGCGTCGGTTTTGAATCTTGATTTGCGGCGGAGTGGTTACGGATTGACGGCGATGTCGGAACTGGTGCGTCGAGCGGAGGCGGGGGCGACGGGTCGGGATGACTGGGCGCGGACGACGGAGGTTTTGCTTTCGCATGAGTGGTGGGCAGGGTATGTT
>Ga0210044_10010273_pt1 | contig 11202 bp, 7 predicted proteins | sample CryGey13umfilter_2_FD_183959 | JGI IMG/M metagenome (GOLD analysis project Ga0210044, IMG submission 183959) | Groundwater microbial communities from aquifer in Utah, USA - Crystal Geyser 4/9/14 3 um filter (SPAdes) (version 2) | ecosystem: Environmental > Aquatic > Deep subsurface > Groundwater...
GTGCCTCGCTTGCCCATCAGGCCGCGGTCCCCGATTCCGGTACGTACGACGGGCTCGCAGACTCAGCCCCAGGACGCGAGGATTCGGTGTCCTCGCCGTTGCTCACGAGCAGGCTTGCGGAATCACCCGGGATAGTCGCGTTCTCGTCGCTCCGTCCACCGGGCGTCTGCGGCCCGTCTGCCGGGCGTCCGGCCTCCGTGAAGCTGGCCTCTGCGGTCCGTGAAGTCGAGGTCGTAGCTGAAGGCTCCGCGTGCACTTCGGCCTCGAAGCCAAGTAGACCGGGCAGGAATGGTGCCCCATCCTTGCCGTTGCCGTCGTAGGCCAGCTCGTACGCGTAGCCTTGGCCCTGCTTGCCGCGGTGGACCAGCACGTACTCGAGCTCGACGAGGCGGGCGAGATGCACCTTGAGCTGGGTGTTGCTCCAGCCGATCTGCTCGCGGACCTCGCGTCGGGTGAAGCGGAAGTCCGAGCGTTCGATGCCGAGCCGCGTGCAGGCCGCTTTCACGAACTCGTCCAGCAGGCCGAGGAGCCGGCGGGTTTGTGGCGGCAGCTCGTCGAGGCTTCTGCCCAGGACCTCGTGGCAGAGCCGGTTGGCGACGGCGATGTCGCCCTTGGTGACCTCGATGTAAACGAGCCTCTGCCCGCGGTGGTCCAAGGTCTTCACGCACCGTTGGTGCTGGTGGAGGAGCGCGACCGTGCGGATCAAGGTCAGGTACTTCACATGGTCGCGCCGAGTCCTGGTCGCGTGGTCGAGGAAGGTCAGCTCCCTGGCGAACGGGTTGACCACCAGCACGGGCCGGAGCAACCGCTGGGCGTCCCGGTGGAGCTTGAGCAGGTGCTGGCGCTCCTGACGGGCCAGCACGCCATCGAGGGTCTGGGCCGCCCGCTGGCGGTCGTGGATGGCCCGGGTCTGCTCGCGGCCCTCGTCCACCGAGAGCACGATGCAGCGGTTGAGCAGCTCCTCGTCGACCTCGATGGCGGTGGTGGTGAGCATCAGGGCCACGGGCCCTTCGACCCGGTACTCCTGCGTCACCAGGCGGCCCGTAGTCGTGTCCTTGCCCGTCGAGGCGATGGTGAGCGCGAGCTCCGATTGCAGCAGCTTGAGGGCGTAGCTCGCGCGCTCGGCGCCTTCCTGCTCCACGATGGCGAGCACCTTGTGCCGCAGATATGCCTCGCCGAGATAGAAGAGCGACTGGCCCGTCATGGCCGAGTACTGCACGCGGCTCTCCTCGGGCACGAAGGCGAGCACGGCTTCCATGAGCGACGACTTGCCGCCCGCGCTGGCCGATTGGATGACCACGGCCAGGGGCTCGTCGAGCAGGCGGCTCGTTGCGGCCAGGTAGGCCACGAGCTTGTTGGTCTTCTCGCCAACGACGCCGCAGCGCTCGAGGTCTTCGACCACGCGGTCCAGAAGGCGCGGATCGCGGAGCAGGCCGAGCGCGGCCTCCCGTTCTTCGTCGCTGAGCTTCGGACGGTTGGCCTTGTCCTCGTCGGCCTTGCGGGCAGCGTGCTCTTGCAGCTCCTCGAGCTTGAGCAGAACCTGGCCGAGGTCGCGCTTGACGACTTGCTCCTCCACGCACAGCTCGTGCGCGGCCAGGGTCACGTACTGCGTCCGCTGGCGGTCCGAGTAGAGCTCGAGCGTGTCGACGTGGAAGCCCGCGCCCTCACGCGAGCACAGCACGTTGACCTTCATGCTCTCGAGCCCGGTGTTCTTGCTGAGTCCCCGGATGCGCCACAGGCGATCGCCGAGCTGGAACGTGACCTCGTCGCTGCTCGCGGACGGCGCCGGGTGTGCCGGCGGCGTGGGCACGGGATTTGTGGCCGCGGCCGGCGTCGCTGCCGGCGCATGGGGCGCGAGCACGAAGGCCAGCGGTAGCGTGGGCTCGCTCGCCTCGACCGGTGAGGGGACTGTTGCCCCCTGCGTGTCCGTACCCGTTGCCGTCGGAGCGGACGCAGGCGTGACCACGTCGGCAGTCTTGGCCAGGCCCTTGCCCATCCACTCTGCCTGGCGCAGAAGCCCCTCGAAGCCGCCCGGCGTCTTCAAGAGGAAGTCGTTCGCATCCATGCCTTTGGGGAACACGACCCGGAAGCACTCGATGCCCGACTCGCCGAGTCGCTCGGCAGCCTTGCTCGCGGCCCGGTCTCCCTCAGGGCTCCTGCGAAAGGCGAGCATGACCTGCTCGATGCCGTGGCTCTCGAAGACGGCCACGTGCTCGTCGAGCAGGCCGTCCAATCCGGCGATGGCGGTGACGTTCCGAAAGCCCGCACACCAGAACGAGAGCGCGTCGATGAGCGAGGCGCAGAGGATGGCCTGCCGGCTCGCCTTCAAGGCGTCGTGGTTCCACACGCCGCGCTGGCTGTCGGTCAGCCACAGGTGCAGCGGCGTGCCAGGTCGCAGACCCGGTGTGATCTTGCGGCCGTAGGCCTGGACCACGCGGCCTTCGTCGTCGAAGACGGGGATAAGCACCGACCCGTTGAAGTGCTCGTGCCCGCTGTCGCGCAGCACGCCGAGCTTCTGGAGACGACCGCGGACCTCGGCGCCGTCCTTGCGGTTCTTCTGGGGCAGGCGGTAGGCGAGCGTGCGGTTGGCGAAGCCGAGCCGGAAGCGCTCGATCATCTCCGACGAGCGCAGACCCCGCTTCTCGAGGTAGCCCAAGGCCTCGGGGCTCTGCTTGAGCGTCTCGTGGTAGAAGTCGAACACGCCGCGCAGGAGCACGTGGTCCTCGGCCGATGCCTCGAAGCCTTCGAGCTTGACCGTGGTCGACTTCTCGGCGACGCGGCCCTTCTGCCTGCCGCGCTTCTGGGCGATGAAGGCCTCGAACCCGCCGACGTCGGCCCGCAGCAGCTCCACCGCCAGGCGCTGGCTCACGCCCTCGGCCTTCATGACCCAGTCGACCACGTGCCCGCCGACTTGGCAGGCGCCGTCGCAGCGCCACACGTTCGTCTCGGGCACGATGACCAGGGTCTGGCCCTCAGTGCCGCAGAACGGGCACAGCCCGGTGAGCTCCTTGCCGCGGGGCGTGAGCTTCACGCCCTTCGCCACGGCCAGCCGTTCGAGGCTCACCTCGCGATTCAGCCGTTCGATCTCGCTGGCAGGCACACGTGCCACATCGGACTCCTCAATCTCGCACCGGCCGGATTTCCGGCCGCACGAGGCCATACAGGCGTCCCGGTGCGAACAAGGCAAGGCAATCCTCGACGGCTCGGTAGTCTTCTCTGTGGCAGCACGGAAGGGTCGAGAAATCCAGGCGGGTGTCGTGCGTCGCCCACTCGTCTGCCCGCTGTCCTGTCCCCGTTTACCGCCTGCCCGGCTTTGACCACGGGAGAGAACGGAGGACCACCGTGGAGCAGAGCCAGTTCCGACAATTCGTGGACGAAGTCCAAACACGCACAGACATCGTCGCGCTCATCGGGCGTGACATCGACCTGAAGCCCTCGGGCTCGGTCCTCAAGGCCCGCTCGCCCGTGAACCCGGACACCGACCCGTCCTTCGTCGTGTTCCCGGCGACGCAGACCTGGCACGACTTCTCGGGGGGCGGATCTGGCGGCGGGGACTGCCTCGAATACCTGGTGCGTCATCGAGGCATGTGCTTCATGGACGCCCTGCGCCAGCTCGCGACCGAGGCCGGCGTGCCCATGCCTGGCTGCAGCCCGGAGCAGGTAGAGGCCGAGGCCAGGCGTCTCGTCGAGCGAAGGCGTATCGAGGAGCTGCTCACCGAGGCGGCCGGGTACTACCACCGCATGCTGCCCTCGAAGATCCGTCGCGAGCTCTACCGGGGACACTACGGCTTCACCGACGCGACCATCGACCAGTTCCAGCTCGGCTGGGGCGGCGGTGACCTCTTCGAGCACCTGACTGACACCTGCGGGGCAAGCCGTGACGAGGCCCTGGCCACGGGCCTGTTCGTGCTCGCCGGGGACGAGATCCACGAGCTGTTCCGCTGGCGGCTGGTCTTGCCCTACTGGAAGGCGAACCGGGTGGTCTACTTCATCGGCCGGCGCACCGAGTATACGCCCGACGACCCGTGGGAACAGGCGAAGTACAAGAAGCTCCTGACCCACGGCGAGAAGCACCGCTACGTCTCGCCCGAGGTCGGCAACGACTACTTCTTCGGCGAGGACGCGGCACGCGAAGGCGGCGAGCTCTTGATCTGCGAAGGCATCACCGACGCCATCAGCGCCATGCAGGCCGGCGTGCCCTGCATCTCGCCGGTGACCGTGCGCTTCCGCAAGCAGGACCACGACAAGCTCCTCGCGCTCACCGCCCGGACCAAGCGCATCGTCATTTGCAACGACGCCGAGCAGAGCAAAGCTGGCGAGGCCGGCGCGCTGGAGACGGCCCGCGTGCTGCACCAGGCAGGCCGGGACGTCGGCATCGCGAGCATCCCCAGGCCCGAGGGCGTCGAGAAGATCGACGTCAACGAGCTGGTACGCGACCAGGGACCCGCCGCGTTGAGGGCGGTGCTCGCCGAAGCCAAGAAGCTGCCCGCGTTCCTGCTCGACCGCATCCCGCACGGTACGGACCCTGCCGAGTTGGGAAGGCTCCTCGATCCCGTGCTCGCGGCCGTCGTTCAGTGCTCGCCGCTCGAACGCGACGCCTACATCGAGGCCATCGTGAAGCGATTCGACATCAAGCGCCGGACCTTGGCCGAGCTGGTGTCGGCGGCCAGCAAGACGACGGCTTCGACAACGCCAGCCTCGACAGCACCGGCCTCGCCCTCGGACCGCCCGCAGGTCGTGGCCCGTGGCCGTCAGCTCCGCGACATCGTGACCGACACCTGGCAGGCCGTGCTCGCTGCCAACGACCCGCCCAGGCTGTTCGCACGGGGCAGCGTGCTCGTGCGCGTGAAGCATGACGAGGCCGGCGCTCGCCTCGAAGCCCTGGACGAGGCTGCCACCTACGGCCTTCTGGCCCGCGTGGGCGACTGGGTCCATGTGACCGAGGAAGGCGCTCAGCCCGTGTTCCCGCCGCACGATGTGGCCCGCGACCTGCTGGCGTATCCGTCCCGAAGGCTGCCTCGCCTCGAGGAGGTGATCGCGGCGCCCGTGTTCGGCAAGGACGGGCAGGTTCTCGACCGGCCGGGCTACCACTCCGAGGACCGCGTGTGGCTCGAGCTGCCCGAGGGCTTGAACCTGCCGCCCGTGCCCGCTTGCCCGACCGAAGCCGAAGTCGCCTCGGCCCTGACGCTCTTCTTCGACGACCTGTTGGTCGACTTCCCCTTCGTGGACGATTCCGACCGGGCCCACATGCTGGCCGCCTTGCTTCTGCCCTTCGCCCGCAGGCTCATCGAGGGGACCACGCCCATCCATCTGGTCGAGGCCCCGGCGGCTGGAACGGGCAAGGGCCTGCTGGTCAGCGCCCTGTTCGTGCTGGCCACCGGCAGAAGCGCAGAGGCCGGGACCCTGCCGCGCGAGGAGGAGGAGGTCCGCAAGAAGATCACCTCTGAGTTGCTCGCCGGCAGGCCCATCCTGGCCCTCGACAACGCCGACCCGAAATCGCGCATCGAAAGCGCGGCGCTCGCCGCGGCGACGACCACCGAGTTCTGGGTCGACCGCTTGCTCGGTCACACCCGGTCCATGACGCTGGCCAACCGGGCGGTATGGATGCTCACCGGCAACAACGTGCGCCTGTCCACCGAGTTGGCCAGAAGGTGTGTGCGCATCCGCATCGACGCCGGGACCGACCGGCCCTGGCGAAGGTCGATCTTCAAGCACTCCGACCTCCTGCGCTGGCTCCGCAAGGAGCGAGGGGCGGTCATTCACGCGGCCCTCACGCTCATTCAGAACTGGCAGGCCAAGGGCAGACCACTCGGGCAGGAGCGTCTGGGCTCGTTCGAGTCCTGGGCCGAGGTCATGGGAGGCATCCTGGACGCCGCCGGCGTCGAGGGCTTCCTCGGCAACCTCGACTCGCTGCACGAGGCCGCCGACGAGGAAGGCGCGCTCTGGCGAGAGTTCGTGGCCGTCTGGTGGGCCACTCACCAGGACCGCCCGGTCTGCGTGGCCGAGTTGCTGTCTCTCTGCCAGTCGGCGGACCTGATGGCTTCGGTGGTCGGAGACGGCACCGAGAAGTCGCAGGTCACCAGGCTCGGCACAGCCCTGCGGTCTGCCCGAGACAGGGTCTTCGGCGAGCATCGGATCCGCGCCTTCCGAGATGTCCACGTCAAGCGCAACCAGTACCGCCTCGAGCAGGCGGGCGGCAGTCGATGAAGGTCCCGCAAAAACGCCGAGGTCCCGCAAAGGTCCCGCAGCGCAACTACCCGTTTTTGCTCGCTTTGCGGAACCTGCGGGACCTTGCGGGACCTTTTCCCATGCCCGACGCGCGAAGGACTCAATTTTTCCCGAAGGCTCTTGGAAAATATTGTCTACGCGTACGGAAAAAGGGGCCAGAAGGTACCCGCAGGTCCCGCAGGTCCCGCAAGCGCCATGATTTCAATGGGTTGGAATGCGGGACCTCGACAGAAGGTCCCGCAGAGGTCCCGCAAGCAGGCCAAGTGGTCGGCCTGGGGTTTCAGGTCCTGGCTCTCGCCCAGGTTCTCTGCTTCGTGGCCGGCTGTAAGTTTGTAAGCTGATTGGCAGCCGCCTCCGTTTTCCCGTCGTTTCCCTGTCCCCGTTTCCGGCATCGAAGGCTTTGACAAGGTGAACGAACGAAGGAGCACGCTATGCCGCACGCCACCAACGCCCAACCGACCAAGCCCGCCAAGGCCAACGGCCGTCCGTGCAAGAACGACCCGGGCCGTGTGCCCTACCACGAGGTCGATCGCCTCTTGGTCTTCGGCCAAGTCATCGAGGGCGCGACCGGCGAGCCGCCGATCGTGGTCTACCCGAGCTACCGCGACCTCGGCCGCAGGTACCGCGTGAACCACTCGGTCATCGCCGCCTACTCGAAGAAGCACGACTGCCTCAGACGGCGGGAGACGGCCCAGGCCCGTGTGGCTGCCCGCTCCGACGAGAAGCTCATCGAGCACCGGGCTTCGGCGCTGGCCTTTGGCCGGGCCGAGGTGCTCGCCATCATCGACGGCTTCGTGGCCGGCTTCGAGAAGGCCCTGGCCGACGGTCGCGTGCGCTGCGACAACCCGACCGACTTCAACACCATGCTGCGGCTCAAGGAGTACCTGGAAGGCGGGCCTGACAGCCGGCAGGAGGTGCATGCCGCCCTGTCTCTGGACGAGCTTCAGGAGCGACACCGGCAGATGCTGCGGGCCTTGGAGGCCAGCCCGGCAGAATGCGGGGATTTTGGGTCTGTGCCGCGTGTCCGCGATGCGGACCGCAACTCCCCTGCCGCCTCCCTCGCGCCGGGCACGGGCAAAGCGAACGGACGCGGAGAGCACGACCCATTCGACGACGCCAACGGCGAAGGCGCCGTGCATGCCCGTGGTGGCCAGGACGATGGCGAGACCGTGCATTGACGTCGCTGTCGCTCAGCCGACCTGCCCGCCTTCCTACCGCCGCCAAGAGCAGATACCGGCGGTTCGGCCCCATCGCCGCCTCGCACCTTCGCGGAGTTACTGGTCTGAAATCCAAGGCGTTTCTGGCTCTCGAACCGCCGCTTTCCTCGCCCTGGGCGGCTACTGTGCGGCCTTCAGGCAAACACGCCCACCTGTGCCTACCCGGGGGGCGGGTCTGATTTTCGCGACCGCCAGCAAGCCGGCCAGCGTGCTCCCCGCCGCTTCCGATCAGGCCGCCACCGGCGAACTGACCGCGGTGGTGACCGGCCCTGGCGCCGGGCGGTTTCCTGGCCGGTGGTGACTTTCGTTCTGCGAGTGACTCTCACCGCCTCAGCAAGGCAGCTCGCGCACGGCACGGACGAGGTCTTCGTCGGAGGGATGCGCGTAGATGCTGGTCGTCAGGATCGACTTGTGCCGGGCGAACCGCTGCGTGAGCCGGATGTCCTTGGTGCGGCGGTAGAGATTCGTACATGCGGCATGGCGTACGCTGTGAAACGACAGCCGGCGCTCGAACCCGGCACGCTCCTGCCACAGGGCGAAGGCGTGCCTGAGCTGCCGCGCCGAGAGCCGCCGCCCGAGGCGGCTGACGAAGAGCGGCGCGTCTGCAGCCAGGCTTTGGCCCCTGCCCTTCTTCCAGGCCCGCAGCTTCTCGAGCTTGGCGCGGACGAGGTCGGGCAGCACGACCTCCTGGATCGCCGGCTCGTCGGCGCTGCGCTTGAACACGCGGAGCGTGACCCTGCGCCTGGCCCGGCCGTCGTCGAAGACGTCTTCGCAGTCCAGGGCCAGGAGCTCGTGCTCGCGCAGGCCCGTGCCGAGGGCGAGGGAGATGATGACATGATCGCGAAAGCCGTCGCGATGCTCGCCCGTGGTCTTCAAAATGAGCTTCTGCTCCAGCTCCGTCAGCGTCCTCGGTGGCTCGCGGTGTTTGCTGCACCTGCGCCTTGTGCAGGTGTGGCGATGGCGTCGGCATAGGCGGTCATGGCGCAGAGCCTCCTTCAGCACAGTGAGGCTCGGGTGGGGCGGGATGGCAAGGGGGATGCGCGACGCATGCAAAGCAGCAAACGGTGGAAGGGCGGCTACTCTGCGAGGTCTTCTCTCACCGAGGCGAGCACTCGTGCCGCCTCGCGCGCGAACTCGATCCATCCCTCGCTCGACACGAGTCGTCCCGGCTCTTCATCCAGGTCCAGTCCCGCTGCGAGTGTGCTGAGCCGCCTCACCGCGGCATCGGTCGTTTCAGAGAAGACGACGCCCTCGGCAAGGAGATCATCGACCCCACTATCGTCGAAGATCTGACAGATAAGTTCAGCCGGTGCCGGGAAATGGGTGTATGTGCGATCAACCCACGCAGCCCTTTGCCCGCCGATGTCGGATGCCTCCTCCAGCGATTGGATGAAGCCAGCGCGCCAGACTTGTGCCTTCATTGTCGGTCCGGTCTCGCCATGGCCATTAGAATGGCCAAACGAAGTCCTCGAGAGGGATGTGCGCTTCGGGCGTGTTCTTGGGAACGACGTTGCCGTTCACATCCAACGACTGCCCGTCCTTCAGATGCCTCACGTATGGTCGCTGCGAGTTGGGGAACGGACTCTTGGGGTCGCCGGGCATGACCCGCACCGAGTTGTGTGGGTTCGCAGGATCCACGAACCGCGTGCCGCCGCCTGTCTTGGATGGCTTGGCTACCCAGTCCGCTGGGACACCCTTCGGTCGGGCGATACCCCCTGCAGCTTCTGCACCACCAGCCCCAGGTCCCAGGAACAGCATCGCGGTCGCCAAGAAACCCTTCTCGCTATTGTGAATCCCTTCCGCTGTCGCCTTAGCATCTCGACGCTCGAATCCCGTCTCAAGCTTGTTGCACCCCCTGATTCAGTTGATGAATTGGACTGAATGAATCGATGGTCCATTCGCCACCGTCATCGTCACTCCCGAGCCATTCAACGGCTTCAAAGATATCGACAGTGGGGCCAATCGCTGGGTTCAACTGTTTTTGCAGCTCCCAATTCACGTCCCAGGTATACTCGAGCCGAATGGGGCCGTTGGCAAGCCCATGATGCTGTGGCTGTTAGTGTGACCGCACGCTCGCCACACGCGTCCCGCCCGCGAAGATGTGCTTCGTCGCCATCTCCCCGTTGCGGACCTTCTCCATCAACTCTTGAAGCTTCTTCACCTGCTTCAAGGAATCCTCTCCTCGTAGGGACTCTGTACGTCCAAGCTTGTTTGGATCTGCGGTTGTGCCCTCTGGGGCAAGGGTACGAGGCTCCCATCATACACGACCTCAGTGCTTCATTGTGATCGCCGTTTGTGCCGCGGCTTCCGCAACCTCAAGAAGCTCAGGTCGGTCGCGTATGTTCGGATGGTGAACCCAACTCCCAAGAAGGCGACTCTGCTCAAAACTCACGCAGACACGAACCGCGCAACCTCGTGGCATGCGCGGACCAAGACCACGTACCACAGCCTCAGCGAGCCCTGCAGTCTCGTTCACCTCCCGGCCGTCCAGAATAGCTACAGCGTTGCTCTCAGTTGCGTGAGATACGTCTGCTATTAGCTGTACGCGAACAGCCTCAGCATCGTACGACGCTGTGAATCGTGCGGATGGCACAGGTTGACCAGCGCCAATCTCAGTCAGGAGGTCTGCCAAACCTCTGGGATACCGATAGCTGCGCCCAGGCAGACCGAAGGCAGCGCGAAGCGAGAATCGCACTCCCGGCTTTGCTGCTGCCAAGATGCGTAACCTTGCAGCTGTATGAAAGTGAGTAGACCGTCCTATCTCGAACTGCGTGGAGTCGAGCAACAAGGATAGTCTGGATGGATAGCCACGGCTGGACCTGCTCATCAAGGGTTGGGCGCAACCGCGGTGTACGCTGAGACTCTCGGAAAGCAGGTCCACAGACCGACACCATGACCAAAGCATTGGTAGATGACTTCTGGAAGATCGAGAACATCGCCGAATCGGCGCTTCGCTGTCCCATAGATCGCGTTCTGTGGTGAACGCGATGTCGCCATCATCGGCAACGCTGAGCACATTGGGCGCCTTCAGAACGATCGCTGCACGTGAAAGCAGAGCATCCACCGGTACGTAGTCTTGAAGCAGCCAGTCCACGAACTCGCAGCCCCGAGCCTCCCGCGTCGTGGCCACGAAGTGCAAACCCAACGGCGCCTCGCGCATGTCTACAACTCTGATCATTGTACGATTTGGTCTCAAAACTCGCTTACGACTTCGATCTTGTATTCGCTGCTCGTTGTGACCAGCGACCCCTTGTACGCCTCTTCGCTGAGTCCCTCAGAACTCCAGTTGTCGAATGCCACTCCATCTGACACCACCCACTCATGAACTCCGGTGTCTTCGATGCGCTTGCCGTCGTTGACACCATCACGCCCAATTCCGCCCGCGCTGGTCATTCGATAACGTTTACCCGAAAGCCCAGCATCATTGAGGGCGCTCTCGATCTCCTTCGCACACTCAACGCACTTCCTATCACCAAAAATCTGTGGCTTCTGCTCCGCGAGTTCACCGACGACTATGCGCGGGTCGGCAAGGACACGATCTGCTATCGGACCAGCAGTCGTCAATAGACCTGCTGCGTCCTTTACGGACTTACTTTGGTCGCTCGCTGCCTTCCTCGGGTTCCAATTCACGAACGTCGCGTCGAGGCTGTTGATCGCGGTGCCCAGCGTGGTGATATTGTAATCACTATATTCGGCCGCTTCTCCTTGGAGCGCCTCGAGAATCGCCTGCTGTTGCGCTGATGTAGCTCCATGGTAC
>Ga0210044_10010276_pt1 | contig 11200 bp, 12 predicted proteins | sample CryGey13umfilter_2_FD_183959 | JGI IMG/M metagenome (GOLD analysis project Ga0210044, IMG submission 183959) | Groundwater microbial communities from aquifer in Utah, USA - Crystal Geyser 4/9/14 3 um filter (SPAdes) (version 2) | ecosystem: Environmental > Aquatic > Deep subsurface >...
TGGTTAAAAATTATTCCTAGTATCTGATATTGAAGATATTCCCTCAAAAGTCCTCTATCAAAAGAATGTTGAGTATCTTTATATTCTTTTTTTATCTCATCAAAGGAAAGCATCTATATTTTTAAGTATTCAAATAATATTTCGACTCTATCAGCTAACTTTTTGTTGTTGAAAATACATAAATACTTTTGTAATTTTGCTCTATCCAAATCTTCTTTTAAAACTTGCTTGTTATACCTTAGCCCCTCAAAATCTGCTAACTCGATTATATTATTAGAATTGAAATATAATGTGTCTAGTATCGCCTTTTCGATATCTGCAATTTTCACACCTATATCTATATTCTCAATAACTTTGTATCCCCAAAAAAGGTCTTCTCTGATACTTTTATATACAAATTGACCAAAATCTGTCTTATATGCATTTGTTTTATTTGTTGTTACTGATGTATATTGCATTACACCTTCAGGTATTATCCCATAATGATTTAGTGCTAGTTCGAGAGATATATAAGATGGTGAGCATATTCTATTAGCTATCAAATAGAAATCGAAGTCTTTTGGAATAATGCCTGCAAAAATATACCATCTATTCCTTATTTTTTTAACCTTGCCCTGTTCTTCCCAATTGTATAATGTTGCTTGCCTAAAATTGGGATCAACAAGATATATATCTTCAAGTGAGAAGACTTTAAGTTTTTCAAGAGATTGTTTTATATTCAAGTAATTCATTTCTGTTTTATGCGATAAAACGCATATTATAGAAATATAATAATGGTTTATTGTATAGGAATCAATACTCAACCTCATCAATGATTACTAATTGGAAACCGTAACATAAGATTCTTTGATTATATCTTTAACTTCCAACAACCAGCCACCCCAAGAAGGGCTTTCGTTAAATTCTACTATCAAATCAAACGGTTTTTTGTAGGTATAGTGTAGTTTTTCACCATTCCAAGTAAGGTTCAGAAGTACATTATTCAAAAGTATTATCTGAAAACTCGAGTGAAGTCACATCGCCAATACTTGCCGATACCTAAGAATAAATACTACAGAGGATTTTTGCATATAAGGCATTTTACCATCAAGACAAGGAATTTATTACCATTGGGCACAAGGGGGGGGAGCCTTGACCGGTGAGCACTCACCCCCTATACTCCGAACATGCAACTATCTGAAGAAGCAAAAACTGTCTTAGAGGCAATAGAAAAATTCCAACCAGTGAGGCCAAACCTGCTTGTAGAAAATCTCGATATGTCAGAAAAGACAGTTTACAAGCACTTGGCCAAACTTTTAGATGCAAACCTTGTATCAAAAACGGTTTCAAATGGAAAATCTTTCTATTCAATCAGCCAAATCAATACGGATGTCAACATCGACCCACTTGACCTTACAGACCTACTCATTGAGCAAAACTATATCTTCGTAACACCTTCAGGTGAAATCATAAGAGGATTGAGTGGGTTCAATGATTGGTGCTTAAAAAGCAACTTAAATTTTGAAAAAGAAAAAAAATTGTATTCCAAAAGACTTAAGGATCTTGGAAGCCTAAAACAGGACGGTCTAATATCAGCAAAAAAGCGAATCTTGTCTGGCACGAATGACATGGCAATAGACGAAGTATTCTTCGGTGATTTTTACACATTCGACCATTATGGTAAAACAAAACTTGGACAGCTGATTTATATTGCAAAAACTTCTCAAAACATAGACTTAATAAGAGAAATCACGGCAAGTATCAGGCCATCAATTCTAAAACTAATAAAGAAATACAGCATCCAGCAGGTTTGTTTTATACCACCAACAATAGATCGAAAAATTCAAATAATGGATGAACTGAAAAAATCTCTTAACCTCGATCTAGCGGAAGTGAAAATTGAAAAGGTAGCAAGCAAAACTAAAATTGCTCAAAAGACGCTCCGAAAACTCGAGGACCGTATAATCAATGCCAAAACGACAATCGCTATCAATCCTAATCAACCAATAACGGCAAACATTTTAATAATTGATGACGCTACAGGCTCAGGAGCAACCCTAAACGAGACAGCAAAGAAGATACAAAATATCGCAAATAAAAAAGTAAAAATCATTGGATATACAGTCGTCGGAAGCTATAAAGGATTCGATATTATTAGCGAGATCTGAACATTCGCTTTTAATTCTCACCGATTTCAACTTCCCTCAATCGTTGGTGGCATTTGGACAAAGATTCTTCGAAAGCGGTAGAACTGCGACTAACGACCTCGATATTGCTATAAGGCCCGATGACGTTTACCTTTTTCATTCGCCACCTTTTTGTATTCAGAGTTCATTTAAATAATTCTAACATGATACTAAACACTCATTTTGCTATACTTAATTTATGAAACAAGATTTAAAACAAATAGCCAAAAACATCAAGAAAACATTAAGAACAATCCAAACGTCTCTATTGCAATCTTTGATTCACATCAATTATGGGGAGAATGTACTGGTTCCCGATCCAGACGCAGATGTGGATGCACGTATTGAAGTGAAATTATGAACGTTTTGGAAATAAATTAGGTAATTTAACCCCACAATATCTATTTAATTTGACAATACGCTATTTTTGCTATAAATTACACCTATAGTTATAATTATTAGTTAGTTAATTGGAGGAATAATATGGCACGAAAAAACACAGAAATTTCAGATATTAAATCTCGGCTCGCTGACATTTTAGATGAAGTAGAATCATTAGGTGTTGACGAGGTTGATAATGTACGAGGAACACTAGAAGAATATCTTAAAACCGCTTCGGACAAAGCTAAATCGATGAAAGAAGATGTAAAAAGCAAAGCTATTGAGATGAAAGACCAATCAAATGAATATGCTGAAGGTCATCCATGGAACCTTGCGATGTATTCAATGGGTATAGGTATTTTAGTAGGATTGCTAATAACTAAATCTGCATCCAAAAAATAAATGAAATTTTTACAGGCTGTTTTAGCCTACATATTAGCAGAAGGATTGAATAAATTTGGTCTTTCTCAATCCAAAATCATTGTCTTGTTCAAACAAACAGCTAAAAGAGCTATATTTGGAGTGTTGTTCATTATATTTTCTATCTTATCCATCTCTCTAACGTTTATTTTTGCTGCAATCACCTTTTTCTTAAATTTTACAGATCAAACAACCTATATAACGGCAGGCCTATGGACAACGGGTACACTAGCAATAATTTCAATATTACTTTTCGCTCGTGGAATAAGATTCGTGACAAAGAAGTAGGAACTCCCCCTTTAATCTTTAAATTTAAGTTTATCCGCTATTAACTCAATTTGCCTATTAACCTTGCTACTCCAAGTATGTTGCTTAGCCAATTCTTTTCTTACTTTTCTTTTTTCCTCTGAATCAGTAATAACGGCTAATTCAATATTCTTGATAAACTGATTTTTGTCTGGTGTGACATAACTGTCTGGATCAAATGCCTTTACTGATGGCAATGTTATTAAAGTGGGAAGCCCAGAAGCTAACCCTTCGAAATACTTTATAGGATGACAACCAATAGTGTAATCATTTAAATTATATGGAATAAAATAAGCATCAAAATGATCAAAATAAGAAGGCGTTACTTCCCAAGGCTTTTCACCTAAAAAATGCACATTATTTAAGTTTTTTAAAGTACTTAAATCCAAATTCGGATCCGATACCTTTTCAGGACCAATCATAATGAAATGATAATTTGGATAAGTTTGGGCACATTCTTCTATTAATTTAATATCATTTTTATAACTATCAATGGCGCCCGAAAAGCCTATTCTTGGATGTGGAATGGCTTTTAAATCCTCTGGTTCAGAGTTTTTAGTTTTATGATCAAATTTTTCAAAATCTACCGCATTCGGCAAATATTCAATTTCTTTCCTCCACTTTTTTAAACGATCAACTATTCCTGGAGCACTAGCAAATACTAAATCAGTATTTTCACATAACCACTTTTCTTGATTATCAACCCATTCTTTTAGCGTCAAACTATTTTGATTAAATTTAGCTTTTAGAGCATCATCCGCCTTTTGTATAAAAGAAATTAATGAAGGATTAATCTTTTTCCCTTCCGAATACTCAGGGAATTCAGAATATATATCCACACAATCGTAAATACTTATATCATACTTGAATATTTTCATAAAATCTCTTAAATCAGGAAAATCAAAGTGATAAATGTATAAGATTCTTTTTTCACTTTTCTCGTCCAACTTTCTTATCAAATTGTTGATGACTTTAATGTGAACTAAAGTATTTATCTTGGAAAAAGGTTTAAAGTTTAGTAAATTAATTGGTTTGTATACTATTAAATTTTGTTGTTTTTGATCTACCAATTTAGCGAAATTTTTAATAGCTTTAAATCTTAAAGGTGGGTCAATAAAGATGACCTTATGTCCTTTCTTCGCAAGTTGGTTAGCTACATGCCATTTATTAGTCTTTAATTTAGAATCAAATTGTTGATTAGAAAGTATTACAAAAATCATATCTTTATAATAATCATTTTAGCATGAAGCGATTATTATAATGATTTCAAATGCTCAATTCTATTTTTAATTTGGTCTTTGTTTGGTGATGGTGCGGCGAGTTTGATAAAACTCGCCGCACCAGTTAAATTCCCCCTCCTTATCTCTATATCGGCTAAATACACATAATCATCGCTGAAATTTTTATGATCTAATTTTACTGCATAGTCAAAATTCTCAAAACTCTTGTCATATTCAGACATTTCATAATATATCAATCCGAGGTAGTGAAATACTTGAGGATCTCTTTTATTTAACTTTTTTGCCTCGTTTAAATAATCAATCGTTTTGGCACGATCCTTATCCAAAAAATATAATCCAAAATAAAAGTTCGTTTTGTAATCATTAAATTTCTTGTTTTTAATCTCATAACGCATTTTTTCATCTTTTTTCGCCCAATATAGTAGTGAAATATATCTGTTGTGTAAACTTTGCTTGTATGGATTGTATTCAATTGCTTTTTCATAATTTCGTAACGATTCGTCGATATCTCCTTCACCCATTGCAATTTTCTCGAATCTCTCAGACGTGCCTATTTGACTTATAAATATTGCACACAAAAGCGCGGTAAAAATCATCAAAGCATTAAAAACTTTTGATATATTTGCATTTTTTAATTCATATTTAGAGAAACTCAGTATTATTCCTGCAAATAAAATTATCAAAACATAATTTATTACCGAATAAAACTCTGTCATCCCTTTTGTAAACGTAAGCACTAATCCTAAATAAGAATACTTTATAATCATTTTTTCAAATTTGTTTAAACTTGAATTTTTTAATGCTGAATTAACCTCAAAAGAAACATATATAACAAATAGTAAAAAGGATATAAGTCCAATTGCTCCAAATTCAACTGCTAAATCAACAATTTGATTGTGAGAACTTTCAACCTCTAAAAATAAAATCTCTCGATTATCTTTATTTATATCTAAAAACATTGGATAAACATTTTGAAAATTCGCATTTCCCCAACCCACTATTGGTTTTTCTTCAAATGCTCTTAATCCAACTTTCCATAAATCAAATCTTTGATCATGAAATTGTGTTCTATCCTTAAAACTCAATAACCTCTCAACTGAATAAGGCAATTTGAGTTTATCTGTATCTATTGGTTTCGAGAAAATAATAAATGAAGATCCAGTTATTAAAATTAGAACAAAAATGATTTTTAACTTTGCATTTTTTAATTTTTGGAATATTTCAATTATTATAAAAACAATAATTGCTAATAATGAACCTCGTGAGCCTGTCGATAAAGTTGCAGTCAAAATTGATAATATTATGAAATTGAATTTAATACTTTTAAATTCATAGTATTTTGCATATCCATATGCCAATGGAATTAATGACGCTAATATTCCTCCTAGTAAATTAGATTGTCCAATTGTTGCAGTTGGCCTGCCATCGTAACTTATGTTTGTAATGTCAAAATAAAGTAGCAATGAGTGAATTATAGTTAAAATGGCAAGTATAAATCCTCCATATAATACATAATTGAAGATCTTTTTTTTCGAAAGTAATGTATGTGCAAAGTAAGCTAATAATCCAAAATAAGTTAAATATGCAATAAATGAATCGTTTATTACAACGTCTCCAACTAAACTTCGGTCTAAAACTATTGAATATTTTAAATTTATTATTGAAACGAGTATTCCTAATCCAAACGCTACTATTATTGACGTTTTAAGATTGTGCTTATTGAATATCAAAGTTATTAATAGTAATAGTGAAATTATTGAAGTCCAAATCAATTTCGGCAATTCGTATACGCTTAAATATTGGCCCGAAAATGTAAGCGGAGTAATTATTAAGAGGACGAATACTAACGTGATTTCGATTTTATCTAGAATTTTGTGAAATTTATGATTTGCGTTTGTCACTAAATCTATAATACCTCGACTTGGTAAAAAGCTAAACCGCGTAGTTAAGAGCTAATAAATGAACTCACAATTTCAGATATTGGACTAGAAATTATTGAGCTAATTGGATTTATTATAATATCAGTTGACAATACAAGGCTGATAACATCCGATACTGTATCACTTATTGATTCACTAAGATTAGAAGATATCTCTAAACTAACTATTAATGAAATTGATTGACTAATTTCATTTGAAACGCTTGAGCTAATAACCATTGAAGATATGCTAGATATTGGATTGCTAATTACTTCTGATGTTACAGAACTTATTGATGAAGATATTACTTCTGATAAAACTTCACTCAACTCCTTTGATAAATTAATGCTTATATTATTAGAAATTACTAAACTTATGCTATCTGATAATGTTTTCGACAATAATTCACTAATTTCATTAGAAATAACGGAACTAATATTTATTGAAGTTATTGTAGATAATGTTTCAGAAAGCGTTGTACTAATTGATGAAGACAATATTAATGATATTGGATTACTAATATTCTCGCTTATTGATACGGAGATTGAATTTGATATTAATTGACTAATGCTTGCACTAATTGACGCAGAGGAGATGAAAGAAAGCGTTTCGCTTAATGTTCTACTTATTGCAGTACTTAATTCTTCGCTTAAACTAATTGAAATTATGTCTGATATTGAATCAGAAATAGGACTTGAAATTATATTTCCATCCACATCAACAAAGAATAAATATTTAGGAGTTTTAGTAGTTTGCCCTATTTTATCCTCGGCTTGAATATAAATTTCGTACATTCCTAATGCAGGTTTTACTATTACAAATGTATATTCGGACTTTTCGCTTACCTGTGATGTTAATACGCCGTTTACAAATAATTTTGTATTTTTTAAATCGTTATCGATTACTTTAACTGAAATATAAACGTCTTGACCATATTTATATCTTGCAGAAATAAAGCTTGTATCGGTGATTACAATAACAGGAGCGGGATTATTTGAATTATCATTATCATCGTCATCATTATTGTCTGAATCACTTTCGTTGTCATTGTCTTCGCTATCGTTATCGTTGTTATCATCAGAATCATTATTAGACTTCGTGTTTGTATCTACTAGATATTTGTCGAAAATCCCTATGGGATTATCGTTTTTATTGAAACTATTATCAACAATCTTTTCAATCTCTTTGCTTGATTTATTAGATATTCCTTTTGTATCACCATTACTCTCTGTATTTTTGTTGAATACAAAGAACCACAAAACAAGCATTATTACAAAAACGATTGATAGGCCTATATATACTACCTTTTTATTTTTTAATACGTCGAATATGTTTTTCATTGCGTTTGAGCGAGAATTGAAGAACTGCGGGGAATTATACAGAATATTTACTATAAGTCAATGTTTAAATATTAGACAAATGTCAGCGCAACGCCTTTATTTGTTCCTCTGCCTGTACGTCCAATACGATGAACATAATCATCATATGACTGTGGTTCATCATAATTAATAACATGGGAAACATTATCAATATCTAGCCCTCTTGCCGCCACATCAGTAGCTAAAAGTATGTTTGTCCTACTTTCCCTAAATGATGACAAAGACCTCTGCCTTGCAAATTGTGTTTTATTTCCATGAATAGAAGCAACTTTAAATCCTCTACCCTTTAATTCGCCTTCAATTTGATTTAACTTCCACTTAGTTTCAATAAACACAATAACCTTAGTAAATTCTTGTTTTATTAATAAATCGTGCAAAACGTCTATTTTCGTAGTTGTAGAAGCAACTCTTACAATATCCTGCAATATATTTGTGCTACTCTTTTTTTCATTAATCTCTATTTTGACTGGATTATTTAAATGTGAATTAACCAATATGCCAATCTGTGCTGATAAAGTTGCAGAAAAGAATAATGACTGCTTTTGATTTGGCAATTGGTTCAAAATAATATTTATGTCTTTTTGAAATCCCATATCAAACATTCTATCTACCTCGTCCATAATAATGTTGTTATAAGTGGATAAATTTACCCATCTTCGTTCTGCTAAATCTTTAATTCTTCCTGGAGTACAAATTAAAAAGCTGTGATATTTTTGCAAATCTCTTTTTTGAGAATACATGCTTGTTCCACCTATGCATAAAACGGAATATAAATTAAGTCCAATGGCTAAACTTTTAAATTCCATATCAATTTGCTGTGCTAATTCGCGAGTTGGCGCCATAATTATTACTTTTTGCTGATTTTGTGTTATTGCTTTATTAATTAGTGGAATTAAAAATGCTGCAGTTTTACCCGTACCAGTATTTGCAATGCCTATTAAATCTTTTCCTTCTAATATCAAAGGAATTGACTGATCTTGAATTGGCGTTAAATCTGTATATCCCTTTTTTATAATATTTTCTTTAAGTTTTTCAGATATTTTTAAATCAGTAATTTTATTGCTTGGAGTATATTTTTCTTCAACGAAATCCTCAGGATTTTTATTTATATATTTTGCTATGTCAATTCGTATTTTTGAACGCCTAAATGTGTTACGTCTGCCTGCATTTGATCCTCCCCTAAATCTATTATTTGGCCTACTAGATGAATTTCGATACCTATTCGTATTTTGCTGGTACATATTCTGTTTTCTTTTGTATGGATTAAAACTGTGGAGTTAAAGGGTTAAATTGCTTTTCCTAGGTCTCTTCAATTATTAATCAATATCACGACAACTATGCCGTTATTAAATTACCTGCAAAAGTGTAACACAGATTTTACAAAAAAGATAAGCACAAATTTTCTTCCACCTTCGAGGTGGATTTACTATGAGCCGCCTAAATCCTGATATATGGTTCTTCTTAAAACTTTGTTATAATGCTTCCAGTTATGACAATTGCAATTGCTCTTACATTAATCGGCTTATTATTCATCCTTTTAGAATTGATTGTTGGAATTGACACAGGACTTGACCTTTTATTAATCGGCATATCACTTTTAATCGGCGGCTCAATTGGTTATTTTTCGACAGACATAATCGGCGTTATAACATCTATCATCCTATCATTCGGCTATTTATTAGTTGGAAGAAAATTAGTAAAAAATAAAATTAATGCATTTTCACATCATTCAAACATAGATTCACTGTTAGGAAAAACTACAAAAGTTAAATCTTGGGATAATAATTCTGACTTTGGAACAGTAACAATAGACGGCGAAATTTGGAGAGCTAAATCAAAAAAATCACTCTCTACGGGTGATAAAGTTACGATAACAAATGTAAGTGGAGTAACATTAGAGGTTGAACCTTTGGAAAAAGATTAAATTTTACTTAATTTGTAAAGTCGTTTAGCTATATTGTGAAACTTCGACGAATTATTAAGATCGTCGTTTTCGCCATATATCTTGCGCAATAAGGGCGATGGTAGAATTTTTTGGATTTGTACTAATAGTACTTTTTTTGCTTGCAATTACAGCACTTGTTAAATCTGTAAGAATAATTAATCAATATGAAAAAGGATTAATTTTAAGATTTGGAAAATATCAAAGAACAGTAGGAAGTGGAATTAATATTCTCGTACCATTTATTGAATCAGTAATTACGGTAGACATGCGAGAAAGAGTTTTAAACGTTGATCCTCAAAATGTTATTACCAAAGATAATGTTGCCGTTATTGTTGACGCCGTAATTTATTACAAAGTTGTAGACCCAGTAAAAGCCGAATTTGAAGTTCAAAATTTTGCTTACGCCGCAACAACTTTAGCTCAAACAAATATGCGAAATATTGTTGGAGATTTAGCGTTAGACGAAACTTTAGTATCTAGGGACGTAATTAATAGTAATTTGCGAGAGGTTTTAGACGAAGCAACCAATCCTTGGGGAGTAAAGGTTACGCGAGTTGAAGTTCAAAAAATTCAGCCACCACAAGATATTGAAGATGCTATGAGTAAGCAAATGAAAGCTGAAAGAGAAAAAAGAGCAGTTGTTTTAACCGCAGAAGGATATAAGGTGTCTCAAATTTTGGAAGCCGAAGGAGATAGAGAGGCGCAAATATTGCGTGCTGACGGACAAGCACAAGCGGTAAAAAAGATTGCAGATGCAGCCGAAGGCGCTTTAACTGAAAGAGCTATGGAATTGCGTAAAATTGAAATGCTTGAAAAAACTTTAAAAGACAACACAAAATATATAATTCCAGGCAATTCAAATTTAGTAAACCTTCTCGATTTAGAGGGAAAAGGACTGCTTAAATAGAGTTGAAGCATCTCTACACTAGAGGATAAACCTGCAACCAATTTAAACACACAAAACTTTTAGTGTATAATTTGGTGCGAATATGTAATTTAAAAACAACTATTATGGGATTAAATCTTTTATCTCCGGATCAAGAAGTAATAGACGCAACAAGACTTACAGTTGAACTTATGAGATCAATTGATCAAGGTATAGGCAAACTTTGAAATTGATGAAAATGGAAATATACAGCCTAATGAAACAATCATTGGTGGTTTTGCATCAGGAGCAAATGTATCTTAAAATATGGAAAAAAACGGTATTGATGCAGAGAATGTATCAGTAATTACCTTTGGTCAAAAAGTTGATAGTCTAGTTATAGATGTATAAGGTCTTCAAGTGGCTCGTATGACATTTTTCATCCCCAAGATATTGATAAAGTCAGGACACTAGGACCACTTCCAATGAATTCATAATTCCAGACACAGGATATCCTATATCCATTAGACAAAATAATATTCCAGCCGTAGCTAAATTGGCAAAAAAATTACCGCAATT
>Ga0210044_10010278_pt1 | contig 11199 bp, 8 predicted proteins | sample CryGey13umfilter_2_FD_183959 | JGI IMG/M metagenome (GOLD analysis project Ga0210044, IMG submission 183959) | Groundwater microbial communities from aquifer in Utah, USA - Crystal Geyser 4/9/14 3 um filter (SPAdes) (version 2) | ecosystem: Environmental > Aquatic > Deep subsurface > Groundwater...
TTCTCAACCAAGCGCACGCCATGCGCCGCGGCGAGATTGACCCAACAACACTGTTGCCTCAGTTCATTAATTCTGAAATTTTAAGCTGATAAGGCTATGTGGCGGGGTGGGATTTGTGGGGGCTTACGGAATACTAGCTGGAATTGCAATGGAGAAAAATGAATTATTGTCCGAAGAAAAAATAAAAAATGCTTCTGTACCATTTCTAAGAATAGTAAAATAAATAAAATTCCCTACGCAATCTTAGACGATATTAAAATCCATTACCGCGTTGAAAAAAATTAATCATTAATGGATATCGCTCAAGCTCCCATATCGTAACCGCTATTTTTAATAAAATAGAAGATGAAATTGTAAATTTATTTAAACAATCCGTTGCAGATCCAGCGATACAAATATCTTTTTTGCAACAAAACATCGTGACTTATCATAAACCGTAAGAAAAAAATATTTAAAGTGGATATGCCAAGATTAGTAGTTTCATTTATCAATTCAGAATATATTTCCACAGAATCAGATAGTTTAATTTGATTATCAATATAATTAAAGTAGAGAAATTAATAAGCTTCAAGAGCAATCAAATATTCAAGAGCTTCATGAAGCTGATCGTCATTAAAAACTCGCATACCATTTTCCTTTAGTAGCGCCGCTGTCACGCCTGAGCCAGCAGTAACTGTGCCGGAAAATGTTCCATCATACACAGTAGTATTGCCGCACGATGGACTATTTTTTTTAAGGATGGCGATTTTTATATTGTATTTTAAAGCAACGGTAAGCGCGTGCTTCGCTCCTTTTATAAAAGCTTCCGTTTTATCAAAACCAGTATGAGATAAAACTTTTGCGGACTTACGAAGCACATCAATACCGGTTCCCCCGACGATCTCACTAGATTCTCTTGGAACGGAAAGTCCAGCTGAAACTTCTGGGCATATAGCAATAAGTCTGTCTTCTTGTTGCCATTTTTTGATAATAAGATCATCGCAAAAGGCATCGCCACCATGGTAGCGAACTTTCTGACCAAGTAAACAACCACTAATTAATATTTTTTCCATACCTTCACTTTCATCTATTTGTTGGACATGATTAACGCCTCGCGCGCAAGCAGTCTCGTTGTATCAATTGCAGGCTTGCCCAATTTCTGCGAATCAAAAACTTCGGGTAACTCAGTGCAACCTAAAATCACAGCGTCACAATCAATCTGCTGAATTAATCCTTTCACTTCTTCAACCGTTTTTGGGTTTATTTTTGAAGGAATAATTTCATCCATAATGAATCGATCTATTTTTTCACAAGCATTTTCGCCAGGAATAACTGCTATCATTCCCCTCTCTTTTAAATAGCTATCATACAAACCAGCTTGCATCGTAAATTTTGTTCCCAGCACACCAATACGTTTATAATCATTACGCTGACATTCATTTGCAGTCAGTTCAATTAAATTCAATACAGGTAACGGCGATCTCTCTTGAATGATCTCAATTCCATAGTGCGGCGTATTGGAAGGAATAATAATAAATTCAGCGCCAGCTGATTTTAACTTCTCAATGGATTTTAATATTTTGATTGCAAGTGCAGTCCAATCCTGAGAAATCACTAATGCCTTATATTCATCAAATGAAAAAGCATGCATAGTAAATTCTGGATGTTTTCCAGAGGAATCACTTCTTGCGGCAAGCGCTACAATTTCATTTGCGCAAATACAAGCACCAACAGTTGTAATGTCAACAATACCGATATGTTTCATAAAAAAACCTAATTTAGTTATGCTCTAAAAAATTATCCATCGCATTAAAAAATAATTCCGGTTGATCATCTTCCGCAAAATGACCACAACGATCAAAAATGTGTAGTGTTGATTTTGGAATTTTATCTGCCATAAATTTTGCATGAGATGGATCATTGATCCAATCATCAGCGCCACAAATAATTAATGTGAGACAGGTAATTTTTTCCATTTCATTTTCAAAATTAAAGGTTCGTAGAAATTTCTTGAATCCTAAATTAGTCACCTCTATGTTATAGGGAATTCCTGATGAAGTAGTTGGCGGCGCTGCTGTCGTATTAACAGAATATAGTGGTGCCATTACTTTATAAAAATCAGCAAACTCTTTTGCATCACGAAATTGGCCATTCCATAATTTTTGCGCCACGATTTTTTGCTCGTCTGTTCCTTTTTTTTCAAGATTGTTCTTTGCCGTTTCAATAAATTTATAACTGGGTGCGCCTGCAAGCAATATGAGTTTTACTAAATGATCCGGATATTTAATCGCATAACCCAAAGATGCCATCGCACCATATGATCCGCCTAATAAAATTATTTTTTTTAAATTAAAATGCGTACGAATTGCCTCCATATCATCAATGTAATGATACATCGTGCAATATTCAGCATCACTCGAATCACTTCCAGCACAACCACGAGGATCAAAGAAAATCAGATCAGCAAATTTTAAAAGATGCTCCGCAATCGGAAGATACACGGCATGATTTCCACCCGGACCACCAGGCACTAATAACATCACTGGTCGACTACCTAACGCCATATTTTCTTTTTGCATTAGCTTGCAATAAAGCTTTGTCGCTGGTGTGTTATATCGTGCCGGAATGTAAATATGTTTTTCGGAAAGCATTTATTTCTCTATTTTGGTGATGATGTAGAATTTCATTATTATGACAAATTATGTCTATTTTTTATATTAAAAACATATGAAATTATCTCACGTGTGCGACAGATTATTATGCTAATTTTTAGCTAATTTTTTGCTTTTTTACCCAAGTAATCAAATCTTCTCTTTCATAAAAAACGCGGCTACCGATTTTAATATGCGGAATACCCTTGCGTTCCCAACGCTGACGCTCAAACCACGCTTCAGACATCCTTATCATTGCCGCCGCTTCCTTTTGAGTTAACAAATCAAGCTCAACGCTATTACTATCATTTTTATTCATCTTACCCTCCTCTCTGATCTGCAAAATAAATACGGGCAACCTCAACAAATAGAATACTATTCTTAAGGCTACATTATGTCAAACTATTTGACATAATTATGTCATATAATATGCAAGAAAAATGCGTTATTTCATTTAGGACCCGATGTACACAGCGACCACATCCAAACGCTCATGACCCAACTCACCACTGATAATCTGGCGCGCACTTTCATCAGATGCCAATTGCTCCAACGTCATTTCTTTTTTTAATAAACCACCTTTTGCAGAGCAAATGCGACCCGTTAAATCTTGGTAACGACGCTGTGCGTAGGCATGACGTAATCCGTGCGCATGATGAATACCCGCCCTACTTGTTTGATTGCGATAACTTGTTTCCTGATCAACGTAGCGCTTATCATCGGGAATCAATGCGCGCTGACTTTCACCCAGAAACGTTTTAACCTGTGCAATAGCATTCCACTGTTCTGGATATTGAATTTTAATGCTACGCGCACGCCCACCTTTGCACCAGGAGCTTTGAAGATTTAATTGATCACCAACAACAGCTTGATGAATTTTAATCTTGATTGATTCTTCGCGACGCAATCCAAACTCACGCTGCAATATCAGGCTCATTTTTACATTTTCATCAGTAATTTTTGATAAATCTGATTGCGAAATAGCAATTGATTTATCTTTGTTGGTAACATACTGACGATTGGGAATATTAAGCCGTGAATTATCCGCAGGGATAACACCTGCCTTATTAAATTTACCCATCGCCCACCGTAAATCAGTCATGCGATTTTTTATTGTTCCTGGACTTAATTTTTCCTGGAGCCATCGATCAACAAGAGATTTTACATGCTTAAACTTAAGCTGTTTTATATGCTGAATTTTATAACCAGCTTCAGACAATTGCTCCGCCGCGTAAAGCAAACGTTCTTTTCGATTAGCCTGTGTTTTCAAACCACCGTCCCTGTTCTGTTTTGTTAATTGAATGATTGAATGCTTTAAATCATGCTTTGCTGACATAAAAACCTACTATTTTTTAACTTATGCAAATCATATCAATGCCGACGATTCAAAAATGGTGAGTGTTCGCACACAATCCATCCATTGATGGCGGAAGCTTACGCTTCAAAAGTGCGAAAATAGGCAGAAAAACTGCCAGCGGCAATAGCGAATCCTCGCCGTTATCGTTGTGACCTATTGGCCACAACGATACATTTTTTACATAAGGAACATTTTAAAAATTAAAAAACTTAATAACTTAACGATTTAAAATTTACGAATACTGGCGAATCAACTGATCACGTAATGCATCAAAGTCAGACTTTTTTAATAGCATATTTACCAATTTACGCGGCGATACATTAATTTCTGTTTCTAAATAAATTGACTCACGTATTGCTAATAATTTTTGAAATACCTCATTTTCTATGAAATGTTTGTCTTTTTCTTCTAACGCTTGACCATCTAAAACAAATTTACTTTTTTCAATATTCACTTCGTTCATAAAAATTTCCTAATAAATTAACGATTTAAAATTGATGACTTGGATTTAAAGCTTATATTTAACGCATAAAATTAACTCCTTTTTACTTATTGACTTAAAAAATTACTGAATAGAAACTGATCACTATTTAAAAAAATAGCTGCAAAAAATTAACGATTAAAAAATTTAAAATTATTTTTTGAATGCTGAACTCATAAAGCGATATTTTTGATACAAATCAAAAATTAGTTTCTAAAACTGATCGATAAAAAAATTAACTGATACTAGTATTTTTAAGACTGGAAACTTATTTAAAGACCAGGAATGGTCAATTGAATATTACAGATAGACATGTGACGCCAAAGGTTTTCACCTTACATCGCTCTAATGGCACGCGACGCTATTTACAAAAATTTTCCGCTATCAAACTTCATAACGGCTTTTTTAGACGGGCAATAACGCTGTTATTGCCCACCTAAAAAAGCCGTCACTTCGTCGTCACTTTAAAATTGAATAATTTAAATAAAAAAAATCAATGAATTAGACCCCCTGTCACTATCTCAAACTCGCCTGGCGGCTCGATTGAGATAGAGACAGGGGTATAATAAAAAATCAGTCTCTCTCTTCTCGTATCCTCGCTTCTTCAATAAGAGATTTTAGAGTACTAATTTCTTTTTCAAGCCATTTCTTAATATTTCTATTTTTTTCAACTGAAATATATTCTTCCAAGTGTTTTAACTTATTTACATAATGGGCGCTTATCGAACCAGACCATCCTTCGGTGTTATAATTTGCACTTGCTTCATTCAAAACTGAAGAATCTGACCCATATTTCTCTAATAACTCGCGCATAAATGCTTTTGGCATTTCATCAAATCTGCTAAGTTCAAACGGAGCAAAACGAGCGATCAACGGAGCACGAATTTTTAAGTTTTCATCAATCCATTTAAAAATTTCGCTTTTTGGTAAAAAACTAAATGTTTTGGACTTTAATTTACCATCGATTTGACACATTTGGTTGCGTTCAAAAAAAACACCCCCGTTTAACCATCCAAATATTGCTATTGCATTTGACTGAAATGGATCAAGGTTTTTTGCAATAACATGCCAAGTCTCATTAGGATAATTTTGACCACAATAATCTAAAAATTTCCAAACATCCTCTGATCGAATGCCAACAATTGTATTATCTTCATCAAGATGTTTCAGGCACTTTTCAAGAACAATTAACGATTTATCCCTATTTTTTTTTGCTAAAGCTAAGGCAAGCGAACTCCAGGTGTAACTGCCCATAGAACCAAATTTAGATTCGTCCAAAGATGAAAATAAACTTTTATGTGTAAGTACATCTATAAATATATTATTTTCTATAATTTGTAACATATGCTTGTTATATAACAAGCTATCTAGCATCTCTATAGCGCTGCTAATGCTCCTTCTATCTGAGCATTTCAATATAAGCATGAATATTTCCGTTAAAATATCTTCAGGAAATTTTATTAAAACTGCTCCATATACATAAATCTTGAATATTGAGGGTTCAAACAAACCTAAACGGGACTTATCTAACAATAGCTTTGCAATTTTGGGAGACATACCAGAGCGCAACACTAAATATGGTAATTGTGCACTTAAAACTGATTCAGAAAGATCGTAAATTTTCGACTCCCAACTCTGAACATCTCGTTCAAACACACCCGACAAAAAACCGCCAAAAAAGAAATCTGAAGCCTTATTTCTTAAGCTAATCCAATGTTTGTTTATTTTTAGCCATAACTGATCGTCACAGTCAAGAAGACCTAGTCGCTTACCAAATTCAAATCCATTTCTCGCTTCTTCAGTTAGCATCCACGCCAATTCAGAATCAAGAATTATTGGTGCTGAAATAATCTGCCCTGCCAAATAATTTAATTTTTCATTTAAAAAATCATTATTATCTTGTTCACCACGCCTATCTTCTAAAAGATTCAAGCCTACGTATCTTTTAAGCATTGAGTGCAAATCAACCTCACTTAATTGATCATGAAGTGATTGCAATTCGGATGCAAAATTTTCATCAAATCCATTTTTGTCGTATCTCAGAGAAATAACCAGCGCTTCAATTACCCTGCCTTTTAACTCTTCATTTCCATTGGCCAAGCTAGAAAGCATATCAATAGTAAATTTTTGAAAATGTTTTAATTGAAGTAAAACTCTTACATGATGAAGGAATGCATTTGAAATAGATTTTTTTTCCTCGTCATCAGATTTTTTATATATTTCCCAAAAAGACTTAAGATACAGATCATACTCTTCAACAAACTCATCATGGTTTTTTGGAATCCATCCTTCTGGATCGCTGCTACTTAAAGTAGCACGCTCTCTAATTACAGTGCGTATAACAGAAAAGGCTCTTAATGCTTCATCAAACGCATCTATAGCAAGCAATCTCGTCTCTTTATTTTCAGAATTAATATATTTTAACAATATTGGGAGTCGTTCTTGTGGGGATATACTAGTAGAAGCTGCATTCCCAGTGGCAATCACAGAAAACAACCCTTTAAACACACCTGTTGCATTATTACTCCAAGACTCATTTTCAGCTAATGAAAGGTCTAGCAGCAAATCTGCAGCTTCTTCAAAGCGCTCTCCATAAAGCGCTATCTTTTCTAGTGAGTTGACTAAAGTGCGACGACCGTTCTTGAAGTTAACAAGATCCGCATGAGAACACTTACCTAAAGCGCGCGAAATTGCTCGGACAGCAGCTTCAGGATTGACCTGTACGAGCCTTGTAAAAAGAGCGCCATTATCTCCATCATTGAAATCAGAAATGTTTTGAAAAATTCCATCCTCTGCAAGCAAGTTTTCAAAATACTTTCCTGATGATTTAGATTCTCCAACATACCTGATCATGTCAGAAAACCATATTTTAAGTTGTGAACCAGCAAGAGTTTCTATCAATTTTTTTGGATCATATCTATGACTATATTTATCGCACCAATCGCTCCATAGCTTAATGTGAAGAAGCTTTGGAGTAATGTACAAGGTCGATCCGCCTTGAAGAATTTTTCTTTTAATGCATATGGTTATAACATCCTGAAAATCATCGTATGATAGCGTTGGCTCAACATGCGCCACTATAAGATTATAAATTAAATCAGCTTCTTTTTTGAGTAATGCAACCCAGCCAAACTTTCTAAATAGAGCAAGGTGAGATAAAATTAATTTTCTTCTTTTCTTTTCTTCTTGCGTTGTGTTGCGATCAGAAATATATATTTCCCATATATTATTAATACTGTCATTTACCTTTGTTAGCTGCGTCAAGCTTGGATCATTACGCAAATTCTTGCCAACTATATGCGCTACTCGAGGAGAACCACTGCAATACTGTTTAATATGCTCTGCATCTATTTTTGATATATCATAGCTCTGCAATATTTGTGAAATTTTTTCATCAGTTAGTTTTGGTGGCTCCAGATAGATATACTCAGGATTTCGATCAGTATCACTAAACTCATTGTAAATTGATATTAATGTCATCTTGGCATTTCGAAATTTTCGATGGAGTTCTGAACGATGATCTGAATCGCATTCGTCTACAATTAAAATTATTGGGTGATTTTCTGCATGTTCAATCATACTCTGTATGAAAGGATCATTATCAATAATATGTTCAGCACTTTCGCAATAAACAGTCTCTAGTTGATGTAAACTTTTCGATAAAGCCTCATATATTGTTCGCGTCTTGCCTATACCTGGCTCACCAATGTACCTAATATGTGTTAATTCAAGTTTAATATTGATTTTTTCTTTTAATGAATTAATTACGATTTTATTTTCTTCTGATTCATAATATTCTTCACCATCTAGCCCACAATTCTTCTTAACATGATCAATCGGATATATTTGTGCTACACGATTCATAATCGCCAATGAAATATTCGGGAAATGACTTAAAAGCTGAGCAATTTGATCTGACTTCCATATTATAATATCAACCGATGAATATTCTTCGTTTATTTTTGACAACTCTTCTCTAATTTCTATTCTAGGATCAATACCATCAACATCTGGGTTAATATCGCCAAATAAAAAAACAATAAATGTCCCTTTATTATCAAAACACCTCTTCACACCATCATGCAATTTTCCTTTTTCAAAAAATAATTTTTTAAAATCGCTTTTTTTAGATGCTGAAAAGGAACCAGTTTTAATTTGATATACATTATATCCGCTTTTAATTAATCCATGTGATTTGGGAAAATCATTACTTAATTCTGTTTTTACCCACGCATCAACTCCTCCATCACGAACATCAATATTGAATGGAATTGAATATTCGTTTGGTTGCAGACCACATCGCTCGCATAAAATTCTCAAAATCCTTCTAAAAATTTCCACACCTTTATTAGATTTAATTGCTTGGAGATGAACTGCTTCAGGTGTAAAAAAACTATTCATGAAAATTCCCTATAAAAACCTTAAAAAAATCAATAACTGACTATTTTTCAAAAATAAATTTGAGCACATTTCAAAAAAATCGATTATTTTAATAGAGATGCCACAACGTTATCCCAATAATTAAATTCATTTGATTGAATTAATCACGCAAGATAAAATGGCTTTTTAATTTTGAAATACTGAAAATATATTATTAAATCAATCCTCTTCAAACTCAGAATTTCTAAACCGCAGCACATTGCAGTTTTCTTTAATAGTGCGTTGCAACGCTTCATCAAAACCATCTTTGGAATTTGCTTGAATTTCAACCGAGATAGACACATTAACTCCCAGCTTTGATGTAAACTGTTGAACAACTTCATCCACGATAGTTGCAAATTCCATTTTTGCTTTAACCGGATCAAGATCAATGTTGCTATAAAACTGATTTTTAATAGCAGTTTTCATAACAGATGTTAGTTGATCTGAATTAATGATTTTTTCGTTATGCATTACCTTCTGGTAGCTATTATTTCCAGCGGATATTATCTCAGTCATTTCTAATTTCGGTGCGGGTTTAGTTTTCTCGCGATATTCTGCCGCAACATTTTTATCAATTAAGACGCATGTATCATCTAAAGTTGGTATGCCACCATTGCCAAAACGGAAACCTAAATAATTACTTCCATCTTTGCCTGATGCAAAACCAAAAAAGTCCTCGCTATCTAATCCTTTGCTAATTGTATTTTTGTAAACTTGATCATTAACCAATCTAGGTAAATACAAATAATGACACGCATCTTGATAGACTTTTAGGCAGCTAACATCGGGCACGCCGTCTTTAAAATACCATTGCGTGAGCAGATTTTTTAAATGGATCGGTGACCATTCAGAGATAATCCACTCTTCTTCATGTAATCGATTTTCAATTTCTTGAATAAGATTTGCTGAGTTTGTAGATACTGAAACAACTTCCCACTCTACTGTGTTCTCTGTTGCCTTAAATTGAGATGGGCAGATAATCCATTTATAAGTTTCGCGTATAATTTGTTGAAGATTTTTTTCAGCATCATCAGCGCTTTTTTTCGCTAAATTTGCCTGAAAAAGATCAAGGTTCAATTTACCTTCATTGATATCAGTAACAATTTCACGCCACGCCAAATAAGTTCGAGCAGCATCATTTAATCGACCAACAACGTCGGTATCCGCTGCGAAAAAAATCAAGCGATTCCGTTTTTGACGTGGTTGATCGCCACGGAATGCCAAAATTTTTTCAGCAGCGACGATGGCGTTGCTTTCATCTGTTTTCGCATATCCCTCGGAAGGTGATAACACTACTAATCTTGGTCCTGTTCCATAATCATCGGGAATATCTGTAGAGTTAGTAAACACATGAATACCAGAAAAAATAGAATTGCGTCCAAACACGCCAGTTACTCGACGTTTTAGCTCCTCAAGCAGCATCAGCTTATCGATATGCTGTTTTCTGCTTTCCATTTCACGACGTAAATTAGGTTTGATATCTAGCCAAAAGCGATCTTGGTCTGAATATAAATAATGTAGTCGATTACGCAGTCTTTTAAGCACATCCTCAAATACCCCTACAGTTTGTCCAGGCTGAACTCCACCGAGTAATATTCTTTCTAACTGAATTCCTTTCACAACTTGATCACGAGCGCTTGGAGCGCTTCCTAGAAATATCGTACGCATAGCACGATGTGCTGCTTGCACACTACCAAATCGCGTGTCTTCTCCATCGATACGATGCGTTTCAGAGCGAGGACCATCCACTTCACGTTCAAGCACTGGTTCCCATCCTTGAGGAAGGTAGTGAATACTTTTATTCCGCACAAGGCTATCATCCAAAGGAATCGATCCTGGCATAATCAAAGCATCCTGATTATTGTCGTTCCACAAACGATGAATAATCACAGCCATATATTGAAGAACACCACGGGTGCGCTGAAATTTGTCTAGAGTGGACCAATCTTCATACAAACGATCAAAAATTTCGGGGTGAATCGGATAAGATGCACACATGCGTTCGAAATATTCATTTGATTGAGTTTCTAACGGAAAATACTGTGCATTTTGTCGATAGTAATCGCAGAACTGGCGGCTAATTCCTTCAATTTGTGCACGATCACCAGCAAATTCAAACAGCCTTCTGCGAACAATTTCAAAGGCCTCTTCAGTCGCAACTGGTTTCCAAACAGATTCCAAGGTAAGCCCCCACAAATCCCACCCCGCCACATAGCCTTATCAGCTTAAAATTTCAGAATTAATGAACTGAGGCAACAGTGTTGTTGGGTCAATCTCGCCGCGGCGCATGGCGTGCGCTTGGTTGAGAA
>Ga0210044_10010280_pt1 | contig 11198 bp, 13 predicted proteins | sample CryGey13umfilter_2_FD_183959 | JGI IMG/M metagenome (GOLD analysis project Ga0210044, IMG submission 183959) | Groundwater microbial communities from aquifer in Utah, USA - Crystal Geyser 4/9/14 3 um filter (SPAdes) (version 2) | ecosystem: Environmental > Aquatic > Deep subsurface >...
ATAAATAATAGTCTATTCATTATTTTAATTATAAGTGGTTTATTTCTCCTTTTTTCAAAAAATAAGCTTGAAGACTCAATTTACTTGTTAAAATCAAGGTCATATATAGACTCCTTGAAACTTGAATTAGCAAAACAAAACCATGATTTAGAAATAAAATATTTAGGCCGCGAAATTAGTTTGTCCTCGATGACTTTGTTACCTGTTAAAAAAAGTGTTGGACAAAAACCAAAGTTGAGTTCGATATATATATTAACTGATTATGAGAGTTGCACTCCATGCTATAAAAAAATTTTAAGTAATCTGCTAACTCTTACCGGTGATTCGCTTTGTAATAGAATATTCCTAATAATGGAATCTAGAAATTTGACATATATTTCAAATCTCGCTAAAAGTGACGATCTATTAGCAAAAACAAATTTACTTGTTGATACAATGTTTTCAATTAAAAAAGAATTTAAGATTATGAAGGGAAGTATCGTAATTTTTATTCTTAATCAAGATAATTATTGCGTTTATTTCACAATTTATAATAAGCTTTTTGAAAAAGAATTTGGACATATCGAAAAAAAAATATTTAATTTATGTTTTTTATCTAACAAACAAAAAGGAGTAATATGATGAAGAGAATTATTGCAACATTGGGATTCCTAGTATTAATAGTTGTAACTATAAATACTGAATCAATTGGAAAACCTCCAACAACAGATCTACCTGGAACGCCTGGATATGATCCCTATTTAGGAATCCCAACATGTTGGTGTCCAGATCTGGTGTCTCATGGTTGTTATTGTAGAATCACTAATTAATAAATATTTAGAAAGGAGAATTTTAAAAATGAAATATCTTAAAATTAAAGCTATCGCAGTCTCGTTGTTCTTAGCTATTGTTATTTTTTCACAAGCTACCAACTTTGCAGCACCACCTTTAGCAAACCTATATGGTCATCAAACTTATTCATATCCTAATAGTTGGGTTTGTGCTTGTCCAGAAATACTTAATATTGATTGTGCCTGTATTATTTATAGATAATTCTAAATAATAATCTTTATGATAAAAATTTAGAGTGAATAAAAATTTTGAGTATATGGTTAAATTAAAGCATTATATAAATGATGCTGAGTTTAGTAGGGCGGTGTGCGTTTTGTAAAAAAAAATAATTGGAATTGTCAACGCACTAATGGAATTTAACCATTTACCAAAAAGGAATACATACTGGAAGTTCTTATGGAATTGATAATTGATAAAACAACTTAAAGTTGATTTCAAAATTGCATAAAACAAGCGGTTTACTGAGCAAAGATTGAACCATTAAGAAACTCAAATTCTTTAGAAGTTGTGCAATAACAATATAATGTGTTTTATGTTGAATAAAGCTATAGAGTGTTTTGGCCAAATTTAGATTTCAATAATCTTTTAAAAAATGAATTTAAGCGGAAATTTTTTATTCTTTAGAGAAAAACCGAAGAAATTGGTTTTTCAACTTCTTTCATATCTTATCGCTGTTGTCCTTCTCTTTTCCGGCATTAGCAAAATTGTTGACCCAATGCCGATGATGGAAACTATGAAAGTTGCATTCAAGGTAAATGAGAGTCTGTTGATACTGACTGCAACATTTTTACCGATAATTGAAATAGCGCTTGGACTTATGCTGGTTTTAAATATACAGACAAAAAAAATTCTAATTACCGTTTGCATACTCTTTTTTTGTTTCTTTGTTTTTAGTGTTTATGGTTCTATAATTGGGCTAAATAATGATTGCGGGTGTTTCGGTAATCTGGTAAAAAGTGAGTTTGGAATATTTATGATTTTAAGAAATTTAGTGTTTTTTATCATTTCTATATTGGCTATAAAGAGTTTTAATGTCACTGCAGAGGCATTAATAAATAAATCAATCATAAAAAAAAGGAGAACTCAAATGAAAAAGGTGTTTTTTTTCTTGACCGCAATAATTACAATTTTTCTTTCGTTGTTAAGCAACTTTGAAGTGAAAGGAAATATTGTAGACCCAAGAAAAGGGTTAACTTATTGTGTAATGAACGGTTCCACTTACATCGCTTGTCTTGATGGTTCAAATGACTATAATTGTGGCGGAGTAAGAGACTGCGGTGTAAATTAGTAGCTTTCAGCCTTCCTCAAAAAAGGGAGGCTTTCTTTAAATACAATAATTGTCTCGGTCTTTCAGAGTGTTATTAATATCAACATCAATATCAATATCCTCTTAATGTTTAACATAACAATATTAATATCATGGCTTATCAAAAAAATTATATTTTATAGCAAGAAGGCTAAATTCTGAAACTTTACTTTATAGAATATTTTCTATAATTCTGATATTTCGATCGGATGATTTTTATTCATAATTTTTATGAGTATCTAAGTACATACTTTTAAGGAGATAATTGAAACATGAAATTTTTCTTTTTGTTTATCGTAATAGTGCTCTTATACTCATGTAAGAATGAAGATAAAAAACAAAGACCTATCGTGTTGAACGAAAATGATTCTTTAATGATGAAATATCGGGAAGTCATGGCGGTTAATTCTGAATTTGACGCTATTTTTAAAAAAGCATCTCAAAGTGTTTTGAGGGCATATAATGAACATATAATTTCGAACATTAAAAGAGTGCAAGTAACGAAACAAAATATTATCGTTGCTGATAGCCATGGGAAACAATTGTTAGTTTTTACGAAAGATGGAAAGTTAATAAATACTATAGGTAAGGCTGGTTCCGGTCCGGGAGAGTATAATAGTCTTTATGATATAGATGTTAATTCAAAAGGAGAAATTTTGGTATTTGATGTTAGTAGCTTGCGCGTGTCGAAATTTAAGATAGATGGTACTTTTACTACTTCTTATAAAGTAAAATTTGGTGTTGGAATTTGTTCTGACCTAAAAGGTGGCTTCTACCAATATAATTCGACTGAATCAGCAATAGCAGAAAAGAATTCCATTAAATATTATAATGCAAATGGAATTTATGAAAAATCATTTTGTACGCCATTTTTTAAAATTGGTATGGTGGGAGCCAACATTGATATTGACAGCAAGGGGAATGTTTACGTCATCCATTCTTCACAATACTTAGTAAAAAAATTTTCGCCTGAAGGAGATTTTATTAAAGACTTCGGAAATATTCCGAAATTTTATAAATCATTAGAAGTCCCCAAAGATCGTTTCGCAAACCAGGAGGAACTTGACGCTTTTACACCACTCACAAAAATTTTAATAACAAAAGGCAAACTTGTTTTAGTAGAGTTGGTTCGCTCAAAACCAAGAGCTCGCTGGATAGATATTTATGATACCGATGGAAATCTTTTAAAAAGTGGAATTAAGATTGCCCCCGCTCTTAGTTTAGGAGCTATAGGAGATGACGATATAATTTATTTTATTAAAAATCCTCCGGATGATGTTCCTTCTAACTTCACTGAAGTACCTGATTATCAACTTATAGGTTATAAAATAAGGGCTGATTAAATTGAATCTATTTCTTTTACTTATTGTAAGTGTTTCGGTTTTGGGGAGTCAGAATCAACCAGTCACAAATAATGATTTTTTCCGGTTTTTTGTTAAAAAAGATATTATAAAAATAAATTTCACTAACAAGAGTAAAATTACTGCTGATATTGTGCGGATTTTTCAAGATTCTACGATTCTTATCGCAGATAAAAAAGAAAAATTAATTTTTAGATATGATTTTAAAGGCAAGTTATTGTCTCAATTCAATGTAAAAGAGAAACTTAGTCATATAGATGATGTTATTGTTGATTCTTTAGGAATATTTTATATAATTGACGGGTATAAAAACATATTGAAAAAATTTGATCAAATAGGTACAGAGATTAAGACAATTCATATTAAAAGCGGCCAACAATTGTATCTAACAAAAAAGAGACAACTATTAATTTACAATCTGTTTCATCCTGATGGCGTGCAAAATAAGCCGATTATTCACCAATATACTCTTGACGGCAAATACATTCACTCTTTTGGCAGGGAACCTAAAAAACCAAAAATCGGAATGCTTCCAATAACGGCGGGCAGTATTGCGTTTCATAACTCTGACATCATTGTTTGTCATGCATCCGATTACATTATAGATATATATAATCAAAATGGAGTTTTAACAAAGACATACAACAGAAGACCATCATTTTATTACATGCCGGAGTCAATAAATTCACTGACTGAAAAAGAGATGAAAAAATGGAGCCGTACAGTTCAGTTATGGGAAAGTTACTCGTTAGATGACGATCATATAATTTCTTACTTTGATAGAGTAGATGAAACTAAACATTGGTTATTTATCCAGAACGACAAACGCTGTTTAGAATTATCCTTACCAACAACTTTATACCCTATTGGGGTTAATAACAAAAAAGTCTTTTTTATTGACACAGCAAAAAACAAAAACAATGAAAACTCAATCGTTATTATCAACTATGAATTTAAAAGCCATCTTCTCCGTTAAACATTTAGCAATAGTTTTATTACTTATTATAATTTTTAGCATTTGGCAAAATGTTAAACTACAGTCAATTATAGAACATAATAACGAAGTTGCGGATAGATTACATAAGACAAATTACATGGATTCTTCTCTAAGTGCAGTGCTCTCAAATGCAGAAGGATTAAAAACAAAAAATATTGTTTTGCAAAATATTCGGGGCAACAAAACATTCGGAAATTTTTTTGAAAATAATAATTATTGCATTATTATATTTCAAAATGGAATAGTATGTGACCCGTGTTTGGAATTTGTTGGAGCGTATTGGACAGAAAATTCACTAAAGTTTCCGAAGGGACTTTCCAGTCAGCTAATTGTAATAGGAGATAAAAATGATCGTGGTACATTTATATATCTTAAAAAAAATCATTTAGAAAAATCATATTTCATTGATATAAACTATCAGATTAGAAAAGACCTTTCTTTGAATAATCTTCCCACGAATTTTCTTTTCCTATTTGATAATAAATATCGGGTTATTTATTCTGACTATTTTACATCTGAGACAAAAGATAAATTTAATGAGTTTATTCGCAAAGCGATAAGATTTGTTGAAAATGAAAAATAGAATTTTAATGATTAAAATATTTTTTTGGAAAGTCATTTTTAATTCAAAAAAATGATAAAAACGTACTAAATTACAATAAAAGAATTTTACTCATTATAGATTTATACGCGTGTCAATAAGTTCAACCAGTATCCGCCGTCCAATAACAGTTACAGTTATTTTCATTTCCATTACATTACTGGGCATTTTTTCCTTTTTCAATATTGGAATAGACCTTCTTCCTAATATTAACATTCCTCACTTAATGGTTCAAACAACTTATCCCAACGCTTCCCCGGAAGAAGTAGAAAAACAGATTACAGAACCGCTCGAATCCGCAGTTGCAACGGTAACCGGAGTTAAAAAAGTTACCTCTGTTTCTTTGGATCGGAGAGAAAGATAAAATTCTCTTTTAATAAAAAAGAAGAGGAGATTGAGGGTGATGAAAACCATGAAAATACTGTAATAGGTCTAAGCAGGGAATTAGCGCCTGAATTGTTGGCTAATTTAACTAAGCGGGAAATTGAAATTGTTTTACTAATTGGGGCAGGCTTAAAGAGTAAAGACATTGCTGAAAAACTATATCTCTCATGTAAAACCGTGTCAAACCATCGACTGGCAATTAAAGAGAAACTCGGCTTTTCGGATTATGAATCAATAAAGAATTATTTAATAACCAGCTAAAACAAAGCAAAATAGCATATAGGTAGGTAGTACCTATTCAAAAATAGGTACCAACTACCTAGAAAAATGGGTAGTAACTACTCATGTGCAGTCTTCCTTTTTAACTTATTTTGCATTAAAATATTATTAGAAAAACGATATGAACTTAGGTAATTTTTTTTCTATCATAATTAAATGCTTTACTAGAATTAAAATCATAAAAAAATGAAAATACCAAAATCAATAGTCAACATTATTTTTTTTGCTTTAGCATTAGTATTTCTGTCCTCAGGAGTATTAAAATTAATAGATTTTCAATCATTTAAAGAATCAGTTCATTCATATGACATTTTTTCTGAGTTCACCACAAATATTGTAGTCGTTTGTATTGTATTACTAGAATTATTAATAGCTTGTTCAATGCTTTTAAGTATTTGGCCTAGAATTGGTTTGATAAGCTTAATTTTTCTATTGTTTTTCATGAATGCATTCACATTATATTCAGTAGTCGAAAATAAACACTGGGTATGTCAATGTTTTGGAGAAATATTTGCAAATGAAATTAATTATATAACTATTCTTAGAAATTTGATATTACTGACTTTAGCTCTTTCAGTATTCTTTTCAAAAACTGAATATAATTCTTTCGAGAAAGTACTTGAGAAATATTATCTCAGAATTATTATTGGAATTGTTCTGTTTGGCATATCTTTTTCGATTTATCATAAGTTGAGTAATCCAGAAAAACATGTGCTGAGAACGAATGATACGATTCCAAACATTAAATTCTTACCAATCAATGGAAATGATACTATTGATACATCAAAAAGAAAACAACCATTTCTCATTTTTGTTTTTTTTGATGTAAGAGATTGTACAACATGTCTTTTGGAAGCTTACTTGTGGAGAAATCTTTTTGAAAACTACAAAAATGATGTTATGATTGTAGGAATAGGTAGTGCCCCGAGTATTGATGTTCTAAAAATATTCTTAAAACATAAAAAATTGAGATTCCCTGTGATGTATGACGCAAATAAAGAGATTACTCAAACTTTTAGTTTTTTCACACCCCAAAGAATTTTATTGGATACTAAAAATGAAATTCTAGACTTTGAAAGAAGTACTGATAGTTTAGTAAAACAAAAAAGATTTATCGAAAAGTTAAAAAACACGATAGAAAATTATAAAAATTAGTTGTCTGGAGAAAAATAACCTTAATTATCACTTATGGAGTCAATATGAAAACTATAATAAAAAGAACACTACTGTTATTCACAATTATTGTAACAGTATTAACAATGATACCGCAAAATAGTACTAAAGCGAATTGGAAACCCTGCTCTGGAGCAGTGAGTGGAGGAGATATTGAAGTTTATTGTTGGGGATGTCAAGATTATGATATTTGTGGACACGTCCCGGGTAGTATGTGCTGCTGGAGTAATCTCGATTAAAAAAACTGATCTAACATTAATAATCCTCCAGACAACTAAATAATATTCACATTAAGACAGTTTTATATGAATTGAGATCAAAATGAAAATAATTCTTTATTTCAGTACTCTAATAATTTCATTATCTATGTTAGCATGTAGCCCGGATAAGAAAATAAAAAATATTAAGTGTAACATGATCCATAAATATGGCATGTCGACGGGCAATGATAACGAAATATTTGGATTAATAAACTGTTTCGCTATTGATAAAAATGAAAATTTATATGTTGCAGATGGTGCATTTAAAACTATAAAAAAATTTTCCACAAATGGTAAATATTTGAAAACCTTTGGTGCAGGAGAAGGAGAGGGACCGGGTGAATTTGAAAGCATTCAAGATATGGATGTTGATTCTTTAGGGAACTTATATATTGTAGATAAAATCTTAAGGAGGGTTACAGTTCTTGATTCAGCGAACAATATACTGTTTACTTTTAAATTACCTTTTATCCCCGCACAAATCACAGTGCCTCAATCTTTTAATGCATTTATAACTGGTTTTCCATTTTCGTATAATGGAGACATGATTTATAAATATGATCTCACAAGCACAAATTATGATAACCCAGCAAAAATCTTTTGTGCAAGAATTAAAAATAAAGATTCTCTTACTATTGAAATGGCAGGAAATTCTGGAAGACTTTCAAAAGATAATAATGGTAATATAATTTTTAGTTTTTTCTTCCCTTATGAGACTAGAGTTTTCTCATTAAATGGTAAATTATTAAAAAGTTTTCATAGAAATGTTAGTTTTTTCAGAAGCCCCTATTTTGATTCAGAAAAAAGGTATGTAATTGCCCCTTCTGGTAATCGGGGGGTGCTTTTTTTCCCGCCTAATATTATTGCAAATTTAATTTATAAAGCGAATGGAGAAAAAACATCCGCTTTTTTTATTGATTTCTTTGACTATAATAACCAATTCTTTTTAGGAACGATAGATATAAAAGACATTGGCATTGAAAAAATACGATATATAAAAACAGATGCAAAAGGATATGTATATATTGATATTTTGGAGCCATATCCACAAATATTAAAATACAAAATGAGTGTTAAGAATTGATAATATGTGGACAAAATATTTTTTCATAGCAATTTTGTTTTTATATAATAATCTTAATATCGCACAGATAAAAAGCATTCTTCCCTCTGAGATACAATGGAAACAGCTGTTGGCAAAAGGCACAGATATTCTATTTTTGGGTGGAAAAGACAAAGAATTAGTTGTTTATTCAAATCTCGAAAAAAAAAATATTTGTAGTATTAAAAACGGGAATGCTTATGCAATCATTGGTTCCAATACTGAAATTGTTGCATTCCATCAAAAGAGTGAAGGTGATTCAAATTATTATACTGAAATAGATATCTATAATTATAAAGGAGTGAAACTAAAAAATATTAAAATACCAAATGTTCAATTGGTATGTGATGCTACTTATTCAGAGATTTTAAAAGAATTTGTATTTGCTCACATTAATATTGAAGATTATTATAAGGGTGTATTGGAAGATGGAATAACTACTGTGAAGGTCAACAGTTTTAATGGCACAAAGTTAAATGTTTCAAAAAAATGCAAACAGGACCCACCCCCAAATAGTATTAATTTGCCTCTAATAACCGTTTCAGATAAAATATTTCTTTGTTTTAAAAACCAATATTTGATTGATGTTTATTCAAAGAAGGGTATTAAACTTTTTGAATTATCCAATAATAACTATAAACATAAACCATATTCAAAAAAGGAGATTAGTTGCTTGGATGGAATGGAAAGAGCATATGCTGTTGAAAATCAGAATTATCCAAGTATTTTGCAAAAACTTTGTATTCCAGATAAAAGAACAGTTATGGTGTTTCGTAAAATCAGACCATGTACGGAGGTATTATACGCTGATTTTTTCTCTTCCGATAATGGGAAGTTTTTAGAAACTCGGCATTATAAATTAAATTGGAAAGATAAAATTATTGACATAATAGTAGCCAATAAATTTATTTATGTCTTGACGAAAAATCGTGAGTCAAACGAATATGTTCTAAATAAATTTACTCTGTAACAATTTTATGAAAAGAATTAGAAAATTATGGGTCATTTATTTTTTTATTGTAATATTTTTATTTGTGTGTGGATACTTAATCGCCCTAAAGGTTGGTAATAGACAATTAGGAAATAGTGATTCAGTTGACGTAAATCAACCCATACAAGCCTTCCTGATAAAATCGGATGTGATTAAGAAAAATTGTAATCTTTACAAAATAAATCCTCGTGTTTATATAAGTACTATTTATGGTGAACTTAGTAATAATTTTAATGCATTTGATAAATATGATCTAATTAGAGCAAAATGGGGTTTTGATCCATCGATTGGATTTGGTCAAATGAAAATATCAACTGGGAAATGGTTGGAAGATAATTTTGCCGGAAGTTTTGGTATAGGAAGAAGTACAAATAGAGAAGAGTTAATTGAAAAACTGTCTTCGGATAATATTAATATTAATTACTCGATTTTTTATGTCAAACTAATTATCAACAAATATCATCAAAAGTATTTTGATGATCCTTCTGTTAAAACTATTGCAACATATTATAGTCGTGGAATAGATGTCCCAAACAGAAATATTGATAAGAATTATTTCAATTATATTGGGGTTACTGCTGATAGCTTTTATTATTCTAACCTCATTCTGAATGAATTTCCAAGATGAGAAAATATTTAGGAATGAGAAATCAATATCTTCTTGGAGGTATCATAGGAAGTGCTTTTATTATAAGCTCAATCCTTTTACACCATGAATTTTATAAAAAAGATATAAGTATCATACCACGTGTTAAATGGGACCCGAGTACAATTAGACGTGGGTCGCTTTTTGAGTATAGAGAAAACCTTACGAAGTGTTTGACAAATATTGTTATTCATCATTCTGGATTCAAATTCAAACCTGGTCCAAATTATTTATTAGCATACCAATTATCTATGGGATATGACGATATTGCTTATCATTTTATAATAGACAAAGATGGAGATATTTATGAAGGACGACCTATTAATTTTATGGGAGCACATGCCGGACAAACAAAAGAAGCCAATGAACTTGCTGATAAAATCAGAACTGGAATTATAAGTGATACACCTATTATTTCAGCATACAAATTAGACCCTGATTATGGGGCAATTGGTATTTGCCTGGATGGAAATTATGAACTTGAAAAAGTACTAGAAGTACAATTAACGGCGTTGAGATATTTATTGAAATCTTTATGCTTCCAATATAAAATAGGCAAAGCAAATATTTTTCTTCATAACGAGGTTAAAGAAAAAATAGTGCGAAAACGAGGTCTGACATTTGTCGGCAACGAAACGGTTTGTCCTGGCAAATATGCTCGTAATAAAATTAAGCATTTAATAAGTATTTTATAAATATTTATTTAGGTATAGAGATAAGCAATATTCTTATACCACAGCATTTATAAGTGAGTATTTTGTTACTTTCAACCCTATTCTTATTACTCAAAGTATTTGTAATACATTTTTTCATTAGTGATTTGCAAATTAACGTTTATATGTTTAATGATGTGTACTTTATTTTTTATCTAAAAAAATATCTTTAATTTATTGCTATAGAAAATTGTTAAAATACCTTGCCCATGAAGTAGGGTTGCTAATCAATGAAAAATTTAAATATAGTGGTATATGTTTTGGGAATTATATATAATCTATTTTATTTGTAAGGGGTTTTGTACTCTCAATTAATATTTATTTTTGTGCGTATGTGAGACAAGAAAATTAAGTTGTGAACTTGTACAATTCAATCTAATTGTTATAATAATTATTTTTATATTACACATTAAAGAAACTCAATTTAGTGTCAATAAGTTCAACCAGTATCCGCCGCCCGACAACAGTTACTGTTATTTTTCTTGCCATTACATTATTGGGTATTTTTTCCTTTTTCAATATTGGGATTGATCTTCTTCCTAATATTAACATTC
>Ga0210044_10010285_pt1 | contig 11195 bp, 4 predicted proteins | sample CryGey13umfilter_2_FD_183959 | JGI IMG/M metagenome (GOLD analysis project Ga0210044, IMG submission 183959) | Groundwater microbial communities from aquifer in Utah, USA - Crystal Geyser 4/9/14 3 um filter (SPAdes) (version 2) | ecosystem: Environmental > Aquatic > Deep subsurface > Groundwater...
CGCCTGACCTTCGCCGTTGTCGTCACCATCCCCTGACGTCTCCTTGCGATGGTACAACATGGAGGGGGAAGACGAGGGGGAGGTCCTTGCCAATCGAAGAAACGGGGAAGACGATGGTTTCGACGTCAACCAAGCATTCGTCACTCCATCACAGAACAAAACCAATACTACAAGAGACAAATGATGAATGGAACGTGGAAAAGACATCATAATTCTGTAACACTAGAGAAGTGGGGCGGAAGATTATAAAAAAAATGGAACAGCTCGCTATGCCACCATCGATAACGCCGATGAAGGAAGGAGATCTGTGGCCACGACCGAATCAAAAGAAGAAAGAAAAAGAAATTTACAATAACCCACTAAGGAAGTGGTTAAATTCGTCCTGTTACGAACTCCCACAACATCTCGTTCCGACCCAAGCGAGGTGAAGCAAATCTTTCGACACAACCTACTCCAATATTTTTAATACAACAATCAAAAGAGTGTTGAAACGACGACAACGACAACAACACTTTTTCGTCTATCGTTGCAACAATCAATCAACCACAATGAAGTCTTCCATCACTGTTGTACCAATACTTTGTACCTTGTGGGTAATGGGCCAAGCGTTTTCGCCAGCCGTTCCACCGACGGTGCAAGTACCTTACTGGTCGACGACTACTGAGATCCAGCTGTCATCGTCGAATGATCATAACAACAACAACAACCACGGTGACGACGACTCGTCGTGGGATGATGATGTTGATTACGACAAGGAGCTTCCTCTAGATCCGACAGCCGACAAATCTCCTGATCCATCATTGCCATGGGATGAACCGAGCAACGCCGTGGAGGGGAATTCATTCCTAGAATCGGGAAAATTGGGAATCAAATTAGATCTTGGACCCATGAGTGACAAAGACGCAGCCGAAATCAAGGCTGCTGCCACGGAACTCATCAATGAGGCTGTAGCGGCGGGGATCGATGACATTGAAGCCTTAAGGAAGAAAATGAGAAAAGACGTAGAAGAACAACGTAAACGATTACAGTTGCAAACGGAGTGGAACTCACAAAAGGCTCAGGAACAACTCTTGAACAAGATTGATAGAATGACCAATGATTTTTTATCAGAAAATGCAATTTCACGGAAGTCTACCAAATTAGCCGCTGCGGCGGATCGGTCCATGGAGGGACGAGGATCCGAGATGGGATCGTGGGGTGTCTTGGGACAAACTGAAGTTGTCATCGGAGACGGTACCAGTGGCGCATCCCCCTACGGTGGTGGTGCGGTATCTGCCGAAGAGGAGACGAAAACAGCATTAGCACCCAAGGAGAATCGCATTGTGGTGATTGCCAATACACAACAAGATAATTTTGCCAAGCAATTGATCGAACCACTGACGAAATCATTACAGGAAGTTGTGACCGACCTCCAAGTCGAGGTGTTTGCACCAACAACCACTTTACCTCTAGGGGGCAACAATGCCGCAGCAGTCCTGGTCTTTTTAACAAGTTTAAGTGATGCATCTACCGTGAAGAATGGTTTGGAACGTTTGCTTCGTCGGACCATGTTGGGGAATGGGAAGGTGGCTCAACCACCCACACAACTCGTGGCCATTTCCACGGTCGGAACAGAACGCACCGACAAAATGCCGTATTCGTAAGTGGACAAAACTTTGATGTTATTCTATTTACCATCGTTTGTCAAATCATTCATTCCTTCATCTATTTATTAATTGTCATTTTCAGCATGCAAAATTTACTTGGAGGTAAGTTGGAAAAGCGCAGACAAATGGAAGAAGCTGTGATGAACGTAGTAAATCAGAGAGTTGACCCACCCGCGTTGGATTATACCATTTGTAAATTGGGTGAGCTCAAGGCTTCCGTTTCTGGAGCGTTTCGATTGGAACCCGGTGATTCACTCGATGGCGAGTTGCAGACGGAAACAGCTATCCAAGTATTGCGCCAGGCAATCGCCTTGCAAGCATCGGCCAGGAATGCAACATTCTCGTTCGTTGGTGGGTCCAACGGTCTACCAACAACACAAGAAGAATGGGACGAGCTCTTCGTAGCTTTGACTGGACCTGAGATTTTTCGCACTGAATTAGCAGATACGTCACCCGATGAATTGGGTCGCTTTATCGAATATATGCATGAATGGGGCAATCTACCTGAAAGTTCCAAAGCCTTGACGACACCGATTCGCGTCGTGACGGATGGACCTACATCACCAACTGCCGGTGTTGTGGGACAATCAGTTATGCAATTCTTGTATTTACCCACCAATACCGGCTCTCGGTACATGTCCAAGAGTGAGGAACGGGCCCGTGAACGCGAGGCTGGAAATCGCAGCAGCGCCAACAACAAAAGTTCGGAACAAACACTTGCCGTGGCCAAGAAAGCCAAAGAGGGTGGAGTTGAAATTGTAATGGAAGTTACCCGCGATAGCAAGGTTCGTGTGCGTGCACGTCGTTGTAACTATTCACCCGGCGTTATTATTAAGGAGATGACGGAAGAAACTCTTTTGGGGCGTCTGAAAAAGACATTGGATTACTGGGAAAAAGAAGGGCATAGGTCCAAGTAATCTCAGTGCAAATTCAAGCTTGACAAACCAAGACTTCGGCTAATGCGCTAAATAAGTAACTAAAATATACATACCAGGTATGATGTCATTCGTGCACCTCTTATCTTTTATTTACTTTTAGTCACCGATTGGTTCAGAACAGATGCTTTCATTTTCTCACATGAAGTATTAATTCACGACACGACGCGCTTCTTGTAGCGAATACGACAGTCACCCTTTGGACCTACTACCATGTCTTCATAACCAATGTCTGGCATTCCAGGTTCAATACGCTCAATCTCATATTCTCGAAAAAGAATACTCAAAATGGTCTTCACCTGCACAAAGGCAAAGTTTTGTCCCATACACGAATGCAAGCCACCACCGAATCCCATGTACGAGTACGGTTTTTTGTGTTCCTCGCGGGGGGCCGCAAACCGATCGGGGTCAAACTTGTCTGGTTCGGGGAAGGTTGTTTTGAGACGCATTGATACGGTCGGGCTAACCGTAACAAAGTCCCCTTTTGGGATAACGAACTTTTTGCCCTCGACCGTAATGGGGATATCCTTTTCTGCCCGACGCAAGATCATGATAAAAGTAGGACACATGCGAAGAGCTATCATGGCGTTGGAAAAGTAAATCATTGCAGCATGGCGGGTGTGAGACCATCGAGTTCCAGCGATTCAATATTTCGTCGTCGATACGATTTTTTAAAAAAAACTTACCTTCGCGCATGCAATTGTGCAAAAATTCCATTTCCTGCAAATCTTCATACTCCAAAGTTTTCTTGAGGTCGCCCTTGAGGACCTTCTTTTGTTCTTCTACGACACTGTCTACAAAGTTTTTCTCGTTTTGAATAAACATCGATGTCCAGGTGCTGCTAATGCACGATGTGTGCTGTCCGGCAAAGAGTAAGGCGATCAGAAGACCCGTCACTTGTTCCATGGTAATTGGTGTACCGTCCTTGTATTTGATATCCATAAAGAGTGACAAAATGTCGGTCCCATCGGAACGTTCGGGATGTTCTCGACGTTGTTCAATCACTTTGGTAAAGAGCTGCACCATGGATTCACGAGCTGCATTGCGTTTCTTGTGGGCTTCTGTTGGTGCATTTGGCCAAAATACAGTGATTGGCGTCAACCCATGATCCAAATCATGGTACAATTCTTGTACTTCCTTGAAAATATGCGTACGGACATCTTCTCCGTGCAAACACCGACTCGCCGTCAAAATGGTGAGTTCCGACAGGGCCGTCAATAAATCCACTTCACCAGATTCCTTATCCCAGAATTGATTAAAATATTTTCTAGTTTCTTCTTCAATCTTCTTTACGTAGGCCTTCAGACGAGACGTGCGCAAGCCATTGGCCATGGTTTGGAATTGGACCTGTCTATTTTTCTTGGATGCATCGTACACGATGCCCTTGCCAAAGACGGGTTGCATGAAATCATACACTTCGTTCTGTGAGAGAACATCATCCGATGCTTTGAAAAAAATCTCTTGGGCTTCCGGTCCAATGAGGTACGTCAATCGTTTATGAAAGATCTGAGAGAGGTACACGTTTTTTTTTTTGTAAAAGTCGGGGGAGAGAGGGTGAGGAAAGTGTTGCAAATGACGAGGCAAAAACGCCTCCTAGTGCCATGACATACCGGAATCGTATAAACAGGACCATAATCCTTGTAACAGCGTTTGATCATCGTATTGGGTGATTTGAAAAACTCAGCAATGACGCCAATTAGTGGAATCGGAACGACGGGTGAGTTGGTCACGACGGGTGGAGCATCTTTGCCACCCTTGAACCGAGGAGAGATAATCAACATCGCAAGACCCGTGATAAGGGCCAAGAGACCGTATAATAACCATTCCATCATTGTGGTAGTTATATTACCAAAATAATAACAATAATTAATAAATGTGAATGGATAAATCACAACAACAACACCAACAACAACGAAAAACAATGAGACGTCGTTTGTAGTCTTGTGAACAAGATTCAGCAAAAGAGTGGACAGAGCGGGGCAATGCGCCAACGATTTTTGATGATCGACGAAAAAGGAACGAATGAGAAGCGCGTGGTTTGGAGCGAAGTTCTCATTTTGCTCACCTCTCTTGGACAGCGCACTTTTTTTCCTGTTCGCGTCAGCCAGACAATTTTGGACCGTTGGAAACGTCAGCGCGCCACGGTTTTTCATCCCTGATCACAACATCATCATCTTCTCTCGACGGGAAAGGACTACACTCAATAGTACTGTCATTCTATCCCAAGTACTATATAAAACTAAGTACTAGTCTCCCATTCCAGATCCTTTCTTTTTCGTTTTCCCCCCCGGTCGCATTCCTCCCTTTTACTGTCAACGGTAAAAGGTGTTGCTCCAACTACCTAAAAGTTCTTCGTGTCTTACAGAATAGAGGATTTAGTTAGGCGAAGAATGCCTTCGTTAGCATCTAGGATCGTAGGGTATGAATATCTCACATTCGGGCAAGCCTTGGTATTGTTTCAGAAGGGTAGATCTCAAAATAATCGAAAATTCCAGAGTAGATTGTAGCAGACCCGACTTGTACAATTGACAAACGTGGAAATCAAATCGATCCTTCCGCCGAATATATTCGTGAGACCGATGGCTTTGGGAGCTCGCCTACTCGAAACGTTCATCCGTGCCCCTCACTGTAAAGATAGTAACAGATCGCAACTTCAGATGGTTCGTGCATCGTAATGATTCTATCGTTTCATGTTCATCCATGATGTGGATACAAAATGCCCCTCGTAACGGTGACATCACTTCTTATGTTCTTCGTCGTTAGAGATGGGGCCCCACTTTCATGCCAAATCGACCAAGTTGCTTGCGTCCTTCTCATAAGACGGAGCGAGCTAATAATGTATGTTTTCGAGGGAGGGTAGCACCCGATACCATGGCGCCGTTGGGTGTACTTTGGTACACTTCGTACTATATTAACAACAGTTTTTCGTCACGGTCATCCAAAATCGGAAATATTTTTTCATTCCATGTCATCTTGTTGCTAACAGTGACCAATATAGTGTACAGTGAATCCTTTCTATGCGGTCTTTTGGACGCCAAGCGCCAAGACCCGACCCATTTTCACAATCACAACTCATGTTGATCCCGAGGTGCCCAGCCTCAACCATACCACAGTCAAATAAACTACAGTAGAGAGAGACAGGGAAAGAGAGGGTCGTTCTTCCAGGATTTCAGACGCACCCCTGCCCCGCTCTGGCCAAGACCACTCAACACTCAACTCGCCCAGAGCATTACAGGGTTAGGTGGCAGTGGTAGTTGGGGGGATAGAATAGACAGCTCTTGAAACTTGTTTGCTTCACAGTGAAGGTTGAACTTGCCCTTGTGTGCTCTTGTGTTTGTCCGTTCGTCCTGGAGTGCCATGACGGAACCGAACAACTCGGATCGGGAACATTCCGAAAATTCATTTGCGTCGATCGTGGGCCGTTTCAAGGCCATGCCCGAATACACATATTCCAACTTAATCAGCAAAGTCGATACCACAGGATCATCCATGAAGAGCATGGAATTTCGTTCCGAAAATCCAACTGTGAGTAACATTGAAAGACTTGCCCAAAAGAAAGGAAAGAACACGGCCGAGGAACGCTTTCGGGTCACACCCGACTACGCCTATCCGAATACAAAGATGAATCGAGAAGAACTTCGAGTGGAAATGAACAAAAAATCATTTTATTTTCATACACTGCGTCAACCGACGGAGCCTCAGGGCGTGGGACAAGTAGCTTTGGAAATCATGCAGTGCTTCGGACTTCCCAAACCAGATTCGACGTTAGGCTCGGAGGCATCGGCCTTTTGTGTGGCCGTCTGTGGATCCCACGCCTTTCGGTCAGATACCATGCCACCCGTGGCCAATCCCATTTGGCTCAGTCGCATGAGGAGGGCCTGTATTTTCCCAATATTTCACGCCTATGCGCGCTTGTACGTTGGAGTATTCGGACAAAATCCAGACGGTCGACGAGATGGTTTTGCGGGACGGATTGTCTTGGATATTGCGCGGCTGAGACCTAATTGCACGTATGATATTACACTCCCACTGCGTCGGTCAGCGCACGTTTATGAAAGGGAACAGCGCGGGGCGATCCGTATCCGCGTCCATCTGCACTGGTACTCGGAAAGGGAGGCAATCCTTTCGTATCTGCCCAAAAAAGTCCCGAAAAGTGAGCCCACCGAAGATATCGCTGTGCACTGTTGCGATGTCAAATCGTTTCAAAATGTTGCTCGTGTCGTCCACGGTGATCACATGCCAGGACGTTTCAACGTCAAACATATCCGGGCCTCGATCAAAGAAATTCAATTGACACAAACTCATCTCCTGCGGTATATTCGTAAAAACGAGTTTCGAAATTTGACCCAATGGAGAGTTCCAATTATTTCTGCTTTCTTGTTTGGAGCATGGATGCATTGCGTTTACACAGAGTCGGTGACATACATCCCCGGACACTTCATCACGTTTGTTCTCCTTTATTTGTGGAAGAACTATGCTTACTACCGCTTGACCCATTCCATTCAGAACGGCTTTATTGCTCCGTCATGGGAGGAGTTATTTTTTTCGCTAGTGTTTGGTCGTCCCAACAGTATATCTCCATTGGAGATGGAAGTGAAAGAATCGTGTTGCAAGTCTGTGATGGATGATATCGCGGATTCCGGCAAAGAATCTGGCGATGTTAGCCTCAAGACTATTGCCAAAAACTTTCTCCTGTACATGAAGCTCCACACAGAACGGCGGAAATTACGGATCTTTCATAACGTTTTCAAGGGAAAGCATGCGGTCGACTACCTGATCGAACAAAGTTATGCGGAGACCCGTGAAGTCGCAGTGGCGTTAGGTCAGCAGCTTATGACCAATCTAAGTCTCTTTGTGCCGGCTTTCGAAGGTCGTTTTTTTCAAGACGACGACACTCTTTATCAGTTTTTAAATTACGATCCTGATCGGTTCGTCATCACTACTTACAAGCCGTTCGGCAAACGACTGTTTGGATTGTTAGGATTGCTTCCCGACGATGAACCTCCCTTTGGTGAAGTTCTATCAGACTTGCCGTACACAACTGGGACCGACCATCCGCGCTTGACTGTGAAAGAAGCCCTTGTCATTCGCTCGAAAGAGTCTATGAAAATGATGGAAGAAGAAAAAGATTATGAGAATAACAAGACGAAATCCCGGGCCGAGATTATGGAGGCTGGTTTGGATGAATTGATGGGTGACGAGGTTGATGAAAAGAGGGACGGTTCACCGTCCCTATCCAGGTCCAAATCCGGGGACTCTGATTCCACGTTTACCGAAGATCCCAACGTAGAGATCAAAATGCTGTCCAAGCCCCCCCAGCAGGATATGCTCCAAAAACCCAAGTCGAAAGGCAAACCCGTCCCTGAAGTTATGGCAGAAGCACGGCATAAACTCCACAGCTTCCTGTTCCACGTTTTTAATGATCGAGTCTATGCGAAACCTCGTGATTTGTCATCATCGTCAAGGAAGTATGGCGGTCGCAAGAGGCGGAATCGTTTGCGCACGTTCATCAAACGAAAACTGCACTCTGTCGACCACAATATGCACGGAAAAAAGACAGACTTCAAAGACATTGAAGACGAATACGATAGGATTCTGGAAATTGGAAAATACTCGCATGCGAATCCTTGGATATCGAAAATCGGGACAATTGTCCAACCCGTGAATGAAATGGTGATTGAAGGGCTTTGCTTCTTCCGGGCCCTATATAATATTTTCACTTGGAAAGACCCCATCCTGACATTCTGGATAACAGTAATCGGACCCATTCTTGTGGTGATTTTCCATTGCTTTCCGTGGCGCCCAATTATGGGCATTGTGGGGATCGCTTTGTTTGGCCCACAGAATTGGTTCATTCGCTGGCATCGTGAACGCAAATATGGTCCTGATGAGTTCGATCCCGACAAAGTCGTAAAAAAACGAAAAAGCGAAAAAAATATAGATACCGAAGAGGCACAGCTTTTCTCTATGTATGCTCCCGATAACCAGCCCATTTCCAATGAAGACATTGGTCATTCAAGTGTCCGCAAAGTTTTAGTGCCTTACTCGGCTCTGATGTATCAACGATTCTATGATTTCCCTCCCGAAACGGAATACGCCCGCGTTATTCGAGACCAACCGCCGACGGAGGAGCAAATGGATCCGTCTCGTATATTGCGCGAAGCAAGTCAATCTGTCGATCCCGAACGAGCCCCTGTTGAAGTCAAGGGCCCATTTGCAAGAATACGTAGGAACATTAAATTACGAAGGAGAAACCGAGAGAGTGGCCAATCCGTTTCTTCTGAGGATACATCGGGCGAATTTTCCATGAAATCAAGTTCCACGAACACAAAATATTAAGGAATCAAACTCGCTAACTCATGATAACCGAAACACAATTTTCTCCTCTTGACGTGTGAAACGTCATGGATTCGTTTGCGCATGCGTATTTTCTTAAAGATCTCTCAAACCTGGTTCTACTCACAGCCAGCGCATCCGATCGTTAACTTGGCTGAGCTTCCTGGTACCTGACGAAGAACCGAGATCCAGTGTCACCATTCTGTATCATCGGGGTGTTGCAATGATGTCAGTCACGTTATGCGAACTGTTTTAGAATACATACGCGCAGGTTGATGTGAATCAATGGCTGACCGGTTCCACGTAATAGACCGGCAAAGAGATGGGGTATTCGGTGACGTAGTCTGGGGATTGTCCTCATATCCGTATGTTTGTCTCTTTTTAGGTCTTCGAAGACATCTCATCTTTACCACTTCAGATGCGATCCATGAGGTTGGAAATTCAAGTCATCGCCGGTATCAAACCAAGACTTTGCCCCCTATTCTACCAAGAATATGTATGAAATAAAACATACCAATGTCTGTGGAATGGCTTTGTTCAGCATCATTCATTAAATTTAAATCAAAAAAGAATCGTCAATGAAGAGGGGGCAATGAGTCCATATGCCGTCAGAACTTTGTTCCTCGCCGAATGGAGTCTATGACTATGGCTCTCGTGTGATGGATGAAAATCTGATTCGGCAAAGTACACAGATTTCCATTTAATCATCTTACCCTGTCTTGGCTATCATCACATCATCATAACCAGCCAGCCTCTGACAAACGAACGAAAACCCAATCCAATCCAGCATTTGTGTAGCCCGACCACCTCCAAATTCATCGATACTCTTTGGAATAAATGACGAAGTGATCAATAGTTGTCCAGAACATCCCAGAATAGTCCTCCTAAAACCATCGATCGCCGTACGAGTCACGAGTGCAAGTTTGATGAAAAGGTATTATTCCTACTCCGTACAAAAGATTCTTTGCTGAAGGATCTAGTCAAAACCATTTTGTGACACTAACAGTAAGTGGGAGATGCCCGACCTACTCCACATTCCTCGATTTTGGAATGGGCATTTCTTTGAAATTTCGATCCCAATCATTGCGAACAAAGTGATCAATACTTGTCCAGAGCATGCCAGAATAATCTTCCTGGAACCATCGATCGCCGTACGACTCACGAGGCCAAGTTTGATGAAAAGGTATCCCTACTCTGTCCTCCGTCGTAAGAATGATTCTTTGTTTGCTGAAGGATCTTTTCGAAAAACGATTGCGTGTGACATAAAATTGATTTCGGTCCAGCTCTATCCCTATAGGTCCTATGATTAAATTAGATTCGGTCTTTGTCGTGGTTGTTCAGATTTCAAAATGACCCGCCTCGCCCCGACCGACGCTCATTCATTTTACTTTTTCTCTCTCTCTATCTTGTCGTGCAGAAGAATACGATACCAGTTACATTACCCTCCATCTAACATACTGTCATGTCATCTCTCGCTTTCATCGGTGCAACGGGTAAACTTGGACAAGAGATTGCCCCGGGTCTAAAGACGGCCGAGGGTTTTGACCGTTTCTTAGCGTTGGTACGACCCGAGTCAGCAACGAAAGAGGCTGCCAAGCATTTGCAAGACCTCGGCTACGAACTTGTGTTGTGCGATGTGAGTGACACAGAGGCCCTGGAGAAAGTGTTGCAAGGGTGCAAGGTTGTCGTTTCGACGCTGTCCAAGGGACAATTGCATAAATTAGAGACGGGGGTTGTGGACGCTGCCAAGAAAGCCGGCGTCTCCCTCTTTGTGCCTTCCCAATTTGGCGTCGATTTAGACCGCTTCGGTGCTTCCCACCCGGTGTATCAAGCCAAGGTGAAGGTTGTCGAAAAGGCCCGCGAAGTTGGATTACCCGTACTGAAAGTATTAACAGGCTTCTTTTCCGATATCATCTTTGACATATTGGCGGATCCGTGGGAAGGCAAGGCACGCTTGGTGGGAGATCCAGCAGATGCACCGATGATTTCATTTACACGTCGATCCGATGTGGGGTACGTGTTGGCCAAGGCTTTGACCGACCCGACCTATTACAGCGACGGAGGCGTTTTGGCCATGGCAGGGACAACTTGCAAATGGAAGGAAGGGTTGGATCTCTTGGCTTCCATTATGGGGAAAGAATTCGAATACACAACCATTTCGGTTGAAGACGCGGAAAAGGAACAAGCTAGATTGATCGAAGAAGGCGAAGAAGAACTCAACTTGCGTAAGAACTGGGCCGCCTTTTCTCTACACCTCTTGACGGTACTTGGGAGTGGT
>Ga0210044_10010288_pt1 | contig 11192 bp, 9 predicted proteins | sample CryGey13umfilter_2_FD_183959 | JGI IMG/M metagenome (GOLD analysis project Ga0210044, IMG submission 183959) | Groundwater microbial communities from aquifer in Utah, USA - Crystal Geyser 4/9/14 3 um filter (SPAdes) (version 2) | ecosystem: Environmental > Aquatic > Deep subsurface > Groundwater...
GAGGTGTACCGATTTCGTTGAATCCGACGTGACCTCCGGGTCCAATGCCCAATATGGCGAGTCCGACCTTCCGCTTGGTCAGTAAATCTTCATATCTTATAGCCTCCACAGAAGCATTCTCGGCTAGGCCATTTAGGGTGTAGATATTATCCAACTTTACGCCTAGGGGGGTAAAAAACCTTTCGAAGAGAAACTTGACAAAACTAAATCTCCCAGTTGGTGCGTAAGGATAATATTCGTCTAGATGGAAGGCCTCGATTTTTTCAAATTTTGCTCCCATTGCCCTCAAAGCGTCACTTAAGGGAATCATTGTTTCGCGCCGGTTGCATGAGTAATGCGAATATGGGGGTATTTTATTACCTCCTGCAAGATAGATTGTGCGGCAGCTTTTGCTGTATCTGGGGGCGTGGCTAAAACAACTATTTCGTGAACTTTGGAGGTTGCAATATATTCTCTTTCCATATTTAGTTCCTGTTCACGTCTGAAGACGCAATAGTTTTTTCTAGGAAGAAATATAAACCTTATAGTATAAAATGTCAAGAAAAGTCACTCGTAGAGGTATAATATACTTGGTTACAAATGATGAAAATAAAGAACTTGCATTTTATGGGAATCGGTGGTAGCGGGATGGCTGGAGTCGCCTCACTGGCCCGAAGAATGGGTTATGAGGTTACCGGCTGTGATTTGCAAAGCGGTGGCCACAGCCCAAAGCATCTTGAGGGTGTTGATCTCTTGGTTGTCACTCCGGCCGTTTTTTACCAAAGTTTGAAGAATCCCGAGCTTGTCGAGGGACGCCGCAAGGGCCTGGTTATGACCTGGCAGGAATTTTTAGGCAAGGTTCTTTTAAAAGACAAAAAAGTGATTGCGGTAGCAGGTACTCACGGCAAATCCACAACAACCGCGATGGTGGCTAAACTTCTTGTAGACTGCGGTTTTGACCCGATTGCCGTGGTTGGCGCTAAAGTCCCCGAATGGGGAGGCAGCTCCCGTTTCGGCAAGGGCGAATACGCTGTCGTGGAGGCGGATGAATTCAATGACAACTTTTTGAATTACTCCCCAGTAATTGCCGTTATTAACAATATTGAGTTTGACCACCCGGATTATTTTAAAAACGAAGCCCAGGTGAAAAAAAGTTTTGATAAGTTTATAAAGAAATTAACCGGTCCGAAGATTCTGATTACCCAAAAAGACAGTCTGCACAAAAAATTTAATCTGAAAATATGGGGAGAGCATAATCAGGCTAATGCCAATATGGTTTATCTGGTCGGTAAAAAACTGGGAATAAAAGATAAAGACATTATTGCCTCAATTGAAAGTTTTACGGGTATTGAAAGACGGATGCAGCCTATCGGTAAGAATGTTTATGATGATTACGCCCATCACCCGACAGCGATTAAAGCTACCCTAGCGGCTTTAAGATCTCATTTTCTCAAGGCTCGTCTGTGGGCTGTTGTTGAACCGCACGGCTATGTCCGCACCAAAGCTCTTTTGCCGCTTTACAAGGGGGTTTTCAAAGACGCAGACAAAGTTATTATCGGGCCGATTTTTAAAGCCAGAGACAGCGAAACTTTCGGCGCGTCCCCACACCTAATTGCTTCTATTTCCGGCCATAAAGATATCAAATCCTTTGATGATTTAGAGGAAATGATGAAATATATAAAGAATGAATTAAGTATTGGGAATATCGTGATTGTTATGGGGGCAGGCAAAAGTTATTTATGGGCAAGGGAAATATGCAATTTAAAGATTTAACTACATTTAAAATAGGCGGACCAATTAAATATTTTCGCGAGGTTAAAAGTGAAGCGGAAATTAAAAAGGTCTCTGTTTTTGCCCGAAAAAATAGATTAAAAATTTTTGTTCTCGGTGGAGGAAGTGATATTTTGGTCAGCGATAGAGAGTTTGACGGATTGGTAATTAAATACACAGGAAAAAACATAGAACGTACGGGGAACAAGGTAATCGCGGGAGCGGGGGCAAGATGGGACGATCTGGTTAAATTTAGCGTTGAGCATAACCTTCAGGGGCTTGAGTGTCTGTCCGGAATTCCCGGAACGGTTGGTGCCTCCCCGGTTCAAAACATCGGTGCCTACGGACAGGAATTAGAAGATACTTTTTGGGGTTTAAAGGCCTATGATTTTAAGGAAGGTAAATTTGTTGAGTTTAAAAAGAAAGACTGTGATTTTGGCTATCGGGAAAGTATTTTTAAGAAGAAAGAAAATTGGCAGAGATATTTGATTACTTCAGTGACTTTTAAATTGGCCTCCGGCGGAAAACCTTGCGTTGAGTATGAGTCTTTGAAAAATTATCTGGCAGCCAAAAATATCAGTAATCCAACACTAAAAGGCGTTCGGGAAGCAGTTTTGGCTTTGCGAAAGCAAAAATTGCCGGATTATCACTTAATTCCCAATGCCGGTTCTTTTTTCAAAAATCCGGTCGTGCCAGCCACAAAGGCCGATGAATTGAAGAAAGAATATCCGAGTATGTCTTATTTTATTCAGGACAAAAACCAGGTCAAACTTTTTGCTGCCTGGCTGATCGAAAAAGCGGGGTGGAAAGGGAAGTCGTACAAAAACGCAACCGTTTCGGCCGAGAATGCGTTGATATTGACAAATCCGGAGAGTAAAGCCGCAGCAGAAGAGATCAGAGAATTATTCGAAAAAATTCAGAAAGATGTTTTGGGAAAGTTCGGAGTTCTCTTAGAATCGGAAGTGCAATTCGTGGGCTTTGGCCCCAAGGTCGCTATTTTGGGGTATGGTTTGGAAGGCCAGGATGCGGAAAAATATTTCCGGGCCAGGGGAGCCCAAATTGCAATTCTGGATCAGAAATTTGATAAAGATTATCTGAAAAATTTGGATGAATATGATTCGGTTGTTCGATCCCCCGGGGTTTATCCATATAAACCCGAACTTAAAAAGGCAAAACTAACAACTCCGATTCAGATATTTTTTGATAACTGCCGGGGTAAAATAATCGGCGTCACCGGAACTAAAGGCAAAGGGACCAGCGCTACTTTAATCTTTCAAATTCTTAAAAAAGCAGGCAAGGATGTTTATCTGGCCGGCAATATCGGTAAGCCCTATTTGGAATTGTTATCAGTCATCAATCATCAGTCATGTGTTGTCCTTGAGCTTTCCTCATTTCAGCTGATTGATATGACTAAAAGCCCTCATATTGCCGTAGTTTTAAATATTACTTCAGATCATCTGGATTGGCATAAAGACCAAAAAGAATATGTCAACGCCAAGAAAAATATAGTTAAGCATCAATCAGCGTCTGATTATGTCGTGATCAACGAGGAGTACGTTACACCTAAAAGCTTTGTCGGCCAATCCAAAGCTAAAGTAGTTTTTTTCTCCAAGAAATCTTTAGAGAAAAAATATCAAGAAAAACTGCTTCTTCGGGGTAAGCATAATCTGGAAAATATTGCCGCGGCGGTGACTGTGGCTAGGATTTTGAAAGTTAAGGATTCGGTAATTTTAGATACGGTTCGCAATTTTAAAGGCCTTGAGCATAGACTCGAGTTGGTGAAAGAAGTGAAAGGTGTGACTTTTTATAACGATTCCTTTGCAACCGGCCCCCAGCCGACAATCGCCGCGATTAGGTCTTTTGACCAACCTGTCACTCTGATTTTGGGCGGCAGCTCTAAAGGCTTAAGTTATGGCGGGCTGGGAAAGGAGGTTGCGGCCAGTAAACAGATTAAAAAGGTAATTATCATCGGTCAGATCGGGCCGGAAATTATCAAAAGCTTAAACCAGGCCGGATACAAGGGAAGCATTATTAATCTTAAGCAAAGATCAATGAAAAGAATTGTTGATAACGCTTTTAGGAATACGCCCCGGGGTGGGGTGGTCCTTCTTTCGCCTGCCGCCGCTTCTTTTGATATGTTTGCCAATTACAAAGACAGAGGTAATCAATTTAAAGAAGCTGTCCGAGGTTTGGGATAAAATAGATAAGCAAGCTTGGCCAAAGGGTATATAATTTTTGGTAACGTATGACTAATTTATTGTCGTTGGTCTTGGGTTTGGTGATGTTTTCCTTTTTAGTCACTTCGGTTTTTGTCGTTCCCTTTATTAACCTTCTTTACAAATTACACTTGACCCGAAAAAAAGAAGCTCCCAGAAACGGAAAAGTTCCTTTATTCGATAAACTGCACGACAAAAAAGCCGGAACGCCGGTCGGGGGAGGAGTTTTATTAATTGTTATTGTTACTGTCCTTTTCGCCGTCATTTTTCCGATTGCCTCGCGAATGGGGGTGTTTATTGAAACCGCCTACAACCGCCGGGGCGAGCTGGCCGTGATTTTCTTTACTTTTATTTCTTTTGGGATCTTGGGGATAATCGATGATTTAGTTAAAACCTTCGGCCGGCCGGTGAGGGGAGTTTTGGGCCGGGTTTTTGGTCTGAGCCGTAAGCAAAAATTTTTCCTGCAGTGGATTTTGGGATTTATCATCGGCTGGTTAATTTATCATAACCTCGGAGTTCATATCTTAAATATTCCTCTTTTGGGCAAGGTTTTGGATTTGGGGATTTGGTATGCGCCTTTTGCTGCGTTGGTGATTGTTTCTTTTACCAACGCTTTTAATATCACCGACGGTTTGGACGGCCTTTCCTGCGGACTTTTAATGATTTGCCTCATTTGTTTTATTGTCATTGCCGCCGGGGGTTTGGATACACCCCTTTCCATTTTTATTGCGATTTGGTTAGGCTCTTTGATTGCTTATTTATACTTTAATGTCTGGCCGGCCAGGCTTTTTTTGGGGGATGCCGGGGCCTTATCTTTCGGGGCGATGCTGGCAGTAATCGGGTTATTAACCGGAAGAATTATTGCCATGGTGATTATCGGCGGGATTTTTGTGGTTGAGATCGCTTCGTCTGCTATCCAAATTATTTCTCTAAAATTATTTAAAAAACCTGTTTTTCCTTTAGCCCCGATCCATCATGCTTTTTTAGCAATCGGCTGGGAAGAGCCCAAGATTGTTTTTCGGGCTTGGCTGGCGGGAATTGTTCTGGCCATCTTCGGCCTCTGGCTGGCGACAATTTAACTTGTAAATATCCCGACGTGTCAATAGCAATCCACTCCCGAGGTGGGATTTGGGACCCGAGGTGGGATTTGGGATTATTTGTTTCCATAATCCACACCGAAATATTGATGGAACTGAATTATACAGCAAAAACCACGTATAATAATATCTGTGAAAAGAGCAAGGTTAAGAAAGCAAAAGCCGGCGATAGATAGAAAACTTCTAGGGGTTACGCTTTTTTTGACTTTCGTAGGGATTATTGCCGTAGCTGATGCTTCCGCGCCGCAGGCTTTGAATATTTTTGGCGATAAGTTTCATTTTTTGAAGGGTCAATTGGTTTGGGCAGGGGTGGGCTTTATCGCTCTTTTGGTGGCCGCCAAAATTAATTACAGATTTTGGGAAAAGGTGGCCACTCCTGTTTTCGGGGTTTGTCTGCTTTTATTAATTGCGGTCTTGATTCCCGGGGTTGGGGCCAGGTTCCTCGGGGCTCGGCGCTGGATTACCCTCGGGCCCGTTCCTTTTCAGCCCTCTGAAATTGTCAAATTCGGACTGGTTCTATTTATGGCCAAATTTATTTCCAAAAAAGCTCCTTCGATTTGGTATTTTTTGCCGGTCGTTTTAGTAGCGGCTCTGGTAATGATTGAGCCGGATTTGGGGACAACTTTAATAATTCTGGCGGCGGCCACGATACAAATTTTTGCCTCAAAAATAAATCTTTTTCAGTTTGGTGGTTTAGGAATTTTGGGGGTAATCGCGGTTGCGCTTTTGACCGTTACCTCCCCGTACCGTCGGGAGAGATTGTTTACCTATCTTGAATCCGCCAGGGATCCCTTGGGCCATTCTTATCATATCCGCCAGGTTTTATTGGCACTAGGATCCGGGGGGCTTTTCGGGGTGGGTTTGGGCCAGTCACGGCAAAAGTTTTTGTTTTTGCCGGAGGCGGCCACTGATTCTATTTTCGCAGTCATTGCCGAAGAAATCGGCTTTATTGGGGCTTTGATTTTGCTTTTTGTTTTTGCCTTTTTTATTTTTGGAGCCTTAAAGATTGTTAAAAATGCGCCCGATACCTTTTCCCAATTTTTGGCTTTAGGGATTTGCGTCTGGATCGGAGGCCAGGTAATTTTAAATATCGCGGCCATGACCGCCCTCGTGCCTTTAACAGGGATTCCTTTGCCTTTTATTTCCTACGGCGGTTCAAGCTTGGTGATGGTTCTTTTTGCAACTGGTATACTTCTTAATATATCCAAGTTTACGACACATGATAAATAAGAAAATCTTATTGACGGGCGGGCATGCGGTCACCACGGCGATTGCCGTAATCGAAGAGCTTATCAGACGTGGCGGGCAAAATGATATTTATTGGATAGGTTCCGGCCGGGCCATTGAGGGTGGCAAAGCTTTTGCGCCGGGAACAGAAGTTTTTCCCCGAATGGGAGTTAAGTCTTACTCGATTATTGCCGGCAGGCTGCAGCGAAAATTTACTGTTTGGACAATTCCTTCGCTCTTAAAAATTCCGATTGGGATGATCCAGTCTTTTTTGGCGGTTACCAAAATTAAGCCTAATGTCGTCTTGTCTTTCGGCGGTTATGCCTCCTTTCCTGTCGTTTTGGCTTCTTGGGTTTTGGGTATTCCGGTGGTGATTCACGAACAAACCGCTTCTTTGGGTTTGGCCAACAGGCTTTCGTCTTTTTTTGCCAAGAAGATTTTATTTTCCCGGGATGTCGGCAACCCCGTCATGACCCAGATTTGTGAGGTAGAACCGAAACTCAAAATCGGCGTACCCCCCACAATTTTTATTATGGGCGGCTCCCGTGGCTCCCGGGTGATTAACGAGACGGTGGCGGCTTGCTTGTCTGACCTGCTGAAAAAATACCGCGTGGTTCATCTGACCGGCGAGGCGGATTATTCTAAATTTTCGGGATTTAAAAGTCCCCGGTATGAAGTTTTTGCTTGTGTGGACCCGCTGGCGATCGACGGACTTTATCGGCAGGCCGATATTGTCGTTGCCCGCGCCGGCGCCAATACCGTTGCCGAACTGATGATTGTCAAAAGGCCCTGCGTTTTAATACCCATTCCCTGGTCATACCAAAACGAACAGTTGATTAATGCTCAAAAAGCCCGTGATTTCGGCTTAGCCCGGGTTATCACCCAAGAAAAATTGACTCCCGAAGTCTTTTTAGAAGGAATCGATAAAGTGGTTGGCGATTGGGAGGTTACTGTTAAAACGGTTAAAACTAAAAAAACGATGGATATTTACGCTTCGCAAAAAGTAGTAACTGTTTTGAAAAGAATCTTGGCGTGAAGTATTTAAATTTCGGCTTATATCTGCTTCTGGCGTTTCTGGTTTTTTTTCCGTTTACTCTCTTTCCCCGGGTCATAAAAATCCAGAAAATTGAGTGTTTTTCCCAATACGGAATTTGTCCCGACGGAATTTTTACCCCGGCTGTTGGCGCGGTCGGTAAAAACCTGTTGGGGGCAAGAATTTTTTTAGCCGACCTATTTAAAAACAGCGGTATCGTCGAAAAGTACGGATTTGCCTTTAAACTCCCCGCTACCTTGAGGGCGGACCTGGTTTTAAAAAGGGCGAAGTTTGCGCTTGCCCAAAAAGACATATCTCGGGTTGTAGTTTTGGATGAGGACGGCAACGTTTTGCAAACTTTGGACAAAACCAATTTGCCGAAAGTTGTTGTGGCGGACGGTTTGCCTGCCGTGGGGGAAAGGGTCGGAGAGGCTAAACTTTTTGCCCTGAATTTGCTTTACTCCTTGAATTTCTATTATCAGGCCACTTATGGTGAAATTATAGATTCGGGGCTGGTTGTTAAAATGCCTGGCGGGCCGCAAGTGGTTTTTCCGCTTGAAGGCGACTCCGAAACTTTGCTGGGAGCTTTAAAATTAATTCTTTCCGGGTCTAAAAGTGCTAAACTTATTGACTTAAGATTTAAAAATCCGATAATCAAGTAAATAACGAAAATGAATAAACCTAAAGTTATTGCCGGGATAGAATTGGGATCTGCAAAAATCTCCACGGTTTTGGCCCAGGTTTCCACGGATGAAACCGAACAGGAATTGACCATTAACGTCATTGGTGCGGCTTCGGCCGAATCAAAAGGAATTAAAAAAGGCCAGATTGTCAATATAGAAGAGGCGGTTGAGGCAACCACCACTTCGGTTGAGGCGGCGGAAAGGATGGCGGGGTATAACCTGGAGGCGGCCTACATTTCCCTGGGCGGGGCGCATATCCACTGTCAGAATTCTCGTGGGGTAGTGGCAGTATCTGACCCAAACGGCGAAATTACCGAGACTGATATGGAGCGGGTGATTGAGGCGGCCTCCGCCGTTTCAACCCCTCAATCAAGGGAGGTGGTCCATGTCATCCCGCGGGAATTTATTGTTGACGGAGAAGCCGGAGTCAAAGATCCTATTGGCATGAGCGGGGTGCGGTTGGAAGTAGAAACCCACATTATTACGGCGTCTAACGCCGCCATGAAGAATTTAAAAAAAGCAGTTAAAGAAGTTGGGATTGAAATAAATGGTTTTGTTTTCTCCGGCTTAGCGTCAGCCGAGGCAGTAGTTTCTCCGACCGAAAAAGAATTGGGCTGCGTTTTGGTGGATATCGGTGGGGGAACTACCTCAATTGCGGTTTTTCTTGACGGGGCAATTGCTTATAGCAGTGTAATTCCGATCGGAGCCAAAAACGTGACTAATGATTTGGCGATTGGTTTGCGGGTTTCTTTGGATTCGGCCGAAAAGATTAAGGCCATGCTTTCGGATAGTAAAAAGATCAAAGGGGAAACGGATGAAGTTGATCTGACGGATTTAGGTTTACCGGATATCAAAAAGATTTCCCGAAAAACGCTGGTGGAAGGCATTGTCAGGCCTAGATTGAATGAAATTTTTTCGATGGTGCATCTGGATCTGGAAAGGGAAGGGTTGGCCAACCGGGTGCCTTCGGGAGTAATCGTGACAGGTGGCGGGGCTTCCACTGCCGGTTGTTTGGAGTCAGCCAAGCGGGTTATGTTGCTGCCGGCTAGAATTGGTAAACCCTCCGGCTTGACCGGTTTGATTGATGAGATTATTGATCCGGCCTACGCCACCGTGGCCGGGCTGATTATTTACGGGGCCAAAAATCCACTAATTGAACCCTTGACAAGTTTTGCAAAAAGAGTAAAACTTTCCACTAAAGGAATATTCGGGAAATTTGTGGGAATGATTAAGGACCTTCTGCCCTAGAAGAAAAACTGCCCCAAAGTAAATTATGGCTTTGGTTAAACCTGATTCAGCCAGATTGGCGAAATTGAAAGTTATCGGTATCGGCGGCGGCGGCGGAAACGCGGTTTCTTCTATGATTGATAGCGCCGAAATTGCCGGAGTGGAATTTATTGCGGTTAACACCGACGCCCAGGTTTTACTTAACAATAAAGCGCCGACGAAAGTTCAAATTGGAGAAAAATTGACCAAGGGTTTAGGTGTCGGAGGTAATTCTGATTTGGGTACTCAGGCGGCCGAGGAATCTGCCGAAAAAGTCAAGGAGCTTTTGATTGACACTGATATGGTTTTCGTTACCGCGGGAATGGGCGGGGGAACCGGAACGGGGGCAGCGCCGGTTATTGCCAGACTGGCCAAAGATGCCGGGGCTTTAACCGTGGCTATTGTGACCAAGCCGTTTGTCTTTGAGGGAGCCAGGAGGATGGTGGCGGCTGAGGACGGTATTGAAAAATTAGCTGAAGTGGTTGACACCCTGATTGTGATTCCAAACCAGCGTTTGATGGATGTCATTGATAAGAAAATGACGCTTTTGGAAGCGTTTAAGGTTGTTGACGGGATTTTGGGTCAGGCGGTTCATGGGATTGCCGAAATCATAACCACGGCGGGGTTAATCAACGTTGACTTTGCCGATGTCAAAACCGTTATGGCCAACGCCGGCACTGCCCTTCTGGGGATCGGGACGGGAGTGGGGGAAAATCGGGCCCAGATGGCGGCCCGGGCGGCAATCTCCTCGCCACTTTTGGATGTTTCGATAGAGGGGGCCAGGGGAGTTTTGTTTAATATTGCCGGCGGAACCGACCTGACGATGTTCGAAGTAGATGAGGCGGCTAAAGTGATTTCGTCAGCCGCCGATCCTGATGCCAATATTATCTTCGGGGCGGTCGTTAAAGAAGATTTGATTGATCAGGTCAGAATTACGGTAATTGCTACCGGTTTTGACCAAACCCGATCCCGGATTGCCCAGATGGCCAAAAGCACTAAGCCCCCGGTAGTGGAGGGAGTGGTTAGCGAGAAGCCCAAAGAAGAGGAAATGACATTTTCAGAAGAAGAAGAAACCGTACCTCCGGAGACGGATGAGGATCTTTTCGGGGAAAAATTCGAAATCCCGGCTTTTCTTAGAAAGATTCATTAAATATACCGAGGTGTCAATAGCAACCCACTCCCGAGGTGGGCTTGTGCCCCCAAAATTTAAGGCAAATAATTGGTTAGATCTGTGGTAAAATTGCTTGATGTATAAACTATCTCCATCGGACTTCGCTTACTTATATGAAGAATGTAAACTCTGCTATTACCTGAAGGTTAAACATGGAATATATCAGCCTTCAATGCCCATGCCGGGAGTGTTCTCGGCGATTAACACCCGTCTTCAAAGTACGTTAGTCGGCAAAGATTTAAGCATTTTAGCCGAAGGTTTACCCTCCGGAAAAGTTATTGCTCAAGAAGGCTGGGTTGATTCAAAGGTAATTGAGGAAACCGACGCTTATATTAAAGGCAAATACGATCTTTTACTGGAAAGACCTGATGAAACACATTTGCTTGTTGATTTAAAAATAAGCCAACCGCATGACGATAAAATTGAAAAATACAAAACTCAGCTTAATGCCTATAAGTTTGCGTTGGAAAATCCAAAATACGGAAAAGCATATAAAATCACAAAATTAGGTCTTCTAATCTTTTATCCGGAAAGTGTTTCGTTTAAAGAAGGTGAGGCCTTACTTCACTTTCCTCCTAAATGGCTGGAGGTTCCTCTTGATCAGAAGGGATTTACGTCTTTCATAAAAGAAGTAAACAAACTTCTTGCCGGAGAAACTCCTCCTGAAAGTAAGACCTGTAAATGGTGTCAGTATAGGCATGTAGGCGAAACCTTATCCCATTTAAAAGAAGAACCCGTACAGAACGAGAT
>Ga0210044_10010289_pt1 | contig 11192 bp, 8 predicted proteins | sample CryGey13umfilter_2_FD_183959 | JGI IMG/M metagenome (GOLD analysis project Ga0210044, IMG submission 183959) | Groundwater microbial communities from aquifer in Utah, USA - Crystal Geyser 4/9/14 3 um filter (SPAdes) (version 2) | ecosystem: Environmental > Aquatic > Deep subsurface > Groundwater...
GGATTTAAATGGCTAAGAGTCTTTAAGTCCGGCAGACTCTCGGGTGAATTCTGAGATTGAAAATGAGGCTCTGTTGATATTTTGAATGATGTAAATGAGTGCAAACCAGAATGGACAACCCTGAAATTTGGTGATTCTGGAAAAGCAGTTTCCATAAAATGTTATGTTGCTTCAAACGGTTGGGATGCTTTCGTAGGTGAGCATCAACTCGCATATAACTCATTGATTATGCTAATCAATTTTTTACTAACATCAGCTTCGTCTGCCGTATTTTGAATGCCCCGTTACATGCAATATATGGTTGAGTCGCAAGAAGTCATGGACGTATTACAGATATTACGGCGTGTTAGGGAAGCGCTGATTTATTCGTCATTCCGGCGCAAGCCGGAATCCAGCGCTTTGATTAAAAAAGGTTTTTCCCTTTGCGAAAACGACAAAATCGAATAAATCAGCCTCTCCTTAGAGGTAGATCAGCCCAGTCGAAAGCAGATAATCGCCACCTGGGACAAGGTGCCAATAACCGCTACTCAATATCGAAACTCAACAATCGCTTGCTTAAATAAAGCAGATATTGGGGAAATTCCGGCAAGCCCACTCGATTGTCTTTGGATATATCGTGGTGGTAGTGCCAAGTTTGATGGGGTTGTGAATAGTACCGTCATGGAACAAATTCTGACGACCCGCATTTCAATATAGCTGGAGCCAGCAGATTGCTGGTTTCGCAGCTAACTTCAAATTTCATCTCGCTACAATTGCGCTCACATTCATAAAAGTACAGTAATTGAATTACAGATGTTGACATTGCCATTTCTGTCGCGTATTGTTTGTCTATTGGTTAATAAAACACAAAAAAAGAGTTTCTGTAAAAATGAATAAACGATTGGTTGATGTGGCAGAAGTACGAATGGGCTACTCGTTTCGGAGTCGGTTAGAGCTCAATGCTGCTGGGGATGTTGCCGTGATCCAAATGAAAGATATTGATGAATTGAATTCACTTCATTTGGAGAGTTTTGTGCGGATTGAGATGCCGGAATTGCGAGAGAAGCATCTCGTTCAAGTGGGGGATATTTTGTTTCGTTCGCGCGGAAATTCCTACGCTGCTGTTGTCGTTGAAGGTTGCTTGGGGCGGACGGTGCTTGCCGCGCCAATGATGTTGATCAGGATTCATGTTTCAAGCATCGAATCTGCGTACTTGCAGTGGTTTATCAACCAGCCGACAACGCAAAAAACTCTCACGGCACAAGCCGCCGGAACGGCGGTGAAGATGATCAGTAAAGCGGCACTAGAGCAGTTGGTGATTGCAGTCCCGCCGTTAGAAATTCAGCAGCGAATCGTCGAAATTGGATGCCTTGCCAGTTTGGAGGCGAGGATTACAGATCAGTTAATGGACCGGCGTAAGATGCTGGTCGAAAGGATTCTGATGCATCAAGCCCAGAATACCTGCTGATGTTTGGCAGGTTAGGAAGCCGGCCCAGGTACTCTTAATACCCGGAACGGCATGTTATGCAACACAACACAACGCACGGAGTATACACCATGGCAAATAAGCCTTCATCCAGCAACACCCGTTTTGTTCAGCCTCACCCTCAAGGTGGCTGGGACAATAAAAAGGCCGGTGCAAGCCGCGCAGCATCGCATCATGACACCAAGCAGGAAGCGATCAACACCGCTCGGCAAATGAGCCAGCGCGAAGGGTCAGAACTGAAGATCAAGAACCTTGATGGAAAAATCGCACAGTCGGACAGTCACGGTCACGATCCGCGTAATATTCCCGGCTAAGGTCAACGGCGGGAGGAATTTCTCCCGCCTCCCCAATATTTTGAAAGAATTACGAATGAACGACAAAATCACACAACAAGAAGTCAACTCGGTCGCGTGGGCCGCCTGCGATACGTTCCGTGGTGTGGTCGATCCGGCACAGTACAAGGACTACATTCTGGTGATGCTGTTTCTCAAGTACATAAGCGATTTGTGGAATGACCATTACGCGGAATACAAGAAGCAGTACGGTGATGACGACGAGCGCATTCGCCGCAAGCTGGAGCGCGAGCGCTTCTTGCTTCCCTTTGTCGAATTGAAGGTCAGCGAGACGGGCGAAATCCAGGATCGATTCCTGGCTGATTTCAACAGTCTCTACGAGCGTCGGAGCGAGTCAAATATCGGCGAGCTCATCAATATCGTGCTTGACCACATTGAGGAAGCGAACAAAAGCAAGCTCGAAGGTGTATTCCGTAACATTGACTTCAACAGCGAGGCCAACCTCGGCAAGGCGAAGGATCGCAATCGGCGCTTGAAGAATTTGCTGGAAGATTACAACAAGCTCGATTTGCGTCCGGCGCGGGTGTCTGAAGATGTGATCGGGGATACTTATATCTACCTGATCGAACGTTTCGCATCGGATGCAGGCAAGAAGGCAGGTGAGTTCTACACGCCGAAGCAAGTATCCAGGCTTCTGGCACGTCTGGCCAAACCAAAGGCGGGGGATCGAATCTGTGATCCGACTTGCGGGGCTGCAGGCTTGCTTATCGAAGCGGCAAGTCTTGTTGAGCAGACTGGTAGCCGTGACTTTGCATTGTTCGGGCAGGAGGTCAACGGCAGTACCTGGGCATTGGCACGAATGAATATGTTCCTGCATGGCAAGGATTCCGCTCGCGTTGAATGGGGGGATACTTTGAACAGCCCGGCACTTGTCGAGGCTGACCGACTGATCAAGTTTAACGTAGTCGTCGCCAATCCGCCTTTTAGTCTCGACAAGTGGGGCTCCGAACACGCCGACAACGACCGCTTCAAACGTTTCTGGCGGGGTGTTCCACCAAAATCCAAGGGCGACTATGCCTTCATCAGTCATATGGTCGAGATTGCTTTACCGCAGGAAGGTCGGGTGGCCGTGGTCGTGCCGCATGGCGTGTTATTTAGAGGGGGGGCAGAGGGGCGCATTCGCCAAAAACTGATCGAGGAGAACATGCTGGATGCCGTCATTGGTCTACCGGCTAATCTGTTTCCGACCACCTCCATCCCCGTGGCGATTTTGCTGTTCGATCGGTCGCGGGAAAAAGGTGGCGCCCGCGAGGCAGTGCGCGATGTGTTGTTCGTGGATGCCAGCCGTGACTTTGCCCCTGGAAAGAACCAGAACAGCCTTACCGACGCAAACTTTGAGAAGATTATCGCCACGGTTGAAGCCCGGCAGTCGGTCGACAAATACGCCTACGTTGCTTCTTTTGACGAACTCACCGAGAACGATTTCAACCTGAACATTCCTCGCTACGTAGATACGTTCGAGGAAGAGGAAGAAATTGACATCGCTGCCGTTCAGCAGGACATCGAACGACTGGAAAGCGAGCTGGTGGAGGTTCGTGCCAGGATGAAGCAGTACCTTAAGGAGTTGGGGGTATGAGCAAAAAAACAGTACTTCCAGTTGAGCACGGAGAAGGCCGAATTGTCCTTTTTCAAGAAAGCTCTATTCGTCGAACCTGGCACAAAGAAGAATGGTGGTTCTCAGTTGTAGATGTATGCGCCGTGCTCACAAGCAGTGCCGATGCTGGTGCCTACTGGCGTAAGCTCAAGCAACGGCTTAGTGCCGAATGCAGTGAACCCGTGACATTTTGTCACGGGTTGAAGCTTGAGGCACCCGATGGAAAGCAGCGTATTACCGATTGCGCCAACACCGAAGGCCTATTTCGCATTATCCAGTCCATTCCCTCGCCCAAGGCTGAGCCCTTCAAGCGCTGGCTGGCGCAGGTCGGCTACGAGCGCATCAAGGAAATAGAAGATCCGGAGCTGGCCAGTGCCCGTGCTCGTGAACTCTATGAAGCCAAGGGCTACCCCAAGGACTGGATCGAGAAGCGCATGCGCTCTATCGCCATCCGGGGGGCGTTGACTGATGAATGGAAAGAGCGCGGCGTCGCCGAAGGTCGCGAATACGCCATCCTCACCGCAGAAATCGCCCGAGCCACCTTTGGCATCACCCCCGATGCCCACAAAAAGCTCAAGGGTCTGGATCAAGTCAAAACCGGCAACAACCTGCGCGACCACATGACCGATCTTGAATTGATCTTCACCATGCTGGGCGAAGCGGGCACCACCGAGATCGCCCGCCACAAGGACGCCCAAGGCTACGCCGACAACCGCACTGCCGCGAAACAAGGCGGCGCTGTCGCGGGCAATGCCCGCCGGGAACTGGAAGCCAGGACCGGCGTGCCCGTGGTCAGCCGACAGAACTATCTGGCACCTACCAAGGCGACATTCGCCGAAATTGCCGTGACGGCATTTGTTGAAACCCAGGCCGAGGCACTGGCATCGGCAGCGGAGGAGAAATCCAAGACCCGCAAGCGAGTGGCTGCCAAGGTGCGCCAGACTATTGAGGAGTTGGGCGGCACTATGCCCGAGGCGCTGCCGACGCCGGAGAAGAGCATTCAGCAGATCGAGAGCGCCAAGAAGAAGCTGGAAAGCGATTATCGAGGGAAGAAATGAAATTCTCTCGGCTCCCATCAAACTGGAAAATACAGCGCTTGGCCGAACTTGTTGCCAAGTTTGATGCTGGCATCAGCGTCAATGGTGGTGACAGGCCAGCAATGGGCGATGAATGCGGCGTCTTAAAGGTCAGCGCGGTAACTGAGGGGCAATTCCGCCCCAATGAGAACAAAGTCATCGATGGCGCAGAACTGAAGCGGGCACGCCTAAATCCGAGGCGAGACAGCCTGATTATGAGCCGTGCCAATACGCCTGCTCTGGTCGGAGCAAGTGCGTACATAGATCGCGATTACCAAAATCTCTATTTGTCCGACAAGCTTTGGCAATTCGTGCCTCGCAAAGAAGAAGTATTTTCGATGCGATGGCTCGGGTTCGTCCTCGCTTCTCATGCTTATAGGAAAAAATTGGGGGAAGTGGCTACAGGAAGTAGTCAGAGTATGAAGAACATCTCGCAAGAGAGTGTATTGCAGATGGAAATCCCCGTGCCTTCGCTAGCAGAGCAACTGTATATTGCTCAACTGCTGGCGGCATGGGTGTCCTCCATCGAGAAAACCGAGCAGCTGATTACGGCTAAGGATAGTCACTACACCCACGAACTTTCACGACTCATCAGTATGGGGCATCATCCCCGTAGCCATATTGGTACTTTTTCCCATGAAGTATCCGAGCGCAACAGGGGTGGCAACAATGCGCGCGTCCTAAGCGTCACCAACTCGCGCGGTTTTGTACTGCCAGAAGACCAGTTCGAGCGCCGTGTTGCCAGTGCCGACTTATCTAATTACAAAATCGTGACTCGTGGGCAATACGCCTACAATCCTTCACGAATCAACGTTGGCTCCATTGCGCGTCTGGATGATTGGGACATGGGCGTACTCAGTCCAATGTACGTGGTGTTCGGACTCGACAATACCAAGGTAAATTCAGATTATTTCCTGCATTGGCTTGATTCACATGAAGCCAATGAACGCATCAAAAACAGTGCACAAGGAAGTGTTCGGGAGACAGTTTCCTTCACTGAGTTTGCTGCAATCGCTATCCCTACACCGTCTTTAGAAGATCAACAAGCTATCGCCAGTTATTTAAATGCGATGCGGGAAGAAATTACACTTCTGAAAAAAAAGACCGAGAAATTGCGCAAACAGAAACGCGGCCTGATGCAAAAATTGCTCATCGGCCAGTGGAGAGTGAAAATACCTGAGGAGGCCATCAAATGACCACAGTGGTTTCGTTTCAAACGGCACTCGAAATGGCTGCGCAGTATAAGAAAAAACATCTCTTATTGGGAAACGGGTTCAGCATTGCATGTGATCCGAGCATTTTCACCTACCGTTCGTTGTACGAACAAGCTCAGGAAACACATTTCCTCCGCATTCCAGAGGCTGTGCAGATGTTTGAAGTATTCGATACCAAGGACTTCGAGGTTGTCATTCGTGCCTTGGATGATGCTGCTAAAACGCTGCCTGTATTTGACCCCGCGATGCAGCATATAGCCAACAAAATGGAAAGTCAGTCGAGTGAATTGAAGACGGCGCTGGTTTGCGCTATCGCGGACAATCACCCCGATGTTCCCAATCATATAGCGGACGAAAAATTTTGGGCATGCCGTCGGTTTCTGTCCCATTTTCTCAACGCGGATAACGACGGAAAAGTCTATACACTTAACTACGACCTCTTGCTGTATTGGGCAGCACTGCACGATGATCCACCCTTCAGCGCCCCTTTAACGTTAACGATCAACGATGGCTTTGGGCGAGATGGTTTGGACGATGCGCCTGACTACGTTACCTGGCAGGGTGAGACAAATGCACGCGATCAACGAATCCACTACCTTCATGGCGCCATCCATTTGTTCGATTCTGGCAGCGACCTCAAAAAATACACCTGGCGAAACAACGGTGTTCCCATTCTCACCCAAGCAAGAGTAGCGATGGAGCAAGACATGTTTCCCTTGTTCGTCGCCGAGGGTAGTAGTGAACAGAAGCTGAGCAAGATTAAACATAGTGCGTATTTGTATCATTCCTACAAGAGTTTTTCTTCGCAAATGGAACAGAAAGGTCAAGCCCTCTTTATTTTTGGCCACTCATTTTCAAAAAACGATGATCATGTTCTCCGAAAAATTACTGATGGGATAGTGGCGCATATTTTTGTAAGTGTTCTGGTGGAAATGGATGAGGAAAGTAAGCGCTTTTTTATCGAACGGGTGAATGCAGTTGCAAGACAGCGCAATGAAATCACACCCTTGGCGGTTACGTTTTTTGACGCCACCTCTGCGAATGTATGGGGAACGAGTGTATGACTAGCTTCCATTTCAACGAAAAATACCTGTCGCAGATTCCTGCTCTGCAACTGCTGATTAACCTAGGTTTTACCTATCTGACACCCGAGCAGGCGCTGAGCCAGCGCGGAGGTAAGCAGGGCAATGTGCTGCTGGAAGACATTTTGCGCGAGCGGCTGAAGAAGAATAACCGCATCCAATACCGGGGGCAGACTTACCTGTTTTCTGAAGAGAATATCCAGACCGCCATTCAGCGGCTAAAGAATGTGAAGTACGACGGGCTGCTGAAGACTAACGAGGCTATCTACGATCTGCTGACGCTGGGCGTGGCGTTGGAGCAAACGATTGAGGGCGATAACAAAAGTTTTTCTCTGAATTATATAGACTGGAAAAATCCGGCGAACAATGACTTCCACATCAGCGCTGAATTTTCCGTGGAACGAACCCGTAGCCATGAAACATGCAGACCTGACATTGTGTTGTTCGTGAACGGCATCCCGTTTGCTGTGATTGAGTGCAAATCTCCCAAGGTGGAAGTCGGACAGGCCGTGTCGCAGACGATACGAAACCAGCGCGATGAGTACATCCCCAGGTTGTTTGCCTATGCACAAATGGTCATTGGGGTGAATAAGAATGAGGCGCTGTACGCCACGGTAGCCACCCCCGCAAAATTCTGGGCGGTGTGGAAGGAGGATACGCCAGATACCCCGTTGCGGGAGGTGTTGGATAAACCGCTTTCCACCGAAGCCAAGGCTGGTTTGTATGAATTGCTGGCAGAAGGCTTCGGCGTAAGGGAGCCGAGTGGCGAATATCTGGTGGGGCGTGCCATTACCGGTCAAGACCGTACGCTTTTCCAGCTGTGTCGGCCGGAGCGGCTGCTGGAATTAGCTCTGCAATTCTCCGTGTTCGATGGCGGCGTGCGCAAGATCGCCCGTTACCAGCAATATTTTGCAATCAAACGCATCATTCTGCGTGTGAAAAATCGTGATGAAGTCGGTCGTCGCCAAGGCGGAATTGTCTGGCACACGCAAGGCTCCGGTAAGTCACTAACGATGGTGATGCTCGCCCGTGCACTTGCACTCGACCCGGAGATTCGCAATCCGCGCATCGTGTTGGTGACGGATCGCGTCGATCTGGACAAGCAGCTTGGCAATACCTTTGCGGCATGTGGACTACATCCTGAAACGGCCCGTAACGCGAATCATTTGGTAGAACTATTGAGCGGGGATCAGGCGGCGATTGTTACGACACTGGTACACAAGTTTGGTCGTGTTCCCCGCAATTTTTGCGACCGCTCGCCGGATGTGTTCGTGCTCGTGGACGAAAGTCACCGCACTCAGTTGGGCGGCTTCGCCTCGGAGATGCGCAGGCTTTTCCCGGAAGCTTGCTATCTTGGCTTCACGGGTACGCCGCTCATGAAAAAAGAAAAACGGGCGCTGACGGATAAGAAATTCGGCACGATCATTGATATTTACGCCATTGATCAGGCGGTGAAAGATGGCGCCGTGGTGCCGCTGCTGTATGAAGCCCGGCACGTCGATTTGGAGCAGAATGAGAAGGCCATCGATACCTGGTTCGAGCGACATACACAGGGGCTGACCGTCGCACAGAAGGCTGATCTGAAAAAGAAGTACAGCCGCGCCGAAATGTTGAACAAGGCTGACCAGGTTATCTACATGCGCTCATTCGACATCAGTGAGCATTTTCGCCAGAACTGGCAAGGTACCGGTTTCAAGGCGCAGTTGGTCGCGCCGAGCAAGGTTGCGGCGTTGATGTACAAGAAATGCCTGGACGACATTGGTCATGTGACATCCGAGGTAGTGATGTCCCAACCGGACACGCGCGAGGGCAATGAAAACACCGACGATGCGCCGTCTGATGTGGTGGTGGCATTCTGGGAGAAGATGCTCAAGCGTTACGGCTCAGAGGAGGAATACAACAAACAGGTCATCAATCAATTCAAATATGGCGATGAGCTGGAAATACTGATTGTCGTGGACAAGTTGCTGACTGGGTTTGATGCGCCGCGCAATACCGTGCTGTATCTGACGCGCACGCTTCGCGAACATACCTTATTGCAGGCTATCGCTCGTGTGAACCGGCTGTATGACGATGATGAAGGGACTCAGCCCAAGGACTTTGGCTACATCATTGATTATGCGGGAGTCTTGGGTGAACTGGATCATGCAATGACCACCTACAGTGCGCTTGAAGGATTTGACGAACAGGATCTCGCAGGGGCGCTAACCAGCATCAATGAAGAGGTTGCCAAGTTGCCACAGCGACATGGTGACTTGCGGGACTTGTTCAAGGGGATTAAGAATCAACAGGATGAGGAAGAGTATGAACTCCTGCTGGCGGACGAAAAACTGCGCAATCAGTTTTATGAGCGTTTGTCAGACTTTGCCAAGACGCTTTCGATTGCGATGTCTTCAGATCAGTTCATTGCCACCACCCCGGAGAAAAAACTCAAGACTTACAAGAATGACCTCAAAACATTTTCAAATCTGCGCGCCTCGGTGAAGCTGCGCTATGCGGAAGCGATAGACTACCGTGACTTTGAACCCAAGATCAAAAAATTGCTGGATACTCATATTACGGCCTGCGAAGTGATTCGACTCAACGAGCCCGTGAATATCTTCGACGAACACGCCTTCAAGCGGGTTATTGAAGAACAAGGCGGGACGAAGTCAACAGCGGCTAAAGCGGACATGATTGCGCACGCCACCAAGAAAGCCATATCGGAACGGCTGGAGCAGGATCCGGCTTTCTATGAAAAGTTTTCCAAGATGATTCAGCAGGCAATCGATGACTTTCGTGCCAAGCGCATCTCGGATCTGGAGTATCTGAGCAAGGTCACGGAGATTAAGGATTCTGTTGTGAACCGTCGCACGGACGACATACCTGGGAAGCTTGTTGGTAATGATAATGCCGCAGCGGTGTTCGGTGTTCTGAAGCCCTATGTGGCCAGCCATGTGTCGGAGGAAGAAAAGGCAGCAGAAATTGCTGCTGATGCGGCTATCGATATTTGGTCCATCATTCAGACCAATAGAAAAGTTGGATTTTGGGATGATTTGGATGCGCAACGTCGTGCGATGAACGAAATTGATGATTATCTCTATGACGTGGTCAAGGGCAGTAAAGGGATAACTCTCAACACAGGTCAGATGGATGAAATCATAGCTCGGTGTATGCAGCTCGCTCGGCACCGGATGGAGGGTTAGTGGTGGAGTCCGGGAGTGTCCTGTATGGCGACGAGATGATTTCATACGAGGTGGTTGAACGACCTGTGCGCAAGTCATTGGGAATCGAAGTGCATCCAGATGGGAGCGTTTTAGTGCTGGCGCCAAGGCTATGCGATGATGCGACTATCGAGGACAAGGTGCGGCGACGTGCGAGCTGGATCAGTCGCCAGCTCGCCATGTTCTCTCGATACGAGCGACACACGGCTCCTCGTCAGTATCTGAGCGGGGAGTCCCATCGATATCTCGGGCATCAATACAGATTGAAGGTGGTGGGGAGCGATGTTACGGTCGCAAAAGGACAGGTGAAGCTGACGCGTGGAGAGATTCTTGTCACAGCTTCCAACAAACTTCCGCCCGAAAAAGTTAAGGAACTGCTGCGGCGCTGGTACCTAAATCGAGCACGTGAGTTGTTTGATGTTGTGTTGTCCGAGGTGTTTTGCACCTTTGAGCGAGGTGGATTCGAAAAGCCACGAATCTCGGTTCGGGAAATGCGTAGCCGATGGGGCAGCCTGTCGCGCGGTGGGCAGATGACATTGAATTCACGCCTGATTCAAACCCCTCGACTGTGCGTTGAGTATGTCGTTGTCCATGAGTTGTGTCACCTCATTCATCGTGACCACAGCCCAGAATTTTATGCGTTACTTGAAAAAATGTTGCCGGATTGGCAAGCTAGAAAGCAACGACTTGAAGAAGCCTTGCTTTGAAAACTATGTTCATTGAAGGGGGGCTGTAATTTTCACATGCAGCGTCGATCTGCTATTGGCGGAATTTCTCACCGTAATTTTACGCAGGATACGGTGGCGGGCTGGTCATAGGCTGAAATATTTTCAGTCGATTCTATGCTCGCTTTGTGTTTCATTGCGGACGCTTACAGTTCTTTGGTCCGTGCTTATCCGGTTAACACCCACAACATATAAATACTCCCACTTGGAGGCAGATTTCGCAGTAATGCCTTGCGGCGCGGTCGTACATAAGGCCGCAATCAGGGGTGCCGCCCCACTTTCGACCGGGAAAGTAGCTCGCCGTTTCTGAATTGGGCGTTAACCGGATAAGCACGCTTTGGTCTATAGCAGGTATGTCTCGTAAGGAGTTGTTCAATATTGCAAAATTACTGTCCGAAAGCCGACGGTCACGGGCGGCGAAAGGCGCAGCCAGAGCCGCTAGGCTCGGTTTGGACAGATTGGGCAAACCGCAGCATTCGC
>Ga0210044_10010290_pt1 | contig 11191 bp, 9 predicted proteins | sample CryGey13umfilter_2_FD_183959 | JGI IMG/M metagenome (GOLD analysis project Ga0210044, IMG submission 183959) | Groundwater microbial communities from aquifer in Utah, USA - Crystal Geyser 4/9/14 3 um filter (SPAdes) (version 2) | ecosystem: Environmental > Aquatic > Deep subsurface > Groundwater...
CTGGTCGGGATGGATGAGGGCGTAACTCCTTAAGCTCCCTCATCCTCCGACTCCTTCTCCCAATTAATGGGAGAAGGAGAGAAAGAAAAGAATCTTCTAAAGCACTTTCTTTTTGATGGCACCCCAGCTTTTTCAACAAGCCCCAATCCCTGGGGCGTTGGAAATCCATTCCTCAAATTCCTGATGGATTTTCCTGACTATTAGCCAATCCTCAATTGAATATGGGACAATTCCCGCAAAAGCCGGGCGCATTTTAGGGCGCCAACGGAGGCCCGAACATTAAACCACTATAACACCTTTGAAAACAATCGGTTATTGGGTGGCGGCAAAATCGCAAATCTGGTCTGAATCTTGCGAGCTAATCCATTGAAACTTCTAAATGAGATTGCCAGAAGAAGGGGGGGCATTATGAAAATGCGATTTACTTTAACTATGGAAGATCTGCTGGTCAACGAAAAGAAGATTGATAACGTTGTGCTGGACTGGATCGATGAAGTCAGTCAGGATCAAATCCTGACGATGTCGCAAGAATGGATTACTGCCAAGAATTTCCTGACCGAAAGGATGGCAGGATTGCAGAAGGTCGGCGAATCCTCTCTGACCATTGAGCCCATAGAAGAATAATTTTGCCGATTCTTCGGTAATTTTTGGGCACGGAGGTAGCAGTGAAGATCATAAAAATAGGGGAAGCAATTGGCGGGAAAGGTGGTTTGGAACTGATGGCATTGTTGGATACGGTTCTATTCTATGCCGCTCTGGCAAAAAATACATTCTTCAACTTATGCGGGTATCGCCCTGGTGAGGAGAGGATTTATGATTTTGCCATGGTTGTCCTGGCAATAACAACCCCCATATTGATAATTAAAGTGCTTTTGAAGGTCATAATCAAAGTGGTGGCTTTAAGTGCGGTTTTCATTTTGATGTTAGGCAGGATTTGTCCCCTGCCAACATCGCAATTACTGGCCGTCTCCATTCTCTTGAGCTTTGGAATATTAACATTTATAAGAATGGTGAAGCATTGAATGGTCTAAAACAATTGATTTCTCGCATGATTGCCCCAGGAATAAAAGTCCGATGCCCATTTTGCGGGGGAGAATTCCGGGCTGAATTCTCGTTATCAGTCTGCCCGCATTGTTTCAGCACGATTTGCTTCAATCGCACGCCTACTCAGAGGATTCGGATTCGCGATACAGCCATTAAGTGATTTGGAATCTTTACACGAAGGCCAAATTACATCTGGTTTTCCCACGCCACTAGTCCTCATCCCCGTATTTTGCTTGTTAGCTGTCCAATGCGGTTACTTAGTATTTGATCCATAGATCAAGTCAAAAAAAATATATCATAAGAATTGCAAAACCTGATCGTTATCTATTACAATTACGCATTGCCATCAAGAGAACGCAGAGTTATTTGGATGTTGGGATTTTTGGATTTTCGTAACAAATACGGAGGAATAATGAGAAAACTCAGCGCAAAGCTTCTGTTGATTTTGACCGGAATTTTGTTTCTTATCCCACAGGCGACGTTCGGATTTGATTTTTCGAAACTGGAGAATTCGGTATCGGAATATACTTTAAGCAATGGGCTAAAAGTATTGATAATGGAGCGCCACGACGCTCCGGTAGCATCATTTGTAACCTGGGCAAATGTCGGCTCGGTCGATGATCCAAAAGGTTACACAGGTCTGGCGCATATGTTTGAGCACATAGCTTTCAAGGGGACCACCACTTTGGGCACAAAGGACATAAGGAGAGAACTGGAGTTAATTGCTATTGAGGATTCCATATTTATGGAGCTTCGGGCCGAACGCAATAAAGGGCGGCTGGCAGACTCTCTTCGAATTAAGCAGTTGACAGAAGCCTATGAGAAATCACGGGAGGCCTCCTATGAATTGGTGATTCCCAATGAGTTCGGAAATACCATTAGGCGAGAGGGCGGTGTCAATTTGAACGCCTTTACCAGTGAGGACCAAACTGTGTATTTCTTTAGTCTTCCTTCCAATAAAGTGGAGCTGTGGATGGCCTTGGAGTCCGAGCGCTTTTTGAATCCGGTTTTCAGGGAGATGTACAAGGAGCGTGATGTTGTCGCCGAAGAGCGGCGGATGCGCACCGATTCCAGTCCAGTGGGGAGATTGATAGAGGAGTTTTTTGCCATGGCTTTCAAGGCGCATCCATACGGGGTTCCAGGCATTGGCAATATGTCTGATATTCAATACTATTCCCGCCAGGAAGCTAAAGCATTTTTCGAAAAATACTACGGTCCATCAAATCTGACCATCGCTATTGTGGGCGATGTCAATAAAGATGAGGTTTTGAAGCTGGCGAAGCAATATTGGGAGAGGATTCCATATCGTCCCGCGCCTGAACGCATCGCCACGATCGAGCCCGACCAGCTTGGAGAACGGCGAATGGAATTGGAGGATCCATCTCAGCCATTCTATATTGTCGGGTGGCATACACCGGAAAACACCCATCCCGATGCCCCGATAATTAATGTGTTGTCGGATTATCTTGTCTCCGGGAGGACATCGCTGCTTTATGAAAGCCTGGTCAAAGAGAAAAAGATAGCTGTGCAGGTCGGTAGCTTCTCAAACTCTTTTGGCGGGAAATATCCCACATTGTTTACGATCTATGCGGTGCCGGCTGCCGGTCATACGAATTACGAGTGTGAGAAGGAGATATTTTCAGCATTGGAAAAGCTCCAGAATGATCCTATCCTCTTGGAAGAAATCGAGAAAGTCAAAGCCAGAGCGAAATCAGAATTCATCAATAATCTTAAGCGCAATCTTGGGCTGGCAATGCAGTTATGCGGTTATCAGCAATATTACGGAGATTGGCGCGAGCTCTTCCATGAACTCGATAGGATAAATGCGGTTACTCCCGATGATGTCCAGCGGGTGGCCAAGAAATATCTAAACAAGAATAATCGCACAGTGGCCATGATGAACACTATAGGGGCTAATTGAAGAGGGAAGTTATGTCTATTAAGAAAACCGGGATTATTATTGGTTGCCTCTTGATGATGGCAATGATATTGACGCCCGCTTGGGCCCAAGATGTCACCAAATTATCATATCCGCAGTTGAACAAGCTCGAGATTCCTAAAGTCGAGAAGATTACCCTGAAAAATGGGATTCGTCTTTACATTCTCGAAGATGGGAGCCTGCCGATATTGGAGGCGTCAGTCCGTGTGAATTGCGGCTCTTATCTTGAGCCGGCTGACAAAGTAGGATTGGCGGAAATTTGCGGCGAGGTGATGCGTACTGGGGGGACTTCCAAATGGAGCGGCGATAAAATTGATGAGATGCTTGAGGGAGTCGGCGCCAGCGTGGAAACTTCCATTGGGATGTCGTCCGGAAACGCTTCAGTCAATGCCTTGAGCGAACATACAGATCTTGTCCTGGAAATACTTTCAGAGATTCTAAGGCGTCCGGCTTTCAATGAAGATAAAATTGAACTCGCTAAAGTTGGCCGGCGCTCCGATATCTCCCGGCGCAATGATGATCCCTCCGACATAGGCTCGCGCGAATTTCGCAAAATCATCTACGGCCCTGAATCGGTTTTTGCGCGCCATACCGAATATGCAACCATCAATACCATCACTCGCGACGACTTGGTTGATTTTCATAAAAAATACTATCATCCGGAGAATGTTCAAATCGCCTTGTGGGGGGATTTCAAAAGGAAGGATATAGTCGATAAGATTAAAAACTATTTCGGTGATTGGCAGAGAGGAGATATGAAGGTGCCCCCGCCGCCGAAGGTGGATTATAAATTCGAAAGCAAGGTGCATTACATATTCAAAGGTGACGTCAATCAATCCAATATTTACTTAGGCCACATTGGGGGGCTAATCGCCGATGATGATTATGCGGATCGCATCGTGATGAATAATGTCCTGGGGGGCGGTTTTGGCAGCAGATTGTTTAACACGGTTCGTTCGAAAGAGGGCTTGGCTTATACCGCAATCGGATTTTATACCTCCAACTTCAACTACCCGGGCGTCTTTTACAACTATGCCGCTACCAAGTCCAAATCGACCTGCAAGGCTATCATAGAAATCATCAAGCAAATCAAGGGGATTCAGACTGATCCTCCGACTGTTGACGAGATGCATTTTGGCAAAGATGGGTATCTGAATTCCTTTGTCTTCAATTTTGATACCAAGGCCAAAGTGGTTAATCGAATGATGAATTATGATTTTTATGGTATGCCGGAAGATTTTCTGCAAAAGGAGAAGGAAAAGGTGGAGGGAGTCACACCTGAAGCGGTGGTTAAAGCCGCTCAAAGAAATCTTCATCCCGAAAATCTTCACGTGCTGGTGGTTGGCAGGCAAGAGGATTTTGATATGCCATTATCTGAACTTGGATTGGGCCCGGTGGAGACCATTGATATAACCATCCCTGCCGAAAAGTAGAATGTAAGCATTGCTTGCCTCAAGTAAATTCATTATCTCCGATCCCTGGCAACGGAGCGTATTTTGATCCACAAGATAACCCAAAATTATCGCTCCGATGATCCGATTTGGCGGCATACCCCGATTTGATCGGGGGCCGCCCTGCGATGACAAATCAACTTCCCGCACCGTAGGGCATATTGGAAAAAGTCGCCTCATGCATTTGCGGCGGGTCTTGCGAATTCGCGCCAGCGGATTTGTGCGACCTACCGCTATTATTTACCATATACTTAGATGTCAGTTCACAATCCGCTTAGGACGGATCAAGAACTGACACAACGGATAGTGGGGTCTTCCAACACTCCCCGTAGGGCGGGGCGTCTCTGCCCCGCAAATTTGACGAATTCCGATGCAGGAACTATTATTTCGGCGAAGGTGTTAAAGCATTTGAAGGGAGTCTGATGACGAGAATAATTTCCACAGCGGTAGCATCGCCTCTCCATAAAGTATCACAAAAACGGGCTCAGGAATTCGCCAGCTTGCATTTCGCTGGAAAAAACAATAAACTGGATAAACTTCTTGCGGTATTCGATAATGCCGGTATCGAATCGCGTTATTTTTGTGTGCCAGAAGAATGGTTTATGTCCGAGAAAAGCTTCAGCGATAAAAATCGAATATATATTGAATGGGCTACTCGTCTTGGCGCGGAAGCGGCATCGGAATGCCTCCAGAGGGCCGCCGTAGCGGCAGATGAGGTTGACCACATCATTTTCATTTCAACCACCGGCCTTGCCACACCATCAATCGATGCCCGCCTTATCAATATTTTGAAAATGCGGGATGATATCCGCAGGACTCCGGTTTGGGGATTGGGGTGTATGGGCGGAGTAGCAGGACTGGCCTATGCTCGCAATTACATCAAAGCATTTCCAGATTCCAAAGTCCTGGTGGTAGCGGTCGAACTCTGCGGATTGACATTTCTTTTCAAAGATCGGAGCATCAGCAATATCGTTGCGACCGCGCTTTTTGGCGATGGCGCCGCCGCGGTGCTTTTGTCAAATTATGGAAATGGTCCTGAAATTCTCGATGTGCAAAGCAAAATCTGGCCCAATTCTCTGGATGTGATGGGATGGAATTTTATGGACGAAGGACTGCAAGTAGTTTTCTCCAAATCGATTCCCTCGATTGTTGATAGATATGCTAACGAGAGCTTGTCGGGTTTTGTATCCCGTCACAGTTTATCTTTGGGCGACATTAAGAATTATTTGATCCACCCGGGGGGAACCAAAGTTGTCGAAGCTTATCGCAATGCGCTGGGATTGAATGGCACCAAGATGCAATTGGCCGAAGCTATATTGCGGGAATTTGGCAATATGTCCTCCGTGACAGTTCTTTATATTCTCGATAGGTTTCTAAAGACGGCATACTCGCCCAATGGCGATTATGGAATAATGACAGCTCTGGGCCCGGGCTTCAGCTCGGAGAGTTTGCTGTTGAGAAATTGAGATCTTATTCCATTGCCTCTCAGATGTGTGGGGTTCATGAGTCCGCCTGGGCTATCAATGAGCCCCGCGTTTTGATGCTCCACCGAATAAATCCTGCGGTCTCTCACCGGAAAGGGACTCTTAACCCGCTTTCGCCGCACCCGACCTGCTGGAACCAGTTCGCAACTCATCAAACCGTTAGCTTCATAAACTCCGCAAAATCATCAAATCCTTCGAGATTATAGCAAGCATCCAGCAATGAAGAGCATTTCCGACCGTCAAATATCGATGATGCGAGGCTGTTGAATTTTGTCTCGAGCTGTTCCTTATTCATCGGATTGCGAGGATCCCCTTGCGGGAAATCGAGTTTCTTGGAATGATTAATGCCGTTATTAAGTTCGATGGTCACTTCTGTGCATTGCTTCGCCGGGAATGCTTTCTCAAAATCCTCGTCGGCAATCGCCTTGATCTTATTCAACAAGCCGCGAATGCGGGGGTCGTGGAGTTTGTCTTCTTTGAATTGTCTGGGAGTAACCTGGCCATCGGCAATAGCGGCGGCGATGCAATATGGCAACGAATGATCGGCGGTTTCTTTGGAATCCGGATGATACTTCGATGGATCGGCGAGGATATCGGCGGCGCGATGGATTGTGCGCACCGTAACCGATTTGACCTCTTCAGCCCTTATCTCGTGAGAATGTACCAATTCCAGAGTAGCGCTGATCGGCGAATGAGTGAGCGCTTCGGTGGGGAAGGCTTTCATCGAACAATCGCCGATTTTGAATCTCTCTCCCAATCCACCGATTAGTTTGTCTGTATCCCATCCTTCGCCCAAGCAATGGAATAGCCCTTCTTTCCCTTCAAAAACTGCTTCTGTGCCGGTATATCCGCCTTCCGCCAATAACGCCGCCACCACTCCGGATTGAGCGGCAAGCGGGTCAACCGTGTTCTTCATCATGGTGAGTTTCCCTGCCACAGCGCCACCCAATGTCAGATTGTGACAGCCGGAAATCCCGCAGGCGCGCACCAGCCCGTCAACATCAAGCCCGATTAATTTGCCTGCTACGAATGGGCTGGCAAATTGGGTCAAGGTGGCATGATGCCATCCCCTTTCGCGAATCCCGGGTACTGCGAATTCGCACAATCGCATTTCAATCTCATAGGCGATGATGACCCCGATGATGAAATCTTTTGCCGAGAGATGGCGCGCTTCCGCAATCGCCATCGCCACCGGAATAATGTCCGATGGATGCGAAGGGTCAGCTTTCCAATAGATATCGTTATAATCCATCGCCCGCGCCGATAGCGAATTCAGGAAAGCGGAATAATATGAGGATGTTTTGAAATTATGGCCGATAACGGTGCAGTCCGGTTTTCCGCCCAGTTCGCGATATACCTTTACCGCAATCTCGGTATCTTCGACCCGCGAACCCGCCAAGGCGCACCCCAGAGTATCGATCAAGAATCTCTTGACTTGAAAAACATCGTTTTCGGAAAGATCTTCAAATTTAAGTTTCGAAACAAATTCCGCAAGTGTGCGAGAAATGGCCTGCATAGAAAGTCACTCCATCTGCTGATTAGTTTTACTTATGATTCGTCAATTCACTCTTTCGCCCTTGAGATACACCGCTTTAAGATGATGTTCTCCGTTGCAGAAAATCAAATGCGAAAGAACTTGCCGCGTATAATTGCCGTCAGCCGGCACTTTATTCGGTTTGCGCATCACTATGAAATCGGCATCTTTTCCAATTGAAAAATTGCCGGTGATATCACCAAACCCTATGACCTTGGCCCCTCCCAAAGTCGCTAAGTAAAATGCCATCTCTGGCGTGATATCGCTCTTGCCGTGAGCGTAGATCATCATCTTCATCGAATTGAATGGAGACAAAGTCGAACCAGCGCCGATATCGGAGCCCAATCCTATGGGGATTTTCATCACCAGCATTCTGTTTAAATCCATCTTCCCCGAATGCAGAAACATATTGGAATCGGGGCAGTGCGCCACTCCAGAGCCACTCTCTTTTAATATGCGATATTCATCATCATCGAGATAGATGCTATGCGCTACAATCGAACCTTCCTTCAGAAGTTTGTTTTTTGAATACACTTCGGTATAATTTCGATACCCAAGAAATAGCTTCTTTACCAACTCCAATTCACCCGGAGTCTCAGAAAGGTGGGTCTGGCACAGGGCATTTTCCGTGCTTACTATCTTGCCGACTTCCTCGAGCAGTTTCTCGGTGCAGGAGGGCGCAAAACGCGGTGTGAAGGAATATCGCAGGCGGCCGCCGTTCTTGCCATCCCACTTTTGATATAGCTCAAGAGACTGGCTGAGCGATTCGGCAGTGGTCTCATATTCGGAGCGATCCATCATCACTTTGCCGATTGCCAGTTTCATCGAGGTTTTGGCGCCCTTGGCGAAAAGTATGTCGGTGGCATTAGGATGGACTGAGCCATAGATGGAGGCGGTTCCGATGCCATAACTGGCCATCTCTTTGTATAACTCGGTGGCGATATTGTTGGCATAAGCCGAGCTGGCGAATTTCTCTTCCTCAGTGAAAATAAAATTATCGAGCCACTCCAGAAGATTATCAGAATAATATCCGCGGCAGTTGAATTGAGGGGCGTGGAGGTGGACATCCACGAAGGCAGGTATGATTAGGAATTCGGAATAATCGATAAGCTCGCAATATTTCCCCAGGCGATACTGGGCGCTCACTTTTTCGAATGTGCCGAATGACGCAATCCGCCCTTCTTCATCGAAACAAAGCGCTCCTTGGGTAATATCGTCCCATCCACCAGATTCCAACGGGTTAAAGAAATGTCCGCTTACAATCAGGTAGCTTTGTTTGACACTCATCGATTCCTCATCGATAACAATAATAGAAGGGATTCCGGCCATAGTCAAGAGTTTCCACCTTTCGGATGTTCTTTCAGGTCTTGAATCCCCGCTTCGGGAGGGGACTAAGACTCGACGGAACGCTAAATTCCCCTCTTGAGAGGGGACAAAGGGGTGTGTATTGAAGGATTGAATAATGAACACACCCCGGCCTTCGGCCACCCCTCTGGAGAGGGGAATAAATAGAAAACGGTTTGCAGTGCACAAATGTTATTGTCGCGCTCCATTAGCAAGAAATTCCTTGATAAAACCATTGTGAGTTTTAATATTATTACAGTGTTGGAAACTTTGAAATTGAATGTTTTATGGAGGTGTGTGATGAAAGGTTTCATTATCTTGCTTATGTGCGGAGCGATAGTAGCTCTGTGTTCCGCCAATGTCTGCGCCACTGACCACTGCGGCGACGTCTCGGGAGTATGGTCTGCAAATGACAACCCACACAATATTACCTGTGAGATTCGAGTTCCTCAAGGAGCAACCTTGACCATCGAGCCGGGCTGTTACGTTAATTTCCTGGGGCATTACAAGCTGGTCGTGGACACTTCAGCGACATTGATCGCTGTTGGGAATCCTACTGACTCGATCATATTCACAGCCGCCGACACTATCACCGGCTGGCATGGGATAAGGTTCTATTCTGCTGATAGTAGTTCGGGATTATCCTATTGCCGGATTGAATATGGGAGGCCGGTCAGCAGTTACGAAGACTTAGATGGCGGCGGTATTTATTGCTCCAACAGTAGTCCTACTATAAGTAACAACAATATCAGCAATAATTCGACCGGCTACTATGGCTATGGCTGCGGGGGGGGCATTTCGTGCTATTCTTCCAGCCCGACAATAAGTGGCAACACAATCAGCCATAATTCGGCCGGTACCTACAGCGAGGGCGGCGGGATTTACTGTTATCAGTCCAGTCCGGCAATCACTAATAACACTATCAGCGACAATTATGCAGCTTCCGGTGGCGGTATCTTGTGTGATTCATCAAGTCCTTTGATCAGCAATAACCTTATCTCAGATAACCACACTACATTTTCGATTAGTGGCGGGGGAGGGATTGGCTGTTGGAATTCAGCCCCCATTATTATCGATAATGTAATAACTCGAAACGAGGCATGGGGCTGGGAGTCATCCGGAGGAGGCATTTATTCCAGTCAGTCTAATTCCGTCATTTTTCGAAATACGATCAGCCATAACACTGCCACTTGGGGCGGTGGCATATCCATCGGTTATGGTTCTATCATTCTCAATTCAATATCCTTAGTCATTGGGAATATCATTCATCATAATTCCGCAGGTGTAGGTGCCGGTATTTTGTGCGCAGAAAATACCGATAACTTCCTTGCCAATAATGTGATTAGTGATAACGATGGCTCCTCTGGAGATGGTGTTTACTGCTGGGATTCGAGCCCCACGGTCACCAATTGTGTCATCTGGCCCAACAGGATTAGGTTCCAAGGTGAATCATTTCCGGTTTTTGCATATTGCGACATTCAGGGCGGTTGGCCTGGTGAAGGGAATATTGATGTTGATCCCCTATTCCGCGACGCCGAAAACGGTGATTTCCATCTAATGGCGTCCGCCTGCGGCTATCCCTACGATTCCCCCTGTATTGATGCCGGTGATCCGACATTATTGGATAGCTTATTGGGCTGTGCTTGGGGATTGGGTGAATTGAGGAGCGATATGGGCGCGTATGGCGGGGATGCCTACCCGGTGGGAATAGAAGAACCAAACGAACCAACTCGGCCGATAGCATATTCAATGCCCCAAAACTATCCGAACCCCTTCAATTCCTCCACCGAAATCCGATATTTTCTGCCGGCGAGAAGCGTCGGGGGTAAACCCACCGACCTACCGACTTATGATGTCAGGTTGGAGATTTACAATCTCCTGGGCCAACGAATTGAAATATTGTTTGAAGGCCGACGGCAACATGGTGAGCATTCAGTTACCTGGGATGCAAGGAATTATTCATCAGGCATCTACTTCTACAAACTTGTGGCCGGAAACAAGGTCTTTACGAAAAGGATGACATTGTTAAAGTAGATTCCGTCAGGTCAGGCGCCCTGACGGCACATTATAACGAGGACGTCTGCCGTGCACAAATTACGGACTTTCAGCATGGCCTCGACCGGTCCACTCCATATGGGAGGTGGGCAGGTTCATTCCCCTCTTGAGAGGGGACAAAGGGGTGTGTATTGAAGGATTGAATAAGAACACACCCCGGCCTTCGGCCACCCCTCTGAAGAGGGGAATAGAGAGAAAACGGTCTGCCGTGCACAAAAAATCCTCTCTTGTCGGAGGATGTTAGTTTCTTGCCTCCGAATCCTCATCTGCGGTCTCCGTTGATTTTCCTTGCCTACAAGCAGCAAATCCGTTAATATAAAAGTCTATGTTGAATTTTGAA
>Ga0210044_10010292_pt1 | contig 11190 bp, 21 predicted proteins | sample CryGey13umfilter_2_FD_183959 | JGI IMG/M metagenome (GOLD analysis project Ga0210044, IMG submission 183959) | Groundwater microbial communities from aquifer in Utah, USA - Crystal Geyser 4/9/14 3 um filter (SPAdes) (version 2) | ecosystem: Environmental > Aquatic > Deep subsurface >...
CGATAGTTCGTGGTCGTCGCCGGGCTCGGCGGGGATGTAGAGCCGCGTGCCGCCCCAGCGCTCGGCGATCTTGAGCGCGGCCGGCGCGCCGATGAGGTCGGCGATGGCCTGGAGGGAGTCGGGGAGGGCGGGGGCGGTCATGGCTTGAACCGGATCGTCCGCTCCAGGGCGCTGCTGATGTCGCCCATCTGCGCCACGGTCAACAGTTCGAAGCGTTCCCTGCCCGGCGCGACGTTGTTTTGCAATTTCCCGTAGACGTAATCCCAGCCCACGCCCAGTTTGCCGAGCTGCCAGCCGATCTTGCGTTCGAGGGCGGCCTTGCTTTGCGCGAGGGGTTTGTGGGCCTGGTTGGGCTGCTGGCCTTTGATTTTGAAGCCTTTGGTTTTGAGGTGGTCTAGCACTTTCTTGCGCTCCTGCCAGGTGAGATCGGCGGCGCTGCGCTTGCCGGTGACCAGCTCCAGCATGGCGCGGTAGGTATCGTCATCCAGGCCGAGCTGTTTTTGGGCGACCTTTATCGTGGCGATTTCGCGGCGGCGGAGGTCTTGGGCGGTTTGCGGTTTCATTTTTGGCTGCTCATCAGTACCCGGCCACCATGCCGGGCAGACAGGATCGTTTTGCCGGGGCCGGCAAGATGATCCTGTTTCGCGTTACGCTACCGCGTCCTTCAACGCCTTGGCCGCGCTGAAATGCGGCACGCGCTTGGCGGGGATGTCGATTTCCGCGCCGGTGGCGGGGTTGCGGCCCTTCTTGGCTGCGCGCTGCTTGGCGGTGAACTTGCCGAGGCCGGGGAGCGTGGCTTCGCCGCCTTCGATCAGCTCGGTGTGGATGACGTCGGCGGCGGTTTCGAGGATGCTTTTTACGGTGATTCTGCTTTCGCCGACGATGTTGGCGATTTGGTCGATCAGGTCTTTCTGGTTCATGTGTTGCTCCTTTTTTGTTGCGGTTGAAAAGCCATGTAGGTTGGGCACCCCGTGCCCAACAAATAAATTCGGGCATGTAGGTTGGTCACCCCGTGCCCAACAAATAAATTTGGGTTTGTCGGGCACGGAGTGCCCGACCTACATTTTTCGTTTTCGCCCCAGCGTGCGGCGATGCACCCACATGCTGGCCATGATCGCCAGGGGGCCGGCGGTCAGGTAGGCGGCCATTGCGTACAGGTCGCCGTCCGGCACCATCTTGAGGATCATCAGGTTGCCGCCGCCGATGGCGAACGAGGTGAGCGCGGCGGCGCGGTAGTGGCCCTGGTTGACGTTGAGGCTCTGGAAGCCCAGGGCGAACACGGCGACGAAGGTGCTGGCGAAGATGAGGAGGATCGCCATCACACCGCCGCAATATCCAGGCTGATCGGCTGGTACTGCTCGCTGTCGCCGACCCGCTCATACACCCGGAAATAGGTTTTGCTGCCCGCTACCTGGATGCTTTCGCCGATGGCTTTCATGGCGGTCAGCCATTTGTCGTCGGTGATCTCCAGGCGACGCAGGCTGAGGATGCGGGCGACGTTGACGCGGCCTTCCTTATCGACCTGGAATGCGTCGTTGATGAGGGCGCGAATCTCGGATCGGGAACCCTCGCTCCACAGGTGGATGCACTGGTTGACCAGTTCCTTGGCGATCTGCAGGCGCTCGTCGAAGGCGAGCGATTCGGACACGGCGCGCTGGACTTTGTAGCGCCCGTCGAAGGACAGCAGGCTGACGTTGCCTTTTTTGCCGCCCATCGCGACGCCATATTTCTCGCCGGACAACTGCACGAAGGCTTCGATGTCGCCGAACACCGCGGCCTTGAACTTGGCCAGCGCTTCGGATTCAGCCTTGGCTCGGGCGACGATCTCATGCACCAGTTCGTCGCGGGTGATGTCGATTTGACGCATGGTGGCGACCGGCCACAGGGCGCCCTTGGCGTCCTGCATGTAGCCGTCTGGGATGGGGTTTGCTTGGGGTTGGTTCACTTTGGTTCTCCTTTTGTTGCGGTTAAAAAGCGGTTGATGCTCATGTAGGTTGGGCACCCCGTGCCCAACAAATGATTGGGGGTGATAATTTTGGGTTTGTTGGGCACGGGGTGCCCAACCTACATGACTGCGGTTACGTCTCCAGCCTCATCTGCCCGAGCAGTTCGGCCATCGCCACGCCGCGCAGCCTGGAGATGAGCGTCAGGCTGTGCATTGCACGGTGGTGCAGATACAGGCACGTCTCCTCCAGCTCTTCGGCGGTGGCGGCGATGTAATAGCCGGTGTGGGGCGTGCCGCAGACGACGACGCCGTCTTCGCGCAGCTCGGTCACCAGGAAGCGCACGCGGCGCATGGTGATGTTCAGCGCCGACCCGATCTTCGCGGCGGTTATGCCGTTGTTTGCGCCGACGTGGCGGGACAGCAGGGACAGCAGTTGGCGGGTGTTCATGGCGCTACCTCCTTCATGGTTTTGAACGCTTCCCTCATCCTGGCGATGTCGCTTTCCAGCATGTGGGGTTTGTGCTTTTCGGCGATGGCGACCCTTTCGTCGCGGCTTTCCGCCCGGCGGAAGGCCGTCACCGCGACGGCCAGGTGGATCGCGCTGGTGGCGGGGGTCGGCGGGGTGAAATCCGAGCTCATGCGGTGCGCTCCTTTTCCAGGTGCGGGTTGCGCATGGGGCAGGCGGCGCGTCCGGCGGGGGTGATGCGGTACAGGCCGCGCGCGACTTCGACCAGGCCGGCGGCGACGAGCTGCCTGGCGGCGCTGCTGAACGAGCTGCCGACCCGGTCGAACAGCTCGCCCGCTTCGATGGGGCCGGCGCGGAGCGCTTGCAGGATCGCTGTCTTGACGGGGGGGATTTTTTCGGGGTTCATGCCGGGCCTTTCTCGGTTTCGTGCTGCTGGCACACCGCCAGGCGGCTGATGTAGAAGCCGCCTTTTTTGCACTCCGCCCGCGTGGGCACAAAGGCCGTGCCCACCCTACCCGTGCCCTGCGGCGTTTCCAGCAGGTGCTTGCAGTTGGCGCAGGTGTCGGCGCGCCGGTAGCCCATCGAGCGCTGGACGGATTTGATGGTGCCCATCAGTGCCCCCTCTCGATCCACTCGATCCGGCAGCCTAGCACCTCAGCGCGCCAGGTATCCACCCGCACGCCTTGCTCTCCCCGGAATCCGTAGCACACGGCGTTGTAGCGTTCCTTGAACAGGTTGCACAGGCCGCCGGTCTGGATGTGGATGACGGGCAGGGCGTGGTCGCCGCCGATCTGGGCATGGGTGATGGTGAAGCCTTTGACCATCAGCCAGTCGATGCACCGGACGTAATTGTCCGTGCTGGCGGAGATATGGGCGTTCTGGTCGCGCTTCTGCGGCGGGATGTGGCGCTGAGGGGTATTCATTGCGGTTTGCATGGCGGCTCCTTGTATTCACAGGTTTGGCACATGCGCCGCTGCGCGAGTGCCGAGGGGTCCCAGGTGGGCGTGGGGCCGGTGTTGGTTTCGCGGCAGTATTCGGCCTGCACTTCCGCGCCCAGGTAAGGGCAGGCGCGGCGGTCGAGCGTGGCCAGCACCTTGGTCAGCACACGGTCCGGGCTGGCCTTGTAAACCCCGCGAACCACCAGGGAGACGGTGGCCCGATCCATGCCGATACGCAGCGCTGCCCGGGTGATGTTGATGCGCGCCACTTCCTGTCTCAACAGCGCCATTGCGCGGGTGCGCTGTTCGTCGGTCAGGGGCTTAGACATGGTCCATTTCCTCCACCGCTTCATCCGCGCCTTCCATCCACACCACTTGATGCAGGTTCGGGTCGTAGACGGCTTTGAGCCGGGTAATCATTGGGGCTCTAGGCCCGGAAATGCGGCTTTTTACGGTGAGGTAAACCGACGCCACGCCCCCTTTACCTCGCCCCTTGCCCTGGCTGGCCACTTTCAGATAACCGGCGCGGGCGAGAAACAGGCAATAGGTTTTGGCGGTATGCGGGGTTGCGCCGGAAATATCGGCGATGGTCTGGGCGGTGAAGCTGTCGAGCACGCTGATCGCGCCCCACAGGGCCTCGTTGCCGCTGCCCTGGGTGACCTCGCTGCCGTCCCGGCGGACGCGGGGGGCTTCGATACCGTTATCTTTTTCCAGGCGGTAGACGTTTTCAACGCCCCGCCCGCCCTGCACGGCAACGCCAGCCCATCCGCCGGCCACGAGGCCGCGCAGGTAGTCCGAGATCGGCGACATTTCCAGCTTGGCGGTGCGGGACAGGACGGACGCCGTGAAGGTGCCGTCCCCCGTGCCCGCCCAGGCGCGTATGGCTTCCCAGATGCGCTGGCGCGGGCTTTTGCCGCCGGAGAGGGCGGTGATGGGTTTACGCGCCATCACGCCCCCCTCCTCGGGGCTTTCCCCGTCTGCAATTTCCTCGTCCCCCAGGTCGCCAGGTCAACGCTGGCCCAGCCCTGGTCGGCGGCTTCGTCGGCGATGCTGCCCAGGTTGTTGGAAACCCGCCGCGTGCTGCCGCCGGAAAGTTTGATCAGGTGCTCCAGCAGATCGTCTGCAACGGCAATGCCACCGCACTTGGCGCGCGCCATTTCGCGGGCGTCGGCCAGGCTGGCCGGTTCGGCGAAGAACCAGTCCAGCACGCGCCCGTGGAAGCGTTCCCACTGTTCGAGTTTTTGCGGCAGGCCTTCTTCGCCGATGATGAGGATCGAGGCCTTGCTGCCTTCGTACAGGCTGCGCACGGACTCCACCAGGTTCTTCGCGACCACGTAATCAAACTCGTCGATAATCAGGATGCGGCGGCTCTGTTCCAGTTGCGCCTTGATGGCGTCGGCCATGACGTTGATTTCCGGCCAATACTCGCGGCGGCTCTCGTCCTTGCCCCGGTAGTACAGCAAGCCCATCGAGCGGGAGACGGCGATCAGCATGGTTTTCTTGGTCCAGAAATCGTCCGCCTGGACGTAATAGGAGGGGTGACGTGCCTTCACATAGGCGGCTGAAATGCTCTTTCCGTAGCCGCTGGGGCCGCTGAATACCACCAGTCCGGGGTCGAGCGGGCCGCGATTGCACAGCCTGGCCACGGCCCGTTCGGCCACGCCGATGTTGGTCAGCGGCAGAATCGCGCCGGGGGGTTGCAGTTTCACCACGTTTTCATTCATAATTCACTCCTTGGTTGATGTTCCAAATGGGCCGGTTTCCGCTATAACGGATGCCGGTCTTTTTATTTCCACGCCTCCCTCAACCCGTTTTCGCGCAACGCCTTCTGTGCGCGCCAGGTGGTGGAGTTGGGAAAAACCTTGTGCCAATGGCGCTCTTCTTTATTTTCAAGATCGCCATCTCGCTTGTTTTTGGCTTCCAGTTCGAGCCAGTAATCGTATTTCGCCTCCGGCGTCATCCCCGCCACGATGCTGACGTTTTGCGCGGCGCTGGGGTGGGAGACGATCTTCGGCGGATTGACCTTTTCGTACTCCATTTTCGCCATCGCGGCGCGGGCTTCCTCGCGCAGCTTTTCCGCCTGACTGGAGGGCTGTATCCCTTCCTGCGCCTTCACTGCCTTGGCGGCTTCGGTCAGCCCCTGGCTGATGTGGACTTTTGCGCCGAATGTCCCGCTGACCAGCTTGCCCGCCGCTGCCGCCGAGTCGTTGAGGTGCTGGTGCAGCAGATCGTCGGTCGAGGGCTTGCCCTTGATGGATTTCCGGTACTGGGCGTTGGCCTCTCTGATCCTCTTGTTCTGCGAGGCGGACGCGATGGCCGCGATGGCCTTGCGATCCATGCCGGTGCGCATTGGGTTTTCGGCGATGCACAGGAAGTTTTTGCGGTAGTAGACGATCACCCTGCCCAGGTCTTCGGTCTCGTAGATGTCCAGCACGCTGCCCATCTCGACCCGTCCCAGCTCGCCCGCGATGAACCACGCGCCGTCGATCTTGATGCCCTTTTTTTGCAGGGTGCGCGTGCCGCCTTCGGTCGGGCGCGCCAGCAGGATGTCGAGCGCGCGTTCGTTTTCGATGCGCCGTACCTCGCCCGTCCAGCTTGCCGCCTTGGCAAAGGGGTTCACGCCCAGCGTGCCGTGGGTGCGCTGCTCGTAGCACCCGGTGTTCCATTTGTTGATGATTTCCTGCATCTTCGCGCCGTCGATGTCCCCGGCCTCGCTGAAATCCACCACCTCGCCTTTTTTCATCAGGCGGTCGGCAAAGCTCTGACGGGCTTCAATCGCCTTGCGGTCGGCCACGCTATGTCCGGCGAAATTGGGCAGCAGTTCCAGGATGGAATGGTTCAGCGTGCCGATCACGCGCTCGACAAGGGGTTTTTCTTCCGGGCTGAAAGGGTTGCAGATCCGCTGCACGATACCCAGCCGGGACAGCACCAGCTGGAAGTGGTCGGACAGATAGTCCGCGCCGTTGTCGGTGACGATCTCCTTCGGCACGCCCCAGGCCAGCAGCGCCAGGCGCAGGGCAAAGCAGTGGGTCTGCGTTTTCGGCGTGCGCGACACCACGATCATCATGCGTCGGCTCCACACGTCGATGATGACCGAGACCGTGTAGCGGCGCTTCTTGCCGTCTTCGTCCAGCAGCAGCCAGTCCGCCGGGGTGGCGTCCATTTCCCAGCGCCCGTTCAGCTCGGTCACGTCCTCGTCGGCGCTGCCCAGGGCCAGCATGTATTTGTTCTTCCAGGCGTCCGGGTTGGTGGCCTTGAGATAGACCTCGGCGTTATCCTTTTGCCATTGAGTCTGGAACCGATACACCTGATGGATGGACGGCGGCGTGAACAGTACCTCGCCGGTTTCGCGGCACACCGAGGCGGTCTTGAGCAGGGAGTCGAGCTGCCCGGTCTTGATCCCCGGCCGGTCCATCATGATCTTGACGGCGGTTTGCGCCAGCAGGATATTCAGGTCGAAAACCCCGGTGTTCTTGAGCTTGGCGCCGTTGCGGTGATCGACCAGGGCGGAGAAATTGCCTTTCTCATGATCCAGCACCCATCGCTGGACGCTGCGCGGCGATATCTCCGGGTAGGCCTCCCGCACCGCCTTGGAAACCGGGATTTCGGCCCGGTTGTAGACAGTGGAGAACGGGGCCCATGAATTCGATTTTTTCAGCGGCTGGGCGCGGGTAAACCACACCTTCCAGCCGTCCACGATTTCGTTGTGCGCCTTGAAGGTGAGGGTTTCCCTCTCGGACAACCCGCCCAGCTCCATCAGGTTCGCTTCGCCGCGCTGGTGGCGCGAGGCTTCGGCGGCTTCTTTCTCTGCCGCTACCTGGTTCATCGCTTCGACCACGTTGCTCAGGGCGCGGCTGACCGGGTCGGGATGGGTGACGGCGCGTTGGATGTCGATCTGTTTTTGGACGGTTTTGCTGGGGAGGTATTCAAACCCGCCTCCGCGACCTGCGCGCTTTTGACCTTCCCAGCCTTCGCGGTTGACCAGATCAATCCACCCTTTTTTGGTGGTCGGATACCCAGGCAGCTTCATCGCCGCCAGTTCGGCGCAGGAATAGTGGGTTTTCATGCCTGCGCCTTGGTAAATTGGCGGTAAGCCATGCCTGCGTTAAACTGTGTATTTCCCCAAGCACATAAACTCGTTATGACATCAGCCAAGGAACTAACCAAAGACCTAGCCCTGAAAACAGGAATATCAGCCATATCGCTGTTAGCTGGCCTAGCAGGAAGCACTGCCATTGGAATAGGTGGTCTAGCCGCTGATAAGCTATTGCCGTGGTTATCGAAACCCCTATTAATACAGCTATGGTTATTAACAACCCTAGTATTGCTACCGTCATGTCTGGTTTTCCTTGTGTTGTGGTGGCGAACGCGCAACCGGTTATATGCCTTCGGCGTGAACTGGAACAAAAAAGGCGTTCCGAGGTGCCCGGCCTGCGATGCACCCATGCATCTGCACAGCAGAAACGGAGACCATGAGGACATGCTGCGTTGCCCGAAGTGCGAAGCGGCGATCTGGTTGATTTCGGATGAACGTGAGCCACTGCTATTAGCCCAGGCCAAGTCGCGGGCGCTCGGGATGTGGCGATAGTTCATTTCTTCACTCCCTTCAACTTCATGACCGCTTCCAACGCCCGTTTGCGTTCGGATAGCGCCTTCTCCCTGATAAAGAAACGACTCGCGCTCAACCAGGGCGTACCAGCCCTTTTTTGTGGTCGGATACCCAGGCAGCTTCATCGCGGCCAGTTCGGCGCAGGAATAGTGGGTTTTCATGTCCGCTCAGTACTCTTCCGGCTCGACAATCTTTGGCAACATGGTATTGAGCACGGCATCGACATCGCCGCGCGCCAGCTCGATCCGCCACAGATCGACATCGCTTTCGGTACATTCTTCAAGTAGCCCTAAAAGCACTTTGTAGCGCCGATCCAGCTCAGGTCGAAGCGCGACAATCGCCTGTTTTTGTTGTATGGTTTGTTCTTGTATGTTCATTTCATTGCCTTTCATCAGGGGTTACACATGGCCATCATTAAAAAATCAGACCTTCAACGCCACCTCAACGAGCTCGAAACACGATCCGCCAGACTGAGAAGCGCGATCACCGGTAGTGAGCCGAATCCCAACATCTACGCGCAATACAGCAACGATCCAGAACAGTACCGAAACGAGTTCACCGAGGTTGACCTGACCGATGTCGAATACGCACTCGACGATTTCCGCACGGTTTTGAAGAGGCTGGAATTCCTCAAAAAACTCGATGCGCCAAAGCTAAAAGGTGGGGAATAAGTTGAGACCTTCATTTCCTTGCTCCTTTCAGCTTCATCACCGCTTCCAACGCCCGTTTGCGTTCGGATAGCGCCTTCTCCCTAATAAAGAAACGACTCGCGCTCAACCAGGGCGTACCAGCCCTTTTTTGTGGTCGGATACCCAGGCAGCTTCATCGCCGCCAGTTCGGCGCAGGAATAGTGGGTTTTCATGCCTGCGCCTTCTTTATTTCCATCTTCGCAAAACACGCCGCCGCGCCCGATATAACACCCATCCTGGACCGCTCCCCGAACCAGCCGCCCAGCGGCGATGCGGTCACCACCATACAGCCCCAGGCGCGCCCCCGGATGAGCGCCCTGAGCCGCCATAATTCGATCCGGTTCATTGCGCGTCCTTTATTGTGGTTTCCAATACGATCTCCTCGGCCTTTTCCCACTCAATTGGCTTGTTCATTTCATTGCTCCTTTCAGCTTCATTACCGCTTCCAGCGCCCGTTTGCGTTCGGATAGCGCCTTCTCCTCCTGGTGCAGCCGCGCCCATTCCAGCAAGGCCGCGTCGTCTTCCGTTATCACTACTCGCCCGCCGCGCTTCCGGGTATATAAAGACAGCAACACGTCTTCCCCCAGCGCGGCGTCGAAGGCCATTGCCCGCTTGAGCGGTATCTCCCGGTCGCCGTGCGATTGCGCGCAATAGCCGTCGAGCGTGGCCTCGCTGAATTTCTCGCCCAGGTGGTAGCACATCCGCACCGCCACCGTCTCCCGGCTCATCCCGCGCTTCCGCGCCAGCTCCAGCGCTTCCACCATCGTCGCCGCGATCTCGATGCCGCAACCCAGCGTGCCGGGCAGATCGGGCGCGTCGGCGAACAGGTCAGGGGTATGGTGGTCGATGCGCATGGTCAATTCCCAGCGGGCTTCTTGACTGTTTTATCAGTTACATTCGTGTTAAATTGAGGGCCTGGAACATTGGCCAGCCGCCGCCAGTGACGATGGTTTTCAAGCGCCGCTTTGGTGTAGCGCTCAGGCCATAATTCAGGGGCGGTTGTGGACAGCGCCTTGGCGATCAGCGCTTCGGCCTTGGGATAGGGCCGGATCAACGCGGCGCGCAGGATGCTTTTATGCACGCCGCACAATATCGCCAGCGCATCCATCGAGCCGTAATGCTTGCGCACGGCGGCTTTGATGTCCTCTTTGTGTGGAACTCGCGATTCGTGAGTTTTTTTTAGCATGTCAAAGGTTGCCTTAGTGATTGACTGGTGCCAGTGTAACGGTAATAATTACCCACTGTCAACAGGTTATAGTTAATTTTTTTGACAATTTGGTTTAATTTTAGATAAATCAATGATTTTACATGACTAAACAAAGTAACAGTTCCGGAGCTATAACTGTAACCAATGGTAACGGTTATAGCGCAGAGGATTTAGCGAAACTGAAATTGCCCGGCTACCCTGTTTCAAGGAAGGGGTGGTATGACCGTGCACGTCGAGACAAATGGGAAATACGAGAAGAGCCCGGCAAAGGGCCTGGTGGTGTACGCCAGGTATTTATACCCCCGACTGATGTGATGGCGCTAATCGAGGCCCGCCAGCGCGGCGAGGTGGGTAAGGGGGTCGAAAATAGCGCGATCGGCAGCCGCCTGGTTGGGGCGAGGGAAAGCCTCGGCCTGACCCCGGCAGCGATGGGCGCAAAATCAGGCATGACCTGTAGCGCGTACCAGAAATTCGAGGCAGGCCACAGCCAGCCCTGCGCCGATGACCTGGCAGGATTCATCCAACTCGGCATCAACGCCAACTGGCTGCTGACCGGCGAAGGCCCCATGCTGCTGGCCGATCTACATAAAGAGGTGGTGCGGGAGGTGGTAATAGAGAAGCAAGTGGTGCGAGGTGCTACGCCGATCAACCTGGGTGCGTTACAAGCAATCCTGGGCGGCATCCTTCAGATGATGGGCGATAAGCCGAATTACGCCAAGGCCGCACAGAAGGCCGTCGAGTATTACCAGGACGCCCTGGATGAAGGTCTGATTACGCCTACAGGCATAGGCGAAGGCGGCGAAAAGGCCGCGTGATATAGGCTATATCTGGGTTTAGGACTATGTGATAATTCCCCGTCATGGGGGATGAAGAGAAAAAATATATCTGGATGGCGCGCTGGTGGCGTCGGAAGTTTGAAACTGATATAGCAGTAGAGCCCGAAGGCATCCGCCCCGATTCCCCCATCGATCCAGACTCTATCAACGCCGTTTCCGGCCAGTTCGTGGCAGTAAGCGAGGGCGTTAACGCCAAAATGTTCACCGCCCGGGTGTTATTCCTGCTTTTCTGTTTATATTCGTGCCAAATAAATTACAAAACCAAGCAAAACGGCACCATAAATTTGCATTCTGTGCCAAATACGTTTGCCGCGTTATTTTCCCTGCAACTTAACATCTGCGCGGCTCTCAGCCGTTTTACTGGTTCTAATCATCTGTGCCAAATAACATGCCCCCCCACAATTTGACCCTTTGTTTTGCAGCAACCCCTGAATCACCGCCCCCGCCAGCATATAGCCGAACAGCGGCGGCATATAACTGATCGTCCCGTTAACCGCGCG
>Ga0210044_10010295_pt1 | contig 11188 bp, 11 predicted proteins | sample CryGey13umfilter_2_FD_183959 | JGI IMG/M metagenome (GOLD analysis project Ga0210044, IMG submission 183959) | Groundwater microbial communities from aquifer in Utah, USA - Crystal Geyser 4/9/14 3 um filter (SPAdes) (version 2) | ecosystem: Environmental > Aquatic > Deep subsurface >...
AGGTAATTATTAAACTAGGCGTAATTAAACATAGGAGCAAGGGGTTATGAATAGTTACAGCTCTCTTCTCCTGTAGGAAACTTTGTTCCACTAACAGCCTGTCGGATTTGAAGAATCCAAGCACAAATTAGGCTGGACGAGGGCAATTTTTGCCAGTTTTGCAGCCGATGCCCTTTAAGTCCGACAGGTTGCCCGACCCGAATAATTACAATTTTAATTTATACGTTGGTAAAGCCCACCTGGTAATGTTGCGATGTCACCGGTCAGCTCCAGTTGCAACAGGATGGCGGATAGCGCCCCAATCGTCAAGCCACTGCGCTGACTCAAGCTATCCATATCTACCGGATCGAAACCTAAATGCACTAACAAAGGGTGTTCTTCGAGTGCGGAAGATTGCAAGGTCGTGCTGGCAGAGAAACGTCCCAGCTCCTCTAGAATGTCTTGCGCACACTCTACCAGTTTAGCGCCCTGCTTGATCAAATGATGGCATCCTTTTGTCTGTGGGGCGTGGATGGAGCCAGGAATGGCGAAGACGTCACGCCCTTGTTCTAATGCCATACGGGCGGTAATCAGTGAGCCGCTTTGCAGAGAGGCTTCGACCACCAGACACCCTAAGCTAAGGCCGCTGATGATGCGATTGCGGCGTGGAAAATTTGCCGCTAAAGGCGGAGTTCCTAATGAAAATTCGGAAACCAACGCGCCTTCCTGCGCCAATTGGTGCGCCAGTTGGCGATTGGCGGCAGGGTAAACTTTGTCCAGCCCAGTGCCAACAATGCCTATGCTGGAGCCGCATTCGCGCAACCCCCCGCGATGTGCTGCGGCGTCTATGCCGTGCGCCAAGCCACTGACAATACACAGCCCAGCCGCACTTGCCGCCTGCGCAAAAGCCTCCGCATTGTTTAGCCCTTGTGGGGTGGCGTTACGACTACCAACAACCGCTAGCGCCGGGTGGTTAAGCAATTCGATCCGTCCTTTTACATACAGCAGTAATGGTGGATCGGAAATATTAAGCAGAGCCTGCGGATACTCAGGGTCAGCCAGTGTGACAATATGATTGTGCGGATCAGTCAGCCAACTGGCAATGGGTGCTAGCTTTTCTTCGTTCCAGCCTTGTGAGATGGTTGCAGCGATAGCTGGCTGGACTACTTGTTGGAGACTATGCGCTGGCGTAGCGAAGACTTGGGCAGGAGTACCGAAAGCTTGTAGCAGACGGCGCAGCCCCTCATTGCCTAAACCAGGTATCTGGTTCAGGGCAAGCCATGACGCAAGTTCAGCGTCCATAGGTTGTGGAGTCAGGGCGTCAGCGCGCTATCCAACAGTTGCACGGGCAATCGGGTTCGCATCACCAGAGCATAGGCTACTTTGTCGAAAGTACGGAATACAAATAACAGACCGTAGCGCACATCCGGTAGAGTATGGGTTTCCCCATTTTCCTTGGCCACATCTCCCTTGCGATATAGCGCCAGTACATGGCCATTTTCAAGGCCGTCATAAAGCCCCTTATTGAGGGTTACAATGGAATGTTGGCCAGCTTGAGAAACGCCAGCATAAATAGAGATCACGCGTGCTGCAATCTGGCCGTCTGGAGCGCGAGGCACATAGCTGCCGGCAAACTTTGCTGAAGCTTGGATAAGCCGATCACCCTTGTTAATGTCATTAAGCGCTTTAACGATCTTAAGTGTGCTGATATCGGCGAATTTTTCGACCTCTGCATCACCTAGAAAAATTGCCTCGTATCCCAGTACTTCCTTGCTCTCTGGGTCAAGCAGTGTTTTGCCTGGACGATAAATTTGCCACTGCAACCCCTGGCCTGAAGATAGACCTTTAACGTATGCTATATCTCCAGTGGCCAGAAGTACGCGTTTCTCGAGGGTGCCAACTATAGCTGGTGCGTTAGACAGCCCGTCTTTCTCAATTATTAGTGGTCTGCTGAGGAAAGGTTCGATGGCCTCGGCTGGAATACTGGGGATTGCGTTGTGCTCACTGCTTTGCTCATAAACCCGAGGGGAAAGTTTGACGCTATCAGATTGGCCTGCTTGAACTGTTGCCCCAGTCTTTATAATTTGACCTATATGCAGTGTGCCGCTTGTACGATCCAAATGAACCACGTCACCGGGGTAAATCCAGTGCGGATCTTTAATGGAAGCTTTGTTTAAGCCCCAAATCTGCGGCCATTTCCATGGATCCTTGAAAAATTTGGCGGAGATGTCCCATAGCGTATCTCCTTTCACTACAATGTGGCTATCCGGCGCATTGTCATGGATTTTAACCGTATCAGCAAAAGCGAAGGTAGGCAATAAACAGCAAATCAGCGATATAATAATCTTTTGCATGGAAACTCCAGTTTGCTTGGAAACCCAGTTTTTCGCCAGGCTGAAGAACAACAAGTATTGCACAACGTTTGTGTGATACGTATTAAATTCTGCCCCTAGTTATTTAAATTAGCAAGCATTTATGGCAATTTTACAAATATTGCAATATCCGGATGAACGGTTACATTCCGTTGCAGTACCAGTGCATGAAGTAACGGCCACTACCCGCAAACTTGTCTCGGATATGGCCGAAACAATGTATTCTGCACCGGGCGTTGGTCTGGCCGCGACTCAGGTGAATGTCCATCAACAGATCATTGTGATAGACATTTCCGAGACCCATGATCAGTTGTTGGTGTTCCTTAATCCGGAAATCATTGCCAGTAACGGTGAGAGCATGTGCGAGGAGGGCTGCTTGTCGGTTCCCGGGGTATATGAAAAAATTCGCCGCGCCGAGCGTGTCACCGTGCACGCGCTCAATAGACAGGGTGAATCTTTCACGCTTGAAGCGGAGGGGTTGCTGGCGATCTGCATTCAACATGAAATGGATCATCTTAAGGGCAAGGTGTTTGTTGAATATCTTTCGCCGCTCAAACAATCTCGTCTCCGAGCCAAGCTTAAGAAGCAACGCCGTGAAACGATGTAGGCATTTCAAAAATGCTTTTCTCAAGCTACTGCGTTGCGTTTTGCCTGAAATGAAAACCACCATTAATTTAAAGGTGCCCTGATAATCAACTCTTCCCTAAAGATCATTTTTGCCGGCACTCCAGACTTTGCTGCTACCGCACTAGAGGCGTTGCTGGTGCAACAGTTTACTGTAGTCGCGGTGTTGACCCAGCCCGATAGGCCTGCTGGCCGTGGTATGCGGCTTACCGCCAGCCCCGTCAAGCAACTTGCGTTAGCGCGCAGCCTACCCGTACTACAGCCTACTTCATTAAAATCTGTCGACGTACAACAAGAGCTTGCCAACTATGCGGCGGATGTAATAGTGGTGGCGGCTTATGGGCTAATATTGCCTTCAGCGCTACTGCAGTTGCCACGCTACGGCTGCCTAAATATTCACGCTTCACTTTTGCCGCGCTGGCGCGGCGCGGCACCTATTCAGCGCGCCATTCTGGCGGGTGACGACAAAACTGGCATTACCATTATGCAAATGGATGCAGGGCTCGATACCGGCGATATGTTACTTAAAAAGTCCTGCTCGATCACTGCACATGACACCACGCAAACATTGCATGCTAAATTGGCGAAATTGGGTGCTGAAGCTATCGTCGAGGCACTGCGTTTGCTGGAGCAGGGTAAATTAAAGTCTGTGCCACAGAATGCATCCGAAGCAACGTATGCGGCCAAACTCAGCAAACCAGAAGCGCTAATTGACTGGTCAGAAAATGCCATACAAATCATTCGTGCGGTGCATGCCTACAATCCTTTTCCTGTCGCATCTACAGTTCTTAATGGGGTGCCAGTCAAAATCTGGCAAGCCAGCGTGCGCGATGGAGTTGAAGGCGAAGCAGGAACTGTGTTAGCTATAGAAAAAAACGGCATTATTGTGGCGTGCGGCCAAGGAGCATTATGCCTTGAGATTTTGCAGCGCCAGAATGCTAAGGCATTACCTGCGATGCATTTTATGCAGGGATTTGCAGTGCATCCAGGCGACCGTTGTACGTCATTGCTCTGATATGGATATAGCACAACGGGGGGCCAGCCATGTTGTCTGCCAAGTGTTGGCCGGGCGCAATCTGAGTCAGACATTGAGTGCGGCTTTGCAGGCTAGGCCTGGGAAAATGAGACCCGAATTGACGCCACAGCAACGTGGTGCGCTACAGGATTTGAGCTATGGTACGCTACGTTTTTACGGTCAGTTAGCACGCGTGCTAGACCAATTGTTGCATAAGCCAGTTCAGGATGCGCAACTACGTTGCCTGTTATTAGTGGCTTTATATCAACTGCAGCATACCAAAGCTGCGCCCCATGCGGTGGTAGATCATGCCGTGCGCGCTGTTCGAAAGTGCAATGCAGCAGCTGGAGGATTGGCAAATGCGGTGCTGCGAAATTTTTTGCGCAACCGCGAGACGTTACTTTCAGTCGCGGCTGCCAGCGAGGAAGGCCGCTATGCCTATCCGCAATGGTGGATATCTTCAGTGCAGGCGCAATATGGAAGGCATTCGGAGGCTATCTTGTTAGCGGGTAACCAGCATCCACCTATGACGTTGCGTGTGAACTGTCGATGCATCAGTGCTGCAAATTATCTGGCACTGCTCGTGCAGCATGATATTCAGGCCGATCTGATCGAGCCAGATGCTGTGCTGTTGAGAAACCCTCTCCCGGTAAATAAGTTACCAGGATTTTTCGACGGTTTGGTTTCAGTGCAGGATGCGGGTGCACAATACGCAGCGCGCTTGTTGGACGTGCAAGATGGTATGCGGGTGCTCGATGCGTGCGCTGCACCGGGCGGAAAGACTACCCACCTACTGGAGCTAGCGCAACTTGATCTCCTCGCCTTGGACAAAAATGCACAACGTTTGGAATTGGTACGTGAAAACCTGCAACGTCTGCAATTGCATGCGCATTTGCAAAACGGTGATGCGGCACAGCCCGATAACTGGTGGGATGGAAAACCATTCCATCGAATTTTGGCCGATGTACCCTGCTCCGCCTCCGGTGTGGTGCGTCGCCATCCCGATATAAAGTGGCTGCGTCGCCCGGACGATATCACTGAGTTCGCGCAACAGCAGTTGCATATACTTTGTGCGTTGTGGCGGTTGCTGGAAAGAGATGGAAAGTTGTTATATGTAACCTGTTCTATTTTTGCACAAGAAAACCAGCAGGTTATCAATGAATTTTTAAACCAACATAGTGATGGCAAGCAATTGCTGCTGACCGTACCCAATTTAAATGAAGGTCAACTTTTCCCCGATGACCAGCGCGATGGTTTCTTTTATGCATTACTGCAAAAGCAGGCATAGCCTGGCGCGATTGCTGGCCCTGCTGCTGGCATTATGGCTAGGCGTTTCGGTCGCCTGTGCCGAAGGCATCTCAGTACGTAAAACAGAGGTGCGGTTTTCTGACGGCAGTTACCAGCTTTCGGCTGATTTCGACGTTAGCCTGAACTTTGTCGTAGATCAAGCGCTGACGCTTGGGGTGCCGCTATATTTCATTACTGAGTTCACCCTGATTCGTCCGCGTTGGTACTGGCTGGACGAAGTTATTGCGACAAATGAACAAACTGCCAAACTATCTTACAACAAACTGACACGCCAATATCGCATCAAACGTGGCTCGCTTTATCAAAACTTTTCTAGCTTGGGCGATGCACTTCGTATTATCAGTCATCAGTCTGCTGCACCTATTGATGCTTCGCTATTAACCAAAAAGGTGGACTACATTGCTGCCATTCGAATGCGCTTGGATGTAACGCAATTGCCAAAGCCTTTACAAGTCAACGCCTTGGCCAACCAAGACTGGAACTTTGATTCCAATTGGTATCGCTGGATAGTGCGCCCCATCGCATCTACTGTTGACCGCGAAAGTGACTAGGCAGTGAAGTACTTGATTTTTAGCAGCGCACTGCTTGGCGGTTTCCTGCTTTATCTGCTGTCAAGCGCCAGCGCCAATACGGAGCTATTTTCGCGCAACTACTATGTGCTGCTGACATTGGCTGGGGTCTTGGCATTGTGCCTAACTATGCTGGTTTGCTATCAATTATGGCAGTTACGCGGCAAACTCAAGGCACAAGTATTTGGTGCGAAACTCACCTTGCGTCTGACGCTGTTTTTTATTTTGATTGCGATTCTGCCCGGTTTGCTGGTGTATGCTGTTTCGGTACAGTTTCTTGATAAGAGCATCGAGTCGTGGTTTGATCTTCGGGTAGAAAAAGCGTTGGAGGGCGGTTTGAACTTGGGCCGAAATGCGCTGGAAACGAGTCTTAATGAATTGAGCAAGCAAGGACAGTCCTCTGCCCAGCTGCTTGCAAAACAATCTCCAGATCAGTACACAAAAACGTTGACCCAGCTAATAGGCAACGGTACTGCTCAGGATGTTGCATTGTTTAGCAAAAGCGGAAAGCTACTTGCGTTTGCCAGTAGCAGCCACAAGCTACCTCCAGATACGCCGAACACCGAAATGCTTGATGAAGCGGACCAGCGGGGACTAAATAGTATCGTTGACACACTGCCTGATAACAGCCTGATATTGCGTGCGCTGGTGATGGTTAAACAACAATTGTCGGCTGAGTCGCTTATTCTGCAGCTGACACAGCCAGTAACCAAACAGCTTGCCGCTGACGCAGAAATGGTGCGGGCGGTATATCGCGATTATCAAGAACTGTCATTGTCTCGTTTGGGATTGAAGCGCTTGTTTGGCATCACGCTGACGCTATCACTGTTGATTGTGTTGTTGAGCGCGGTGTCAGCAGCTTTTTTTATCAGTGATCGCCTAAGTGCACCGCTCGCAGCGCTGGCCGAAGGAACGCGGGCAGTAGCGCAGGGCGATTTTTCGCGTCAGCATCCGATTAAAAGTGGTGATGAGTTGGGTGCCCTGACTGGGCTATTCAACCAGATGACGTTACAACTGGCCGATGCGAAAGCCTCGAGCGAGCAGCAACAGCGCCAAGCGGAAGATGCTAAAGCCTACCTGGAAAGCATGCTGGCACACCTATCATCTGGCGTTTTAGTGGTGGATGAGCAATTCAGGCTACGTTCTGTCAACAGTAGTGCTGCGCAGATACTTGGGGTATCGCTCCTGGATATACAGGATGTACCCTTAGCGGAAATCGCTGTGCGGCATCCCCTGTTACGCCCCTTTTCTGATGCGGTCATACAGGCATTTAACGAAGTGGCAAGTGGCGAATGGCAGCGTCAAATTGAGCGGCTTAGCAAAAATGGGGAGCAGATTTTGTTAATGCGCGGCACTCGGTTGTCAACAGCGACGGACAATAGTTACGTAGTGGTGTTCGACGATATTACCTATTTGCTGCAAGCGGAACGTCAGGCCGCGTGGGGCGAAGTGGCACGTCGCTTAGCGCACGAAATCAAAAACCCGCTGACACCTATTCAGCTATCTGCGGAGCGCCTTCAACACAAGTTGAGCGCCAAGCTGGAAGGTAGCGATGCACAGCTATTACAGCGAGCCACGCAGACTATCGTGAGTCAAGTGGCAGCAATGAAAAACATGGTAACGGAATTCGCCGATTATGCCCGGATGCCTGCTCCCAAGCTGGTGGTGCTGGACATGCACCAGCTACTGCGCGAAGTGCTTGGGCTGTATGAAGCTAACAGCAGTCCAATTACCCTGCGTTTGAATGCGGTGCAAACTTGGGTGAAGGGGGATGCGACACGCTTGCGTCAAGTGATTCATAATTTGTTGCAAAATTCGTGTGACGCTTTACAAAACGTGGATCAACGGGAAATTATCCTGAGCACGGCAGAGGAAGGCGGCGCATTAAAACTGTGTGTGCAAGACAATGGCAGCGGTTTTCCTGAGCATTTGCTGGTGCGCGCGTTCGAACCTTACAGGACAACGAAGCTCAAGGGCACTGGGTTAGGTTTGGCAATCGTGAAAAAAATTGTGGAAGAGCACGGTGGCAGTATTGTTATTGAAAATGTAGCAACTGGTGGAACGCGAGTAAGTGTTACCTTGCCCTTATTGATAGAGGTCACGTAAAAATGGCAGCTAAAGAAATTCTAGTGGTAGATGATGAGATCGGAATACGCGAGTTGCTCTCAGAAATCTTGTTTGACGAAGGTTATCATGTGCATCTGGCTGAAAATGCTATCCAGGCACGCGATTTTCGCAACCGGCAGGTGCCAGACTTAGTGTTGCTAGACATCTGGATGCCGAATACCGATGGCGTCAGTCTGCTTAAAGAGTGGGTGGGACAGAACTTGTTGACTATGCCAGTGATCATGATGTCAGGGCATGGCACCATAGAAACAGCACTTGAGGCGACGCGCATTGGCGCAGTGGACTTTCTTGAAAAACCCATTGCGTTACAGAAATTACTTGATGCTGTTGCCAAGGCAATCAGGCTGGGGGCAACACCAAATATTCGGCAAGAAGTTACATCGGCAGATGTAACTAACAGGGGGAGCGTAGCAACTATTTGGGAGGCCGCGGCACAATTCGCGTTACCGCTCGATTTGCCATTACGCGAAGCACGTGATCATTTTGATAGTCTTTATTTTAATTATCACATGCATAAAGAGAACGGCAATATGACCCGTGTGGCGAAGAACGTTGGTTTGGAACGCACTCATTTGTATCGAAAATTAAAACAGCTCGATGTTAAATTCGCTAAGAAGAATCTGGACGAAAATTAACAATTGCAAACGGAAATACCAGGTTGGTGTAGGGTGCAAAATATAATATAAATATAGCTTGAGATATGTAAGCCATATTTATTCTGATGATTTGTTTTCGAATTAATTGTTGAGTCTTTTAGACACTGCGCAAATACGCTGCATGACGGCAGGACCTGGCTCTTGAAATTCACCTTGTTGATAGGCAATTACTGTCAGGTGCGAGAAGAAAACTTCCAATAGTTCATTAGAGCGCAGCAAAAAATCTGGATTTTTTGGTCGCCCGAAGCGCTCATTGCCATCCATGAAGGTTTCGTAAATCAGCACTCCACCAGCGTGCAGCGACTCAATTAGTTTTGGCAAAAGTGGCCGATGCAGATAACGGCTGACAACGATGCCGTCAAAACGATGGTCAGAATATGGCCAAATATCATTCTCCAAGTCTGCGATCATGGTTGATACATTAGGTAGCTGTTGCAGCCTGGCAAGAGCTTTCTCATCTCGATCTACGGCATATACTTGCCAGTGGTTGGCCGCAAGCCAGCGCGTATGGCGTCCGCTGCCACAAGCCAAATCGAGTACTTGGCCGCCTTTACGAATCAATTGAGCATAATGGCAAATCCATGGCGATGGAATACCCTCGTGTTGTAATGGAGCAGTGTCGCTGTTAAGTTTTGTCATCTATTAAAAATAGTGTTAGCTCTGCGAAGCACTTCAATTGTATGGCTAAGGTTAACTTGGCTATGGTAAATGCATAGTGATAGCAAGTAAGGCTACCAATTTGCTGGGGACAGCTTGCTTAGCAAGACCGCATGATAATTTATAAAGATATCATAATCTGATAGATGCCAAGTGTTTCTAAAAGTGTTATTTCCTGCAATAATCCAAGATGAGAAATAATATTTGTTAAATTGAGGCAGCATAACTATGACGCAAGATGAGTTAAAGCTCGCGGTGGCACAAGCCGCAATAGCGTATGTCCCGACGAATTGCATCGTGGGAGTGGGCACCGGCTCGACGGCTAATTTTTTTATAGACGAGTTGGCAAAGATCAAGAAAAAAATATGCGGTGCGGTCGCCAGCTCCGAGGCTTCAGCGCAACGCTTAAAAGAGCACGGCATCCAGGTGGTTTCGCTGAATGATGCGGGTAGCTTACCTGTTTATGTAGATGGAGCAGACGAGATTACCCGTCATTTGCATATGATTAAGGGCGGTGGCGGCGCACTGACGCGTGAAAAAATAATCGCCGCCGCGAGCAAAAAATTTATTTGTTTATGCGATTCCAGCAAGTTAGTGGATGTGCTTGGGAACTTCCCATTGCCGCTGGAGGTGGTCCCCATGGCTAGCAGCTATGTGGCACGCCAGATGGTGCTGCTAGGTGGGCAGCCAACATTGCGTGAGGGTTTTGTTACTGACAACGGCAACTTCATTCTTGATGTATCTGGACTAAAAATATTGAATCCGGTGGAGCTGGAAGCCACGTTAAATAATATTGTCGGCGTGGTCAGCAATGGCCTGTTTGCGCGTCGTGGGGCAGACGTACTGTTGCTGGGAACTGCAAGCGGGGTGCAAATCTTTACTGCTTAGTATGTAACAAAATTGTCACAGTATGCGAGTAGCATGACCCAATATTTACCATAAGAAGGATCTGAATCATGGCCTCCACTGAACATACCTCTAAGCAATTTGATGCCGAGCTGGAAGCGGTGCGTGCGCGAGTATTACAAATGGGTGGACTGGTGGAGAGTCAAATTCGACTTGCTGTTGAGGCACTGGTTAGTGGCGATGTGCCGCTGATGAACCGCATTATTAACGATGATCATCGCGTTAACGCGATGGAGGTGGAAATCGACGAGAGCTGTAATCAGATTATCGCTCGCCGCCAGCCTGCTGCAGGTGATTTGCGTATGGTGATGACGGTCATTAAGACAATTACTGATCTCGAACGCATCGGCGACGAAGCGGAAAAAATAGCACGCATGGGCAAACTGCTGTCGCAGAGGAAAAGTCTCATCTTGCCACGTTATACGGAAATCAATCGTGCCGCCGAAATGGCTCTGGACATGCTGCGCAAATCGCTGGATGCCTTTGCTCGTCTTGATCTTGCCTATGCGGCCCAAGTAGTTCGTCAGGATGAGTTGGTTGATGAGGAATTCCGCACCATAATGCGCTACCTCATTACCTTCATGATGGAAGACCCGCGCACTATCTCCACTGCGCTGGAAATCTTGTTTGTCGCTAAGGCCATCGAGCGTATCGGTGATCATGCCAAGAACATGTCCGAATATGTAGTTTATATGGTCAAGGGTAAAGACGTGCGCCATGTCACCGTGGAAGAAATTGAGCGCGAAGTTTTAGAGTGATTCCAAGACAAGTTTATGCACCTTCATCATTGCTGCATAAGTTACCGGTAATTTTTCAATATGAGTGATAAAGCAAATGACAGAGGAAGCAGACCCTCATTCATGAATCCATACTCACAATGCGCTTCGATTTCATGGATAGGGGTAGGAAACGGCGATCACCGTCCCCTCCCTCCGAACCCGGTGTGCGGTTTTCCCGCGACGAGCTCTCCAGTCA
>Ga0210044_10010299_pt1 | contig 11186 bp, 12 predicted proteins | sample CryGey13umfilter_2_FD_183959 | JGI IMG/M metagenome (GOLD analysis project Ga0210044, IMG submission 183959) | Groundwater microbial communities from aquifer in Utah, USA - Crystal Geyser 4/9/14 3 um filter (SPAdes) (version 2) | ecosystem: Environmental > Aquatic > Deep subsurface >...
CTAAATTGTACTCACAAATTTAAGTGCGAGCAGTAAAAGTCTGATAAGTGATTTGATTCGGTGTTCTTTTTGAAAAAAACAGGGAGTAGTGCCGTAATTCGGTTGAGTAACTCATCAAATTTATGCTCAATTCTGTATGCATTACGATAGCAGATGGAAGCCTGCTCAGTTGTTAATCTATCAGTAGGTGCATTACAAGGGGGGATAACAAATTGTCGTTTTTTGTAGGAAAAAGGCAAGCCTTTTCCTTCCATACAGGTATTTTTTTGATACAAACAGAGCTAGTTTAGGAAAAGGCAAACCTTTTCCCTACGTAATACAAATTGACTAAGCGACACCCGAAGAGCAGCGTAGCTAATTTGTTATGCCCCTAAGGAATGTCATCAACTCATTCTGTTTTTATTTTCATGCAGCAAGTTTACAAATTTTATTTTTATTTTTATTTTTTAATTGGCTCTTATCTGATAGTGGACTGATAATAAACAAGTTTTGTACTTACCAAATTTTATCCTGTAAAAGTGTTGTTTTTTCCATAGCGCAGGGTTTGCAAACCCTGCGCTATGGAAAAAACGAACTAATATTTTGCTAATAAATGAATGAATCAAGTTTTTATTACTATCAGTCCAAAACCTGTTAAGAGCCTTATTTTTTTGTGAATCTGTGCTGCACTTTTGTTTCTATCTTCGTACAAGGTATGATTCAATTTCTAATTATAATTAAATTTTTTAAAGAAAAAATCTACAAAACAAACTTATTAATCTCATTATCAGTGATTTAAGTTGATACTATATTGATTGAGTATAGATTTTGTAGTAAAAGAGTGTTAAGCAAGTTATTTCTGATTGAGTAATACTGCTATCATTATTCAAAGAAAAGTTTAGCAATCGATTAAGTAAGCTAATTTATTTTGGCTATTTGAATTTTTCGTGCAACCATTTCATAACAACTGTGGGTCTAATATATGAGTGAGTATTCTATTATGTCAAACATTTCTGCACATAACGGAAGTCAATCCATTGAAAATGTTGAAAAACAAGAAGAAGAACAGGAAGTAAATAATTTAGATACTAATGAAACTACGACTACTCGTACTGTTCATATTCCCTCTTCTGAAGAATCTCAACTTATCAAGGATTGCATCAAAAGCAAACGTCAGGCGCAACGTACTCTGTACGAACAATTTGCTCCCAAGATGTATGCTATCGCAATGCGTTATGCCAAGACGACATTAGAAGCTGATGATATTTTGCAAGAATCTTTTATTAATATTTTCAAACATATAGAAAGTTTTGCACAAGATTGTCCAATAGAATTTTGGATTCGTCGGATTGTCATTAATCAAGCACTCAAAACAGGAAGAAGCAAATACGATAAAGCCTTCAAAGAAGAAGTAACTGATATAAATTATAATTCGGAAGAAAATATAATTTTGGATCAATTTGACTTAGAGGAGCTTTTGCAAATTATTCGTAGGCTGCCTGACGGTTTTCAGCAGGTTTTTAATTTGTATGCTATTGAAGGCTACAAACACAAAGAAATTGCCGAGCTATTAGGAATCAGCGTAGGAACATCAAAATCACAGTACGCACGAGCAAGAGCGCAATTACAAGAAATGCTCTTGGAAGAAGATGAAAGGTATGAACAACTTCGGAAACAATAACCGAAAGCAGTTGGACAAACAATTTGAGCAGCAGTTTAAGAATAAATTCCAAAATGCTCAATTTGCACCACCTGCTCATTTATGGGAACAAATAGATGCAGCTTTAGATGCAAAGCCTTGGTACAAACGTCCTTTATTTTACTGGACATCTGGACTGGTGGCAGCCCTTCTTTTGGTGGTTATGTTTTGCTTTACGTTGGTTTATGATAATTCTACTACACCTTCAAACAATGATTTTGTTAATGCTGATAAAAATAAAATAGAAAATCGTATTGATAAGGGTATTAAAGATAGAAATATAGATAATTCTTCTACTAACAATAACACAGAACTAAGTAATTCAGAAAAAAATACAGCACAAAAAAATAACTTGACTGCTGATTATAATACAAAGAATTTCAATTCTAATTCTTCTAATTCATCAATAGACAAATCAGATAACTCTACAAATATTACTAATACAAATCAAAAAATAGATAAGAATGATTCTGATGTAGCTATTTCTATTGCCTTAAATAATAAAGACAAAAACAAAGATTTAGGAACGAGTGCTACTGATGAAACGATTGTAGAAACAACTAATACATTAGAACTTACTAATATACTTGCTGATATAAAGATTGATTGGTCAAAATATTTGCCTATTGGAAATCCTCATTTTGAGCAAAAAGACATTTTTATAAAAGTAGATAGCACAAATGAAGCTATTGCAAACAATAAAAATAGCCAAAACCCAATAGAAGATGCAAAAAAATCGTCTGGAATAGCTCTTACTTTAGGTATCAATCATACACAAGGAATTTATAAACCGAGTTTCAGAACAGATTCTCTTCATTCTGGTCTTACAGTCATTGAGGCATATAGTTCAAATCTTGCTGATACACTTCCACAAATGAATATTAGTGGAAACTATCAACAAACAGGTTTTGATGTAGCTTTACAATTTGGAAAAAATAAGCGTTGGAGTTTTAATACAGGAATTGGAATGGGAAAAGCTAATTATTCTTTTGGCTCTACTAATTATACAAGAGATACTGTGCTTTTGGGAAATCCTTTAATTGCATCTACAAATAATGTTGAAGTAAATTACGAATGGCTGCAAATTCCGATAGCTATTGGGTATCAATTTGGAGAAAGCAGAGCTAAAAAATTTAGTGGTTTTGCACAACTCGGAACAGCAATAGAACTTTTGAGTAGTTATTCTTACACAAGTGCTGACCCTAATTTTACTTACGCTTTAGGAAATCACAGAACTACAAATACTCAAGTTTGGACACAAGCAGGAATTAATTATCACGTTACAAATCGTTGGACACTTTGGGGAGGAGGAACATATAAATCTTCACTTTCTTCACTCATAAATGAAAATGGAGTTACTTTTTCTTCACAGGCTTACGGTTGGCAAGTCGGAACTCGTTTTACGATTTTTAAAAGTGGTGAATAATAACCATTATCAACGTCTGATTACAGACAATTGCTAAGGTAAAATCCAATACAAAATCCTCGTTAATGGCTATATCTAGCATTAACGAGGATTTATTTTTGTCCGTTTTAGACATACAATATTTGACTAAATTATCCAAAAAAAAGCAAGTTTTCACCCTTAACAATCGTTTGGTAATCCAAACGTTGATAATGGAAAAAAATTAAATTACAACCAATTCTTTTTCAAGAATTTAATTGTCTTTTTACGAGCTTCTTTCGCTGCTGTTTCATTATAAGCTGGAGAGCTAGGATTTGCAAAAGCGTGGTCTGCTTCATATCCTAAAATAGTGATTGTTTTTCCTGCTTCTTTCATTGATTTTTCGAATGTTTTCATTACTTCTGGCGTAATCCATTTGTCTTTATTGGCATAAATTCCCAAAACAGGATATTTTATTGTCTTGATTCTTGTTGTATCAGTTTCAGGCATTCCGTAATACATAACGGTTGCTTTTGTATAATCATTCGAAATCAAAGATCCTTGTAGCGACCAACCACCACCAAAACACCAACCAATCGTAGCAATTTGTAGAGGCTGACTTGCTTCTTCGGTTGCTTTTACTTTAGCATGTTTTGTTACAGCTTCAATAATTGCAGTTGCACGAGCATTGTCCATTCCTTGCATGTATTTTTGAGCATCTTCTCGTGTTGTGGCAACTTTTCCATCGTACAAATCAATAGCGATTACGTTTACTTTTTTACCAAAATCTTGGTAGTATTTTTCAGCTTCCTGTTTTACATAATCATTCAGTCCCCACCATTCGTGAAAAACAAATAAATATTTTCCAGTTGGTTTTTTAGATTTTACCATAAAAATATTAGCAGCTTCGCCATCTTTTACTGCTATTTCTGACATTTGACCATATTGAGGCGTAAAATCAAAAGCAATAGGGTTTGGATGTTTATTTACAAATTCTTTATCATTAGTAAACTTTGCAAACTCATCAACAGCACAACACGCTTTATTTTCAATTTCTGAATCAGTAGAAAGTAAAAAATAAGAACCAAATCCTGTAAAAACAGCAATAAGTGATAAAAAGAGATAATTTTTTGAGAATATCATTCTGTAGTAGGTTTAATTAAAATAGAAAAAGAGGGATTAAAAAATAACATATCTTTTTGAAATACGTAGTGCGAACAAAAAATAATAGCAAGTTGTTTTAGAAGAAAATTTAAAATTATTGTCTTTTAATGAAAAGGAATCAAAATGAGTAAGCATATCAAAAAATCAGATTTACCTCAAAAAACATGTGTCGTTTGTCAAAAACCATTTACTTGGCGCAAAAAATGGGAAAAAGTTTGGGACGAAGTAAAATATTGTAGTGAGCGATGTCGAAGAGCGAAATAAAGTTGTGCTATTAAATTTGTATTTTTGTATAAAATGATGTGATACAATAAAGCAAGAAAAAAATATGTCCACACAAGAAAAATACTTAAATCCATTTACCGATTTTGGTTTCAAAAAATTATTTGGTTCAGAGGTCAATAAAGATTTATTGATTAGTTTTTTGAATGAAGTGTTGCCAGAAGGAGTAAGAATAAAAAAACTAACTTGTCTCAAAACAGAACATGTCGGACATTCAGAGCTAGACAGAAGGGTTGTTTATGATTTGTATTGTGAAAATGAAGAAGGCGAAAAATTTATTGTAGAATTACAAAAAGCAAGACAAAAACACTTTAAAGAACGTACTATTTTTTATTCTACTTTTCCTATTCAAGAACAAGCCGTAAAAGGAACAGATTGGGAGTTCGAATTGAAAGCCGTTTATACGGTTTCTATTCTCAATTTTTTATTAGATGATAATTCATTGAAAGCAAAGAAAAAGAAATTGAAAGAAAAAGCTCGTGTCAAAACAACAGCGATGCTGATGGATATTGACTCAAAAGAAATTTTTTATGACAAACTTACTTATGTTCATATTCAAATTCCACTTTTTGATAAAGAAGAACATGAGTTAGAAACCTTAGAAGATAAATGGTTTTTTGTGATGAGAAATTTACAACGCTTTCAAAACCGTCCTGCTGCACTTCAAGAACGTATTTTTGATAAGGTTTTCAAGACTGCGGAACTTGCCAAGTTCACTAAAAAAGATAGAATCGCTTATGAAGGTAGTTTGAAATATTATAGAGATTTACATAATAGTTTGAATTATGCTAGAGAAGAAGGCGAACAAACAGGTGAAAAGCGAAAAGTTACAGAAATTGCTAAAAATCTACTATCAATGGAATTATCGTTTGAAGATATTTCAAAAGGAACAGGATTATCTATCGAAGAAATTAAAGAAATTGCTAATTCATTAGGAAAGTAAATCAAAAAATATGTCCACACAAGAATACATAGATAGCTTTGTTGTTTTAAGTGATGCCGAACTTGCCAAGTTCACTAAAAAAGATAGAATCGCTTATGAAGGTAGTTTGAAATATTATAGAGATTTACATAATAGTTTGAATTATGCTAGAGAAGAAGGCGAACAAACAGGTGAAAAGCGAAAAGTTACAGAAATTGCTAAAAAATCTATATTAGAAAATTTATCATTTGATATTATTTCTACTATCACAGGATTGTCAATAGACGAAATACAAAAAATTGCTAATTCACTAAAAAAATAATTCGAACTTATAGTCACTCAAATAGGTTTAAAACAAATACACTCACTAAAAAATAAATCAAAAAATTATGTCAGGCAAGAAAAAAGAAATTCAGAAATCAGTCAGTATAAGAAATCGTAAGGCTTCTCACGAATATCATTTTATAGATATTTATCAAGCTGGAGTAGTTTTACAGGGAACGGAAATCAAATCTATCCGAATGGGAAAAGTTACGATAAGTGATGCTTTTTGTTTGTTTATTGGAAACGAATTATTTCTTCGTAATCTGCATATCGCTCAGTACGACAAGGGAAATGTACACAATCACGAAGAAAAAGCAGACCGAAAATTACTTTTGAAACGAAAAGAACTTAAAAAATTACAATACGATGCTCAAGACGTAGGTCTGACAATCATTCCAACAAAAGTATATGTCAATGATAGAGGACTTGCAAAAATAGAAGTTGTACTTGGAAAAGGTAAAAAGCTATACGACAAACGCCAAGACTTAAAGGCAAAAGATGCCAAAAGAGAACTAGACCGATTTTAAACAGTAACCAGTTATCAGTAAGTAGTTACCAGTTAATTTTTTATACCACAAATACACTTTTTCCGTAGCAATCGTCTGTAATCAGACGTTGATAATGGGGTGCAATAGTATGAACAAACAACCTATTTTAGATTTATTAAATAATTATCAAACTTCATTTGATGAGGAGATAGAATTTCAAAAACGAATGATTGATTTTCTTACTCAACATGATGATTTTGCTTTGCGTTCGAATCTAACTGGACAGCTTACAGGTTCGGCTTGGGTTATCAATAAAGAACACACAAAAGCACTTTTGATTCATCATAAAAAACTTAATAAATGGCTACAAATTGGTGGGCATATAGAAGATAGCGACCAAACGATTGAAGAAACAGTTTTCAGAGAAGTAAAAGAAGAAAGTGGTCTTAAAACCTTAAAGCTACTTTCTTCTAATTCTAATTTAATCTATGATATTGATATTCATACCATTCCTCAAAAAAAGGAAGTTGCAGAGCATCTGCATTTTGATATTCGCTTGATTATAGAAGCTGATGAAAATGAGACATTAATTCCTCAAAATGAAGAAATTTTAGATATTAAATGGTATGATTTACATCAAGTTCAAAATTTGGCAGAATCCACTATTTCTATCGACCAATCTATGAAAAGAATGGTTGATAAAATGAAAAATCTATAAACTAGATTACCTCAAAATAGCTTGTATTTTCATTGTTCTGATAGGTTTTCTAGGGTCATTACAGATTACTGTCAGCGAACGAATATAAGTTCCTTTGTCTTTTGGCGTTTGAAAAACAACTTTCACAATGGCGTTGTTATGAGGTGCAATTTCGTTCCATTCAGCTTTTTCTGTAATTAATTTACAGCCATAGCCTTCGATTATTCTATGAACTCTCAAAGGCATATTACTTGTGTTTTTCAGTACAAAAGTAGCCTCTAAAGAATCCTTTCCTTCTAAGTTTTTTAGGTAATGACTTCCTAAATTTATGTAATCATCTTCTATTTTAAGTTTTGGGTAGGTTTCTAACATTTCAGCATCTAAAGTAGGAAAATATTCTTCTACATTGGCTGTTACTTTAAATTCTAACGTTGAAGTTTTTTTGTTTTGCTCTCCAAAAAGCGTTACTACATCTTCCACATAGCCAAAATCATTTTTCAAAACAGGGTCATAAATCACATAAATAGCACTCGTTTCACCAGATTTCAAAATATGTGTAGAATCAAAACGAATCTGTAAATATTTTGGAGTTTCCATTTTGCCTGTAAAAACAAAATCTTCTTTACTTGAGTTATAAAACTCAAACTTTTTAGTAATCGGCATTTTATTCAATACATTTCCAAAATGAAGGTATTTGGTGCGTGTACGTATTTTTGGCATTTTTTCTAAGGCGTATTTAAAATCTCTTTCTTTATCCAAAATAGGCTGTAACTCTCCTTTTAGCATCAAAGTTTGTGTTCCTGCTTTATCCGTTTTGACTGTAAAAACTTTAGCAAAATTGCCATAATTATAAGGCAAAAAGACTAATTCGATAAAAGTACGTTCATCTTTTGAAATACTTTTTCCTGTATTTTTACTTGAAAATGTACAAGCACAGTCGGTTGAAGTGTCTAAGATTTGGATTTCATCTTCTGAAGTATTTTTAAAATAGAAACGATGGGTGAGTGTGTCTTGAAACTCTATTTTTCCAAAATCAAACTCTGTTTCTTCAAAGTCTAACGTAGAATTTTGAGCATAACTTACTGTAAATAAGAAACTAACAAATAAAAAAGAGAGAAATATTTTTTTTAATGCAAACTGAATTTTGTACATAGCTGATTACTTATTAACTTGTCTTTATGAAAATGAGTGTAAATTATTTTTTTCTAAGAAAAAGAACAGAAGTATAAATTAAAAATTATGTAAGTAGTTTGATGTATCCAATTAATTTATCAAACTGGATTGTATTTTTAGAATATATTCTTTAAAATCAAAGAAACTAGAGAAAACGATTTTCTTCCAAAGCAAAATTATGAATTCGACTACAAAAGTAACAAAAAACAACTTTGAAGGTGCTAATTTTTTATTGGTGAGTTGGGTAGATATGGTAGCCAATTTTTCACTTCCTGAAGATAAAAACATAGAAATTTTTACGCTTTTAGGCATTCAATATAAAGAAAATACTCGGCATTATCACAACTGGGATCACATAAAAGCAATGATTAAAGGCTTAGATAATTATCCAGAAGAAATAAATGATAGACTTTCTATTGAACTAGCAATTTGGTTTCATGATGCTATTTATGTGCCACTTCGGAAAGATAACGAAAGCAGAAGCGCAAAATTCTTTCACGAACAATTATCACACTATTTACCTATCGAAAGAACAGGGAAAGTAATGAGTTATATTGAAGCTACCAAAAATCATTCGAAGACAATAGACAAAGATTTACAAGTTCTTTTAGACTTAGATTTAGCTATTTTGGGGCAATCAAAAGCCGTTTATCAAAACTATGCTAATCAAGTAAGAGAAGAATTTGGTTATGTTCCGAATTTCTTATATAAAAGAGGTAGAAAATTGGTTTTAAAGAGCTTTTTAGATAGACCTGTTATCTATCAAACTTCCGTTTTTAGAGAAGAGTTAGAAGAACAAGCAAGAGAAAATATTAGAGAAGAACTAGAGAGTTTATAAGAGTAAATAATTAGTTGGAATGCAAAAATAGCTAAGAAAAACAAGCCAAACAAAGTAAAATGCTTAAAAAGAAAGTATGTACTATCTAAAAATAGTACATATTTTTTTGTCAAAATTTATGTATTTCTTCAGACTAAAACTCTATTTATCAAGTAATTAAAGGCTATTTTTAAGGTTTTAATTTATGAACTATTCAATTTTAATTGAAGCATTCTAAGTTTTTATAAAACAATAAGTAGATAGATGATGAAAGCATCAAATAAATAGAAAAAAGTTTAATTTTTTAATAGAAAAGCAGCATTTGAAGTAACCTTTGTATAGCATTTTCTCGTTTAACAAAGTAAACACATTCAACTGTCTTTAATTTAAAATATATCTATATAAAATACTACTACTCACATTTTAATAAATAACCAATAAAATTATGAAAAAGACGATTTACTTTACACTTATTCTACTGGGTAGCGTCTTTAGTTTTACTAGCTTTACTAACTTCGCTTATGCTCAACACGAAGGTTTGGATTGGTTTGCCAATGGCGAACGCCACAAACAACAAGCTCGTTATGACTTAGCTCTGCAAGAATATGACAAAGCTGTTCAGAGAGAACCACGTAATCACCTTTATATTTTTTCGAAGGCGCAATGTGAATATCAACTCAAAAAGCCAAAAGAAGCTGCACAGTCATTGAGTTATGTTATTCGTCTGAATAGCAATTATTCACCTGCTTATGCTTTGCTTGCCAAAATTTATGCAGACCAAAACGATAATGTAAAAGCAGCACAGCTCTATGATATTGCAGCTCGTTATGAACAAGAAAAAGATAAAAAACAATTTTATCGTTTCTTCGTAATCAAGCAAAATTTAGCCAAAAAAAACTGGACTACAGCGTTTGAAAAAATAAAAATTACAAAAACTGAATTTCCTGAAAATATTGAACTCTACTATTTAGAGGCACAAGTAGCTAATTATTTGACCAAATATAGAGAAGCCATTGAAGCTATTGAAACCATTGAGCCAAAAATTGCAACCTTACATCCTAGCGAAAATGCTCGTTATTACTATCAAAAAGGATATGCTTATTATCATTTAGATAATTTTGAGAAAGCATTTAAGACGTGGTCAAAGGCAAATTATGGAAACTTCAAAAACAAAATTGAAGAATTTTCTCCTGCTCGTTATGCCTATCTAGCAGAAGCATACACAGAAGTTCGTCAGTTTAATGAAGCACAAGCGTATGCAGAAAAAGCATTGAAAATAGACCCAAATAATGCAAGTGCTTATTTTACACTTGCTAATTTGCAAGACAAAAAAGCAACAGCAAATGTAGATAAAACATTAGAACTTTATTACAAATCGGCTCAATTTGAAAAAGACTTGAAACGTAGCGCACAAATTTATGAGCAAATAGCACGACTAGAACTTTCTAAAAACAACTATGAAAATGCTCTTAAAGCAACAACAAATGGTCTGACGTTTAATTCAGCTAATAAAAATTTACTTTATTTAAATGGACTAACTCTTTTTCATCTTCGTAAGCATCAAGAAGCTGCTGAGGCTCTTCAAAAAGCCCTTGCTCAAATGAGAGATCCTGTTGAACATTCTCGTTGTATGTTTTTGTTAGGATTAGTTTATCGCAATGAAGGAAAATTAGATATTGCACGTAGAGCATTTGCAAACGTACAAGCACAACCTTTCAAAATTGCAGCTACCAATGAAACTAAACTGATACAACAAGCCGAAGGCGAAGAAGAATTATAAAAAAATTAAGATAAATTTCACTTACTATTTTCTACTTTATTTAAAGCCATTTTTTATAATCGAATCAATCTGATTTGAATATAGAAAATGGCTTTTTTTAGGAAGTTTCTGACAACTATAGAAAACTCCAAAAACTATTGATACAACGTGTAAATATTGTTTTTCAAAAGAATAAAATTTGGTTTTGAAATATAAAAGTTATTATTCAAATGACTTTTGACTTAAAAACAGAATTTTATTTTTTTTGAGAATTAATTTTAAATAGCTGATAATCAACAACTGTCATTCCCCACCCTAAATTAAAAAAAAGCCGTGTTTAAATAAATTATCATTTAATTGATAATAAATTATATTTTAGCTGCGTAGCTGCGAAATGTTTGTAGAAAAAAACATCAAACAGAAATTTCAAGCTGCGTAGCTGCGTAATATCGTAATTTAAGACATAGATAAAAATAGTAATATTACGCAGCTACGCAG
>Ga0210044_10010304_pt1 | contig 11183 bp, 13 predicted proteins | sample CryGey13umfilter_2_FD_183959 | JGI IMG/M metagenome (GOLD analysis project Ga0210044, IMG submission 183959) | Groundwater microbial communities from aquifer in Utah, USA - Crystal Geyser 4/9/14 3 um filter (SPAdes) (version 2) | ecosystem: Environmental > Aquatic > Deep subsurface >...
TAGTGAAAGGATTTTTAAATTCTCCATTATCTAAGATAATATCAATTTTTTGCTCACCAAAATATTTGAAAAATTCTACTCTTAAAAGGCGTAAATCTTTTTTTGTTAATTCGTCTGAGACTATGAGCAAATCTATGTCTCCACCTTTTTTTGTGTCATCAACTCGACTTCCAAAGAGGTATATTTTAGCATTTGAAGAGAGCGTTTTAAGTTTGTTTTTTAACACTTCTATCTGCTCTTTGTAAAGTCTCATTTTCTCCCCCCTCTTTTTCAGACACACATCTAGCGAATCTTTCCAATGTGGAATAATTATATCAAACTCTTTTTTTATTTTAGCTTGCGACGGCTAAAATAAGGTGAATAATTTCACGTTATTTTAGACTATGCCTGATTGGCATGAAAGAAACAAACGCCGTCATGTGCCAAGGCACGAAGCAATCTACTAAAGTTTACCTCGCTGTCGGATGATTCCATGGATGGTATCAAGTATGTCTGAGGGGCGATTTGTGTAGGGGTTGTGGTATTGGGTGTAGAGAATGTACGCAGCGGCAAAAATCTCTTCGACGCTTCGTTTTGCTTCTCTTCTTTGGCATGTGGATCTGTCATCTGTAACTCCCCATCCAGCATAAAACGGCATTCCAAAGCAGACACATTCGCACCCAACCAGCAGTGCTTCAAAACCCATGCCGGAAGTTTTTGTATAGACTTTTTCAAAATGTTTGAGCAGAGAGATAGGGTTTACATTTTGTGTGATGATTTGAACTCTCTCATCAAGCTCTCTTATGTCAATGTCAGACTTTTTTTTGCCACTGAGCACATCAGGGTGAACTTTAACATACACTTTGGCATGTGGATTTTCTATTGTAGCCGCGGCAATCATGTCGTCTGTAGTGTAATCATCTACCATGCCATAGTTTAGCGATGCATCTCCTGCGGTTTGAGCGATGATGAGAACTCGTCTTTCATCTTGAGATGCAAAGAGTTCTTCACTTGTTTCGGGAGTGTTGTTATACTTAGATATGTGGTGTTTTTGTATGAGTCCTATCGCCTCTCTTGCCTCATCCATAAGCTTTGTATCACTTGCAAAGTCGTACTCGTTTAAAGTATTCTCAAGCCTACTGGGTGCAGTAGCATCGTAATAAATCCCTACATTATCTTCGACTAAACTAAAAGAGGGTGAGCCATCTACGCCCAAACCGAGCGAGCGGATGAAGCCGTCTTCTAGAAGCATTAAACTGCCACCAAACCTTTCATGGCACCACAAAGCAAATTTGCCGCTACGCTTTCGTCCCCATCCACGAAACTCTTTTTTATAAAAAATCTGAAAAACATTATATATATAAGATGAGATATTTAGAATTTTTAGATTCATTCTTTTGTACTCTCTTGGTATCTGTTTGTGTATAAAATCTTAAAAAAAAGCTTCACTCTAAATGTTAAATCCCTTTTTACTAAGGAATATTTCAAGAGATCAAAATAAAGTGCTAAACGACTTCCTTGAAAATTCAGATATCTATTATAAGCATTGAGAACCTTCAAATCTTCCCCATTATTGACTTGCAAAATAAGCTCTTGCAAAAAGAGTTTTCTATTTGTTTCAAGGTTTGGGAGTTTTCTATCTCTACTTAAAATATTTAAAAAACTTTTCTTTTCATAGAGTTTGGTTTGTGAATTACTATTATTCGTCTGATGTATTCTATAACGTACTAAGGGTTCAAAAAGTGTTTTTCTTCTTCCAAAAAGTTCACATTGTAAACCAATCCAGTAATCATGCACGTCGAGTTCCTTAGGAAATGGCAAAACACATTTTTTAAGTTTTTGATTCATTAAAATAGTATTTCCCATAATGCCCGAAGGTCCTACAATATGACCCAAATCTTTTTGTGCTTTTAACTTATAAGCACGTAATCTAAAATAAGAAGAGCTTATCTTTTTCAAACTTTCATCTACTACTTCTAAATCACTATGGACTAACAAAGGCAGATTTTCGTGGAGTTCTTCAAGCTTGTGCATTGCTCGCATCTGCTTTTGGAGTTTATCAGGGTGCCAAATATCATCTTGATCACTTAAAGCAATATACTCTTCTTCACACACCGACAAAAGTTTTTCAAAATTTTTTATAAATCCAAGATTGTTTATGTTGAAACTATAAAAAATTTTATCTGGATATTTGATTTGATACAACTTTACAATCTCTAAAGTTGTATCACAAGAGTTATCATCTGAGATATAGATTTTTATGTTTTTATAACTTTGTATCAATAAAGAATCTAGCTGCTCTTTTAGGTATGCTTCACCATTAAAAGTGGCAACTAAGATGGCAACAAGAGGTCTGTTTTTCATATCTTATATTTTTCTAAATACCACTCAACAGTCTTAACAATTCCACTCTCAAAGTTTTCATCTGCTTTCCAGCCAAGTTCTGTTTCTAGTTTTGTTGCATCTATAGCATAGCGTCTGTCATGCCCTGCTCTATCTTCTACGAAAGTTATAAGTTCTTTGTAACTCTTGGCATGTGGAACTTTTTCATCTAGTATACTACAAATAGCATCAACTATCTGAAGGTTTGTTCTCTCATTTCTTCCGCCGACGTTGTAAACATTACCCTCTTTACCTGTATGATAAACTAAGTCTATCCCTTTACAGTGGTCAAGTACATACAACCAGTCTCTAATGTTTTTACCATCACCATAGATTGGGATACTCTCACCTGCAAGTGCTTTTCTAATAATTGTAGGAATCAGTTTCTCATCATGTTGTTTAGGACCATAGTTGTTTGAACAGTTTGTAATCACTGTATTCATCCCATAAGTTTCTTGGTAGCTTCTCACTATCATATCACTACTTGCTTTAGAAGCTGAGTAAGGAGAGTTTGGAGCATAAGGAGTCTCTTCTGTGAAAAGGTCTGTCTCATTTAGAGTTCCGTAAACTTCATCTGTCGAGATGTGGTGGAATCTACATCCTTTATAGTTATCTTTATATTCAAACGGTTTATTCATCCAGTAAGCTCTTGCTACATCTAAAAGAGTAAATGTCCCATTTACATTCGTCTCAATAAATACACCAGGGTTTTTAATGGAGTTGTCTACATGAGATTCTGCTGCGAAGTGGATTACGCCTTGAATGTCATATTCACTAAATATAAACTCTACAAGTTCACGGTTGCAGATGTCGCCTTTTATGAACTTGTAACGAGGATTACCTTCGCACTCTGTAAGGTTTTCTAGGTTGCCGGCATATGTTAAAAGGTCTAAATTGACCAAGTTGTACTCTGGGTATTTTTCTAAAAAATAAGGCACAAAGTTTGAGCCTATAAAGCCTGCTGTTCCTGTAAGTAAAATTGACTGCATTATTTTCTCTCTCCTAATTTTTTTAAACATTCATCAAGCGAATCTTTCCAATATGGTATTTCTATCTCAAACTCTTTTTTTATTTTGGCTTTATTGAGCAAAGAGTAGTGCGGTCTTTCCGCCGGAGTCGGGTACGCTTTTGTTTCAATAGGATTAATTTGACAATTTAGTTTTGCCATTCTCATAATCTCTTTTGCAAAGTCGTACCAACTGAGGACACCCTCGTTTGAATAGTTGTAAATTTTAACTTTATCATTACTTATCTTGGGCATTATCTCTAAAATAGCCTTTGCCAAATCTCTTGCATAAGTAGGCGTTCCAACCTGGTCGAAGATTACACCGAGCTGTTCTTTTTCTTTACCAAGGCGCAACATAGTCTTTACAAAGTTATTTCCGTATGAAGAGTAAACCCATGAGGTTCTGATAATAATCGAGTTTGCAGGATTTATTTCTTGCATAGCTTTTTCACCATCGAGTTTTGTTTTTCCATAGACACCGTTTGGATTGGTTTTATCATCTTCATTGTATGGTTTATAGTTTGTGCCATCAAAGACATAGTCAGTTGATATATGGATGAGATTTATATTTTTCTCTTTTGCAATTTCTGCTATATATTTAACAGATAAATGGTTTATCTTATCTGCATTTTCTATATCTGTTTCTGCTTTATCAACAGCTGTATATGCTGCACAGTTTATAATAGTGTTTATACTGTTTGAATTTACAAATTCAGTTATGGCATGTGGATTTGAAATATCCAGAGTAGTTCTATCTGTAAAGTAAAAGTTATATTTATAATCACAAGAGAGTTCTTGTATCTCAGAGCCTAGCTGTCCATTGGAGCCGGTTACTAAAACATTAAGCATAGTAATCTACACCATATTCAAAGAGGTCATTTGTTTCATTTAGTTTAGGTTGCACTTTGTCTTTTGCGGAGAGGTTTAGTTCGGCATGTGGAACTTGCCAATCAATTCCTAAAGCTTCATCACTAAAAAGAATTCCTCTATCATTCTCTGGGCTATAGTAGTTATCTACTTTATAGGCAAAAACTGTTTCATCTTCTAAAACTAAAAATGCATGAGCAAACCCGCGGGGGATTAAAAGCTGTCTTTTATTTTCACCGCTAAGCTCTACGCTTACATGTTTTCCAAATGTAGGAGAGCCTCTTCGTATATCTACAGCGACATCCAAAACACGACCTTGAATCACGCGGACAAGTTTAGTCTGCGCTGCAGGAGCCAACTGATAATGCAGACCTCTAAGAACACCACGAGAACTTTTAGACTCGTTGTCTTGGCAGAAGTTTATTTTATAAGCTAAAAATTCTTCTAGTTTATCTGCTCGAAAAGTTTCAACGAAATAACCGCGAGAGTCTCCGTGAACTTTTGGTTCAATTATAATCACATCAGAAATAGCTGTTCTTATGAAGTTCATCTGCCTAAGCCTCTTGGCTGATTAGCTCTTCTTATTAAATATTGACCATATTGGTTTTTACTTAATGGCTGAGCAAGTTCTAAAAGTTTCTCTTTTGAGATGTAGCCCATCTCATAAGCTATCTCTTCTATACAGGCAACTTTTAAAGATTGACGGTTTTCAATAGTCTGAATAAACTGGGATGCTTCAAGTAAAGACTCATGTGTTCCAGTGTCCAGCCAAGCGTAACCTCTGCCCATTAATTTAACCCTTAATTTACCAGCACCTAAGTACTCTTGATTGAGAGTTGTTATCTCTAGCTCTCCACGGGCGGATGGTTTAACACCTTTAGCTCTTTGTACTACATCATTTGGGTAAAAGTACAATCCTACTACTGCATAGTTACTTTTAGGTTCAGTGGGTTTTTCTTCTAAAGAAGTTACATTTCCATCCTCATCAAATTCGGCAACACCATAACGCTCAGGATCACTGACATAGTAACCAAACACAGTCGCTTTACTCTCTTCTTGAGCATTTTTAACACTTTTGGCTAAAAGATTTGTTAACCCATGACCATAAAAAATATTATCGCCAAGAACTAAACAGACATCACTTTCCCCTATGAACTCTTCACCTAAAATAAAAGCCTGAGCAAGTCCATCCGGAGAGGGTTGTGCAACATAAGAAAAGTTCATCCCGATGTCACTTCCATTTCCTAAAAGGTTTTCAAATCTCGGTAAGTCGTGAGGAGTTGAGATAATAAGGACTTCGGTTATTCCAGTAAGCATAAGAACTGAAAGCGGGTAATAGATCATCGGTTTGTCATAAATTGGCATAAGCTGTTTGCTTATACCTTTAGTTAAAGGGTAGAGCCTTGTTCCGGAACCACCTGCTAAAATAATGCCTTTCATTTTATTCTCCTTTTATTTTTTTTACAATAAACCAAGGGTTTAGTAAATTTTCTTTATTATAAATCATTGGTTTATCATTTTCATACTGATATGTCATATTTCCACTTTCTCTGACAATTGCATCAGCCGCTGCTGTATCCCATTCCATTGTTGGAGCCAATCTTGGGTATATGTCTGCTATACCCTCAGCAACCATACAAAGTTTTAATGAACTTCCTTTAGAAATCTGTTCTATCTCTTTAGAATCAAGAGCATCTATAAACGCTTGCGTTTCCTCTGAAAGATGTGACTTAGATGCAACAACAACAAGCTTTTCTTCAGGATTAGGATTTACAAACAGAGGTAATTTTTGATTATTTTTAAATGCTCCGTAACCTTTTTTGGCACTGTACATCTCATCTATAGCAGGAGCATAAACAACACCTAGCACAGGCGTGTCTTTATGAACTAAAGCTATATTTATTGTAAATTCATCATTTTTTTTGATGAACTCTTTTGTGCCGTCTATTGGATCTATACACCAATAGTACTCCCAATTTTTTCTCACATCAAAAGGCACTTCTTTGTTTTCTTCAGACATCATCGGTATAGTTGGGTAGAGTTCTTCAAGTCTTTTACAGATGATTTCATTTGCTTTTGTGTCAGCTTCTGTAAGAGGTGATTTATCATCTTTATACTCTATGCTAAAATCTTTAACATATATTTTCATTATAGCTTCAGCTGCTTCTAGAGCTATGGTTTTAATATCTTCTATATCTATTTTATCAAGCATGTAAATATCCTTTATTTTTCAAATGATTCACAACTTCCTCGGCAGCTTCTTCAACGCTTTTGTCATTATTAAAAATATGTATTTCCGGAGATAGTGGAGCTTCATATGAAGATGTTATGCCGGTAAAATTTGGTATTTCACCGTTTCTTGCTTTTTTATAGAGTCCTTTTGGATCTCGTTTTTCACAAATTTCCAAAGGAGTATCTACAAAAATTTCTATAAATTTTCCATCTGCCAGCAACTTTCTGACTGTATCTCTATCTTCTTGGAATGGAGATATAAATGCTGTTAATACAATGAGCCCTGAGTCTACAAAAAGTTTAGAAACTTCACCAATACGACGGATATTTTCCACTCTGTCTTCATCCGAGAAAGTAAGCCCTTTATTTAGCCCCGTACGTACATTATCACCATCTAAAAGGTAAGTATGTTTTTTAAGTTCTAAAAGTTTACTCTCCACAGCATTTGCAACAGTTGATTTTCCGCTTCCACTGAGTCCAGTAAACCATAATACGCAAGGTATTTGTTCTTTCATAGCTGCTCGCTCTTGAGAACTTACATGATGCTCATGCCAAACAATATTTTTACTTAACATAGTTTTTCTTTATATATTTAACAATAATTTGTGCCGATTCATCCACACTTAACTTATCAGTATCAACAACTATTTCAGCATAAGTAGGTTCTTCATAAACATCATTCACACCAGAAAAGTTTTTGTACTCACCGCTGAGAGCTTTTGCGTAAGCCCCTTTATAATCTCTTTTCTTACATGTCTCTATATCTGCTTTTACATATACTACAACATTGTTTTTCACCATTTCACGTATTGCACGTCTAGACTCTTTATATGGTGAGACAAATGACGCTACAGTTGAAATGGAGTTCTTTTGTAATGTTTTTATCAGATTGCCTATGCGATGCATATGCCTGTTTCTATCGTCTCTACTAAATCCTATATCTGGAATGAGCTCTCTAATATCCTTTGAGTCGATTCTTTCTATAGGAATTTGTAATTTTTCCAATTCTGTGTATACTTTGTCTGCAATAGTTGTTTTACCTGAAAGAGGCAAACCTGTAAACCAAAGGTTAAATGGATCTATTCTTTTTCTGCCCCAACGCACTTTAACCCACGCCCTTTCATGCGCCCAGTAAAGTGCAACTTTTGCAAATGTCTCTATAATACCGGCAGCTAAAGCAAGATCAAGTCTTCCAAAAAAAACATATATTATAATGACTGTTGTAGTAGTAGCAAAAACTCGCCAGCTAATGCCTTTAGCGATTGAACGCTTATTTGTATCTTTATACATTAAACCTCTTTGCAATCCCACTCAGGGAAATTATCTCTAATATATTTGTTAAGTGCTTTTTCTGCATCACTATATGTTTTATGGCTATGTACAGATTTATCTTCATCACGTTTAGTTACGCCGACAATCATCCCTGCACCCACAGTATTATTACTTATGCGGTCCACGACTATGAAACTTCCAGTCTCTTTGTTCTCTTTATAAGAATCAGCGGCTATTGGTCGAGTAAGCAGTATTTTACACGAAGCAATGTCGTTTAACTCCAATCTCTCTACTTGCGTTCTCTCATAAGTATTGACATCTATTTTATAGTTTATATGCTCAAAACTTCCAGAAACTACCGATGTTGCACGCTTAATATCATAAGCACGACCTAAAGTCATAGGTTTTTCATCCATCCAAACCAGCATAACTTTAAGTGAGTTTGAAACTCTAGGTAAACTTTTTGTATGCACTATCATATCACCACGGGAGATATCCACTTCATCTTCTGTTGTAATTGTAATAGCCATCTGCACACGAGCTTCAGCAGTCGTAGCATTTTTATTTGCTTCGCTAATATCTCCGGCATTAATAATACTTTTAACTTTAGTCGTCTTGCCAGATGGCAGTACTGTAATCTCATCACCAACCTCTACACTACCCGCAGCGATTGTTCCACAAAAACCTCTAAAGTCTAAGTTTGGACGGTTTACATACTGGACTGGAAACCTGAAGTTCTCGGCCTTTATCTCTTTTGAGATATCCATGCCATCAAGAAGACCCAAAAGTGGTTTTCCTGCAAACCATGGTGTGTTTTCACTCTTATCAACAACATTATCACCATCAAGTGCACTTACTGGAATGTAGTATGTATTTTTAATACCAAGTTCATCTGCTAGCGCACCATACGAAGCTGATATTTCATTAAAAACATCTTCACTAAAATCTACTAAGTCCATTTTATTTATAGCTACTACGACATGTTCAATGCCAAGTAATGATACTATAAAACTATGACGACGAGTTTGCGTAAGTATCCCTTTTCGAGCGTCTATTAAAATAATTGCTACATCAGCAGTAGAAGCACCCGTAACCATGTTACGAGTGTACTGTTCATGTCCTGGAGTATCTGCAATAATAAACTTTCTGTTTTCAGTAGCGAAAAAGCGGTAGGCAACATCTATGGTAATGCCCTGCTCTCTTTCACTTTGAAGTCCATCAACTAACAATGCCATATCTATCTTTTCACCGGTAGTGCCGTATTTTTTACTTTCACTCTCTGCAGCTGCAAGTTGGTCGTCAAAAATCATTTTAGAGTCATAAAGCATACGACCTATGAGAGTACTTTTACCATCATCAACGCTTCCACATGTTAAAAAACGCAACATATCTTTGTTTTCATGTTCTTTTAAATAATTTATAATATCCATTAAAAATACCCTTCAATTTTTTTAAGTTCCATAGCACCCTCTTGATCTTTATCGATTAAACGACCTTCACGTTCACTACTTGTTGAAAGGAGCATCTCTTTTATAATCTCTGGCAAAGTTGTAGCTGTGGAGTTTATAGCTCCTGTTAGTGGGTAACAACCTAATGTTCTAAAACGAACCATCTCTTTTTTTGCAGTTTTACGAAGTTCTTCTGGCATACGCTCATCATCTACCATGATTTTTACACCATCCATCTCTACCACTTCATGCTCTCTAGCAAAGTAAAGCGAAGGAATAGGAATGCCTTCTAGGTAAATATACTGCCAAATGTCAAGTTCCGTCCAGTTGCTTATAGGGAAAACACGTACGCTTTCACCTTTTTGAATAGCTGTGTTGTAGACATTCCAAAGTTCTGGTCTCTGGTTTTTAGGGTCCCAACGGTGATGTTTATCACGAAATGAAAATATACGCTCTTTGGCACGAGACTTCTCTTCATCACGACGCGCTCCACCTATAATAGCGTCATAACCACCTTTGTTGAGTGCTTGTTTTAGTCCTTGGGTTTTCATAACATCAGTATGAACTTTACTGCCATGTTCAAAAGGAGAGATATTCATCTCGATACCTTCAGGGTTAGAGTGAACAACAAGATCAAAACCAAGATCCTTCGCGCGTTGGTCACGAAACTCTATCATCTCTTTGAACTTCCAAAGAGTGTCAACATGCAAGAGTGGAAAAGGAAGTTTAGCTGGAGCAAATGCCTTCATAGCAAGGTGAAGCATTACGGAAGAATCTTTACCTACTGAATACATCATAACAGGGTTAGAAAACTCTGCTGCAACTTCTCTTAAAATATGAATAGATTCTGCTTCTAACTGTTTTAAGTGGGTTAATCGTTTTTCATCAATCATTATAACTCTCTTTAAGTCTAAAATTAGTTTGAAATTATAACTTATAAACCTTTCTATTACTTTTATTATGATTATATAATACCCCAAGAAAACAGGACAAGAAATATTAATTTAAGTTTTATTCCCTAAATAGTGCCTGACACCATTTTTTCCATTTTTTACCTATTTTGCTAGTTCAATCAATTCTTTATCTTTAAAGAGTAAGTTATTTATCATTTGATTTAAATCAATATTTTGCTTTTTCGCTAATTTCTTAAAAAAGTTTTCAACTTCCGGATCAAGGTAAACAGGTATGTGAAATACTGCATCTTTACTATAAAACTTTCCTCTTTCCCCTTTCGAAAAATCGTATTCTTTTTTCATCTTTTCAGCCTTTTGTATAAAAATTTCGTTCATTTTTTGTTGCTTTTCTAGCACTTATAATTCTAGTATTGCAGTTTTGTTTATTCATAGTAATAAAAGTATGAACCACAACCAAAGTTCTAGTTTTCAAATCCATTCCGACAGTGACCCACCTATCTTCTTCTGAACTATGTTCTTCGTCATAAATAGAAATAGCGTTTTCATCTTTAAAAACAGATGTAGCATCTTCAAAGCTAATGTTATGCTTTTCAATATTGCTTTATTTGGATTCCACTCAAAATCATAGTTCATTAAAAACCTTTTTTCATCTGAAAATATTGTACCAAAAATATATAGAAGAAGTGATTTTCAAGAATTTTGCATTAGGTTAACCAGAGAGGAAAAAGTATAATACCCCAAGAAAATAGGACAAGAAATATCAATTTAAGTTTTATTAAATGGTGCCTGACACCATCTTCCTAGTATTTTTGTAATCTTTTTTGAAAAAAATCTCTAATCTCTTCCTTTTTTATTTTTTCTATTGGTTCTAAATAATCTATATTATCGTCTTCTATATCATCGATATATACGAGTGCTACGGCAAAAAGTTTAAATGTCACCCCTTCAACAATATGCTCACTTACTTTAAACATATCTTTTAAACCCATACACTGCTTTGCTAAAAAATAAATATCATAATAATCTCTATACTTTGCTCGCAAAAATAGAACATTAACTTTCATAGCAGCGATCATTTCTATT
>Ga0210044_10010305_pt1 | contig 11183 bp, 8 predicted proteins | sample CryGey13umfilter_2_FD_183959 | JGI IMG/M metagenome (GOLD analysis project Ga0210044, IMG submission 183959) | Groundwater microbial communities from aquifer in Utah, USA - Crystal Geyser 4/9/14 3 um filter (SPAdes) (version 2) | ecosystem: Environmental > Aquatic > Deep subsurface > Groundwater...
CTCATGCTCGGCCTGCCGCAGTTGGCGCAGGCTCAATACGGCAACCCCGAGGCCGGCTACACAGCGCCTCCCGGCACCGAGCCCGCCGCCGCTCCGGCGCAGGGCCCAGTGGCGCCCGCGTCCGCCGCAGGAACGAGCGGCATCCGCTTGGCCATGCAGACTCGCTTCTTGGTGATCAACATCATCGGAGGCGCCGACGCTGGCTTTCCCCTCGCTGTGCAAGCCACGCCTGGGCTACGCCTCGCCGACAACAGGCTGTTCATCGGCCTCGGCGTCGGATGGCTGAAGGCGAACAACAGTGGTGGCCACGTCTACACGATCGCGCCCACCGCGACCTACGACATCATCCAGCGCACGAACGCGGCCCTGCACGCGGTGGTGATGCTGAACATGTCTGATCAGACCGGAGGCGACCTTCTCTTCGGCATGAACTTCGGGTTGGGTATTCGCGCGCTGCTTGGTGAGTCCTTCGGCATCGGCACCGAGTGGGGCTTCGCTTTCACACAGATCGACCACGGCCCCATGGAACCCGACGCCGTGTTCGGCTTCTTCGGCGCCCTCGTGCTCGAGTCGTCGATCGGTCTCTAGTCGAGATGAGACGAAGATCCTGAGTCGGCGGTCGACTCAGCCAAGCGGGGCATGCGGCACCTTTCGCATGCCCCGTCTTCGTTCCGTCTACGCCGGCAGCCGCGCCCAGAAGAGCACGCGCTCGAAGCCGAAGAAGAAGGGCCGCGTGTCCTTCAGCGAGAGCATCAACCGCTCGCGATAGCGCCCGAGGAACGACTCGTACATGTTCGGCGGCAGGCGCTCGGCGTAGGGCGTCAGCGTCGAGCCCTTCACCCACTCGAAGACGGCGTCCCGCGACGGAAGCACGTGCCCGTAGACCTCGAGCCGCACGCGCTGCGCTTCGAAGCCGAGCTGATGCAAGAGCCGCGCGTAGGCCGACGCGTCGAGCACGCCGTAGCGCTGCACGAAGCCTCCGAGAGCTTCGCGAAAGGGCGGCGACTGGGCGATCTCCACGGCGGTACGAAAGGTCGCGGCGTGATGCATGTGGGGCACCTGCACGGCGAGCTGTCCGCCGGGCCGCAAGAGACGCTTCAGCTGTCCCAGCAGCGCGGCATGATCCGGTAGCCAGTGGAGCGCGGCGTTGGAGAAGACGACGTCGAAGGCTCCCTCGGGGCATTGCTCGATCGATCCCTTCGCCACGTCCGCGATGTCTGCCTCGAGCACCTCGAGCCCCTGAAGCTCATGCGTCGACGCCCCCTCGAGCATGGCCTGCGAGCGATCGACGCCCAGCGTGCGCTGCGCGCCCAGAGTCTCGTGGAGTTGGGCCGTCAGCGCTCCACTGCCACAGCCGAGGTCGAGCACACTCATCCCCGGCGCGACGGAGAGCATGGACGCGAGATCGAAGAAGGGCCTCGCCCGCTCCGCGTGGAAGCGCTCGTATGGGTCCGGATCCCAGCCGTCGCTCGCGCTCATGGGCTCAGCTTCGCATCCGCGCCCTCACGCGGCCAGCACCTGATCAGCGCACGAGCGCCCGACGTGACAGGCAGGTGGCAAGCCCAGTGGCCACTCTGTGGATATCTTCGTGTAACACTAGGAAATCAAAGCGGAAGTGTCGTTGTGGACAAGATCCGCTGCCGCGGCGCCGAGCGCCTGCTGCGCCTGATTGTGGGCCGTCCTACGGACCGGCCAGGGGCAAACGGTGGTCACCTCCGCTCGCTCGGGGAGCCGCGCGGCCGGGATGGCTACCCTCTTGGTCCCGGGACTTCCGCGGAGCCACGCAAACGGGCCGCCAAGGTCACGATTCGTGACTCGGCGGCCCATGCCGTTTGGACGGGACGGCCCGACGTCGAGTCAGGCCCTCGCTCTCAGTTCGTCGGGTAGCAGGTGCGGTGACCGTTGGGGTTGTCGCGGAAGGGCGCCGTGTTGATCTGGCTGCAGTTGACGGCCATGTCGTGCTTCAGCGTGACGACCTGGTCCCAGGTCAGGGCGACTGCCGGGAAGACGATCGGGAAGGGGTCGACGCCGTCGTTCACGTCGGCGAGCAGCGCCTCGTAGTGTCCGTCGTCGCGGCCCGTCTCCCAGATGCGGTCGAAGTTGGCGGCGTAGGCCCGCACGAGTTCGGGGTAGCCGTTGGCGTCGAAGAGGGCGACGTTCTCCATCGTGCCGTGCTCGGCGTTGTCGGAGAGGTTGTAGCTGCCCGTCGCGAGCCAGCGGTCGTCGACCAGGATGTACTTGTCGTGCATCTGCTCGGCGTAGTGATAGTCCCAGTGGTAGGCGTAGTACTTGAAGCGCAGGCCGATGCCCTCCTGCATCATCGCGTAGGAGTACATGAAGCCGCGGTCGTAGCAGTCTTCGATCTGCGCCTCGCTGGTGCCGGCGGCGTCGAGGCAGGCGGCGAGCTCGCGCTCCTGCTTGTCGTTCGCCGAGTCGCTCACGTACTCCTGCTGGTCGAGGTAGATGCGAATGTCGAGGCCGGGGTTCGCGCGGACCGCGGCGGTCAGCGCCTCGGCCACGGGGCGGCTCCTGAGGTGACCCGAAGCGATGCGGATCGAGTGCTGGGCGCGGCCGATGATCTCGACCAGGCGGTCCGCCACCGTGTTGTGTCCGCGCAGCACGCTGAAGGTCTCGCCGTAGCGGCTGGAGACGTAGGTGCGGAAGTTGGCGGAGGTGAAGACCGCGTCGGCGTTGACGTCGTCGGGGATGTCGGTGCTGGCGATATCGATGGCGCTGACGGGGGCGATGGACTCGTTCCACACGACCGGGCGGCTGTGCGCCCAGAGGTGGTTGAACTCGGCCTGGTAGCGCAGGTTCAGCTCCTCGTGACCGTGGGCGACGACGGTGTTCTCGTCGTAGGTGCTGCCCGCGGAGCCGGACCAGTTGCCGCTGCCGGTCATCAGCCAGGCGCTGCGGGCCTGGTCGAGGGAGCTGCGGGCGCCGTCCACGACCATGAACTTGTTGTGCATGATCTTGTTGATCCAGCGGACCTCGATGCCGGCGTCCTCGAGCCGCGCGCTCAGGGTGCCGCCGGGTGAGGTGCGGTCGCTGGAGGCGCCGTCGTAGATCACGCGGACGGAGATGCCGCGCTGCGCGGTGGCGATCAGGGCGTCGCGCACCCGGGTGTCGCTGAAGCTGTACATGGCGATGTCGAGGGAGCGCTCGGCGCCGTTCATCAGCTCGATGGCCTTGGCCAGGTGGCTGGTCTCGAAGGGCTGAGGCGAGAAGATGACCTCGACGCTGGCGTCCGTGGTGGGCGCGGTGCAGCGGGCAGCGACGGCGGCGCCGAGCTGCTCCATGGCCACGGGGCCGACGTAGGAGACGTCGTCCACTTCCACCAGGTTGTCGAAGAGGTCGTCGTCGACGGTGCCGAAGCTGCCGTCGGCGCCGTCGCGGTGCGCGATGAGGTTGCGCGCGGCGCGGGTGTGGACGCTCGCGGCCTGAAGCAGCGCGACGTCCGTGCCGGGCTCGTTCAGCCAGCTGACGATCTCTTCTTCCTGGCAGGGCGTGAGACCCGCGAGGTCCGCTTTGCCGCCGGGCAGCGCGATGTCGTCGATGCCGTCGGGGGAGGGTGCCTCAGCAGCGCCGGCGCAGGCGGCCAGGGTCAGGGTGAGCAGGAGGGAGAGTGAGTGGCGATGCGTCATGAAAACCTCGGGCGGGTGTCTCTGCACATCGAGTGCCAAGACCTGGTCGCAATGATTTCAGCAGGTTACGGAGCCTGGCGGGTGGCTCGACCAGTGGCCAGGGCGGCTCGATCGGCGACCCTGGGAGCCAGGCGACCTGCATGGAGTACGAGAGACGTGCCAGAAGCTCCCCGCCGAAGACGTGCTGGAAGGTCTTCGTGGGGTGCCGGGCGTCGTCGGGGGCCCGCTCCGGGGGCGGCGGACCCGCAGATGCGAGCGCGGCTTCAAGGATCGCAGGTGCTCTGGGAGCGCTCGCGCGGGTCCGCCTCCTGCGGGTGCCAACCGGGGTCTGGGTTGGGATGCCGGTTGGCACCCTCAGCGGGCCCCCGACGGACGCCCTCCGTGGGCGATGAGGAGCGATGCCGCGCTAGGTCAGAGCGTGCGGACGAGGGACTTGTCTGGCGAAGACCCGGCGAAAACGTCCCGCAAGGTTCGGAGCATCAGCATGGCGGCGGCTCGCCACTTCTCCGTCATGGCAAGTGCTTCCGCATCGCGTGGAGCACGTCCCCACCCTCTTCACGTCCACAGCGTGATCCACTGATCGCCCATATGCACCACAACCGGAGGTCCCATCCACGCCACCGTATGGGGGAAGCTGGGCTCGACGATCTCCCCGTGCACGACGCCCACGAGCCCCCAGGTCGAAGTCCCGACCGGTCCTCCGCCCACGGTATGGGACGCAAGCCAGACATCGCCGCTCACGGCCATGGATTCGAGTCCGATCCTGGGCACCGCAAGCAGCGTCGTGGGTGTCGCGCGCGGTCGCAGGGATTCGTCGAGTATGGCGTGTCGGATGCTACCGCTGACGTTCCACGCTGCGCTCAGACCGCCAGGCGCCCGCTGAATCCACAGTCCGGAGCCGCCAGATGCATGACCATCCGGCCGCACGGGAAGCCCCGTCGGCTCGGCGTCGCCCCCGAGTTCAACGACGACCGGACCATGAACAGCTTCCGTATCGCCGAGTCTCGCTTCGTCGCCCATGGCCAACGTTCGCTGTTGCGACGGCACGACATCACCGACCTGTCGAACGCGCCATCGCGGCTGCTGTTCGCACCATGGCGGCGTGTGCGTGGCCGAGTAGTTCGGTCCGTCCAGCGAGTCGACCGACCGTGCGGGTCAGAGCAAGCGCGACCACAGCGGGTGGGTCAGCCGAAGACCGAGGAACATGGCGGCCAGGGGACGCTTCTTCTTGCTGCGTAGGAAGCGGTACTGGCCCATGAGGAAGGGTGGGCTCAGGAAGGCCGTGGCCACCTCGACCGACTCGCGGGCGTTGACCTCTTGCAGCTCCTCGCGGCTCATCCCGACGGGGTAGGTTCGAGAGGCGCCTTCGTCGATCCAGCCCTTGGCGATGCGCTGGGCCTCGACCATCAGCTGCTCGTGGGGCACGACCCACTTCACGAGCCCGATCTCCAAGGCCTCGGCGGCCGTCGGCTTCCAGCCCTCGCTGTCCAGCATGCGCTCGGCGGCGGCGCCCAGAAGTCGCGGAAAGACTACACTCGAGCAGCCCTCGTACGGCACTCCCAGAGCGGCGAAGGGCGTCGAGAAGGTGGCCCTGTCGGACGCGATGATGCCGTCGCACAGCGTCGCCGAGGTGACGCAGGCGCCGATGGCCGGCCCGTTGGCGGCCACGAGGATCGGCTTGGGGAAGCTGAGGAAGGCATCGAAGACGGCCTCGTTCAGCTCGACGATCATGGCGTGCAGTCGCCGCGGATGACCGAACTTCAGCGAGCCCCCGAGGTTGACTCCGGCCGAGTAGTACGTGTCGGTCCCCGTCAGAACGACGGCTCGTGTCGCCTCGTCGCTCGCGGCGCGCGACAACGCGGCCTGCAGGTCGGCGAGCATCTCGGTCGTCCAGCCGTTCAGGCGCCTCGGATCGTTCATCGTCAGCGTGGTGACGCCGTCGACGGTGCTCTTCAGGATGAGGTCGGACACGGTCGCGAGCCTACTCCGCGGAAGGTCACCTGTCCCGCCTAGCGCCGACCCAGAGCCGATGCTTCGTGCCCTTCCGTTACCCGACGATGGGCAACGGGACTTCGGACCTGGCGCTCTTCGCTTCGTCCACGCGTGTGGCGAAGAGGCGCATACGCCAGTCGACGCCGACGACGTCGCCGGGCTTCATGGTGTGCCACACGGCCTCGCCGCTGGTGGGCTCGCTGGAGAAGAGCAGGTGGTTCACGAAGCCGGTCTCGGTGGGCGCTTCGCAGTGCGGGGCGAGGTGCGGGCAGGTGTCGCGGTCGGCGCACGTGGTCTTGTAGGTGGAGTAGTGCAGCTCCTTGCCGCCCTGGGTCGCCACCATGGTCTGACCGTCCGTGACGATCAGCGTCAGCAGCGCTTGCTCCTCGTGCGCTGGGCCGTCGGCGATGGCGCGCACGCAGCGCACGGCCGCGGTGAGGGCGGTGGCGACCTCCTTCGCACCGTAGCGTTCACTCAGCCCGCCGTAGGCGGAGAGCTCCGTGAGGAAGAGGAAGAAGATCACCTCGCTGTCCGTGTCACCCAGGATGTAGCGACGCAGGCGCGGCGCGACCTCGGCGCGCAGGGCGTCGCGATAGCGGGCGAAGTCGCGCACCTCGCCGTTGTGGGCGAAGGTCCAGCGGCCGTACTGGAAGGGGTGGCAGTTCAGCACCGAGAGGTTGCCGACCGTGGCCTTGCGCACGTGGGCCAGCACGGTCTCGGACGCGACCACGCCGCTGACCCGGGTGAAGAGCTGGTCGTCCAGCGCCTTCTCCGGGCTACGCAGCAGATGCGCGGCGCCCTCGAGGTAGTAGGCCACGCCCCAGCCGTCGGGGTTCTGGCCGCTCTGCACGCACAGCGCGTTCTCGGCGTCGACCAGCGAGCGGTGGACCTGAGATTGGATGACAGACCGGAAGCCGAAGATGCGACACATGGGTATGCTGCGTATTCTGCCATGAAAGGGCCGCCGCCGCCGTGACCTCTCGCAGCTACCTCGTCCTCGACATCGAAACCGTCCCCGATCGCTCGCTCCCCTGGGACGCAGCGAAGGAAGGATTCCCGCCGCCCACGCACCACGAGATCGTGACCCTCGGCGTGCTCTGGCTCGACCCGGAGCTCACGACCAAGCGCCTGGGCGTGTTCGGGGGCGGCGAAGAGCCTGCGCGCGGCAAGCAGCGCGAGGCCCGACTGCTCGCCGACTTCGTACGCTTCGTCGGTCGCGAGCGCTGCCACCTCGTGACCTACAACGGGCGCAGCTTCGATCTGCCCGTGCTGATCAACCGCTGCCTGAAGCATGGCGTCTCGTTCCCCGCCTACTTCTCCGATCGCGACTACCGCTACCGCTACAGCGACCTCGGACACCTCGATCTGGCGGACGCCCTGACCGAACACGGCGCCACGCGACGGCCGAGCCTGAGCGCCGCCGCGCGCCTGATGGGCCTGCCCGGCAAGCTGCTGGTCGACGGCTCCATGATCGCCTCGCTCTACGACACGGGCGAGCTCGAGACGATCGAGGCCCATTGCCTGGCGGACGTGGTGCAGACGGCCTTCCTGCTCCTGCGCTACGAGCTCTTGCGTGGACGCCTGGATCGCAAAGGGTATCGCGAGCGAGCTCGGGCGCTGTGGGACGCGGTGCGCGAGGACGAACGCGTGGCCGAAGTGCTCGGCGCCGCCGACGCTCATCAGGTGCTGCTCGGGGAGGACGTATGAGTACGTTCAAGGCGCCCGTCGCGATCGTTGGCGTGGGGGAGATGGGCGGCGTGTTCGCGCGCGCCCTGTTGACCGTCGATCGCGAGGTGCTGCCCATCCTGCGCTGGACCGAGACGGAACTCGCGCGTGATCGCCTGCTTCGCGCCGAGCGTGTGCTCGTGGCCGTGGGCGAGGCGGGTCTCGATGCCGTGCTCGAGGCACTGCCCGACGAGGTGCGCGATCGCGTCGCGTTGCTTCAGAACGAGCTGCTGCCCGTGGACTGGCATCGGCATGGCATCGTCGATCCCACGGTCGCCGTCGTCTGGTTCGAGAAGAAGGTGGGCAAGCCCGTGCTCCCGGTCCGCTCCACGCCCATCGCCGGGCCCTGGGCCGAGGAGCTGGTCTTCGCCCTCAGTCGCCTGGGCATCCCGGCGCATCCCGTGAGCGCTTCGGAGCTCGCGCATGAGCTCGTGCTGAAGAACCTCTACATACTCGCGAGCAACCTCGGCGGTCTCGCGACGGGCGCGGCGACGGTGGGCGCGCTAGCTGCGGAACATCGTCCCGCCCTCGAGGCCATCGCGCACGATGTGCTGGCCCTCGAGCGCGCGCGTCTCGGTGACGACCGCTCGCTGCCCACGGACGGCATGCTCTTCGAGGCGCTTCTGAGCGCCATCGCCGACGATCCCGGCCACGGGGCGCAAGGCCGATCTGCACCGGGGCGCCTGGCTCGCGCCCTCGAACGCGGCCAGACGCTTGGCGTGGCGCTGCCATCGCTGTTGGAAATTCGGAGCTGAGGGCCCGCCCGTCTAGGTCGTGACCGGTCGTCCGTCGGGGGCCCGCTGCCGGGGGCGGCGGACCTGCAGATGCGAGCGCGGTTTCAGAGACTGCGGGCGCGTGGGGTGCGCTCGCGCAGGTCCGCCTCCTGCGCGTGCCAACCAGGGCTTGGGTCGAGAGGCTGGTTGGCATGCGCAGACCCCCCTCCGCGGGCCCCCGACGGACGACCTCCCTGCGAGATGACGCGAGAGGTCGGCGACGTTGGACCGTGGGGTGCAGGACTTGTCCTGCACCGGGCGCGACGATGACATCTCGTTGTCAGCTTGCTGCGTCGCGCGCACCCCGAGGAATGCTCACGCCTTCCTCGTCGGTAGCTCCACCATGCGCCGCATTCTCCTGCTGATGTTCATCGTCTCCGTCGTGTGCTCGACGCGGCCGGCTCGGGCACAGGGGCCGGTCTATGCGCCCGACTTCGAAAGCCGACCCTGCACGATGGACCCGGGCTGCCGCCTGGTAGGCGCTACATGCGCTCCATGCGCCGCGGCAGCGGGTTCATCTCCGTGCGGGCCAATGCATCGAGCAGAGCTTCGGGTTCGGTCTCCGAGATCAAGAGCCCGCGTTGCGGCTTGCGCACGAAGCCGAGCTCCGTCGCGTGATCGAGGAAGGCCACGAGCGGGCTGTAGTAGCCGTTCACGTTGAGCAGCCCGACGGGCTTGTCGTGGTAGCCGAGCTGCGCCCAGGTCGTCGCCTCGAACACCTCTTCCAGCGTGCCGAAACCGCCGGGGAGGGCGATGAAGACGTCCGCCAGCGCGGCCATGATCGTCTTGCGGGCGTGCATGCTGTCCACGACCATCAGCTCGTCCAGACCCGCGTGCCCGACCTCCATCGCCGACAGGCGCTCCGTGATCACGCCGACCACGTTGGCGCCCGCCTCGAGCGCCGCGTCCGCCATCGCGCCCATCAGCCCGACGCTTCCGCCGCCGTAGACGACGCCCAGGCCGCGTTCACCCAACAGCCGGCCCATTCGTCGGGCCGATTCGAGGTAGAGCGGGGCCACGTCGTCGCTCGAGCCACAGTAGACCGCCACCCGTCGGAAGATTCGCATGCGCGCATCCTACGCCGACTCGGTCCGGAGCGCAGCGGCCAGCACTTGCATGTCCACGTGGTTGAGAGCATGCCTTCGAGCCTCCGATGCGAAGTCAGCGAGTGCCAGCTGCACGACGTATCCCAGCGCCCGTCCTCTCAGACCACGGGGCGGTGCTGGGCAGGTTCCGCTCGTCCGCCCTTGGGGCTGCGCCGACCCTGACCCCTGTTCTCGGGCCCCGTCGATGACGCCCGACGCATGGATCTCCGTGGCCGTGGTCTGCGTGGTCTTTGGCGTCCTCGCCTTCACGCGCATCGCGCCCTACCTCGTCCTGATCGCGGGCATGGTGACGCTGCTCGCGTTTGGGATTCTGGAGCCTGCCTCGGCGTTCGCGGGTTTCTCCAACCCCGGCATGATCACGGTCGGCGTCCTCTTCGTTGTCGCGGGTGGTCTCCATCAGACCGGCGTGCTCGCCCACCTCGTCTATCGCTTCCTCGGTCACCCGAAGAGCATGGTCGGCGCCCAGGCCCGGCTGATCTTGCCCGTGATCGCTGGAAGCACGGTGCTGAACAACACCCCGCTCGTCGCCATGCTGATCCCCGCGGTCAAGGATTGGAGTCGCGCGACCGGCTTCGCGTCCTCGAAGCTCCTCATCCCCTTGAGCTTCGCCGCGATCCTCGGCGGCATGTGCACGCTCATCGGCACGAGCACGAACCTGGTCGTCAGCGGCCTGCTGGTCGATGCGGGGCGTGCGCCGCTCTCGTTCCTCGATCCTGCATGGGTCGGCGTGCCCTGCGCCCTGGTCGGTGCCGCCTTCCTCCTGGCCTTCGGTCGTCGACTGCTGCCCGACCGCAGCACGCGCTCCATCTCCCACGGGGATCCGCGCGAGTACACGGTCGAGATGCTCGTGGTCCCAGGCGGACCGCTCGTGGGCGCGTCCCTCGAAGCCGCCGGCTTGCGCAGCCTCCCCGGTCTCTACGTGGCGGAGATCCACCGCGGAGAGCACATCCTGCCCGTGGTCGATCCGAGCGAGCGTCTGATGGGCGGTGACCAGCTCGTCCTGGTCGGTCTCGCGGACTCCGTGGTCGACTTGCTCAAGGTGCCCGGTCTCGGGCCGGCCACGCGCGAGGTGTTCAAGCTGGATGGCGAGCGGGCATCACGCTGCTTCGCGGAGGCTGTCATCTCGCGCAGCTCTCCCCTCGTGGGTCAGACCGTGCGCGATGCGGCCTTCCGCAGCACCTACAATGCGGTCGTCCTGGCCATCGCCCGCAACGGTGAGCGCATCGCCTCGAAGATTGGCGACGTGAAGCTGCAGCCCGGCGACGCGCTCCTGGTGGAGGCGCTGCCCTCCTTCGTCGATCGCTACCGCAACTCGAGCGACTACTACCTGGTCAGCCGCTTCGATGGTGTCGCGCCTCCCCTGTTCCACAAGGCGCCGCTGGCCTTGGCCATCCTGGTGTTGATGGTGGTCGCCGCCGCCACGGGTCTGTTGAGCATGATCGAGGCCGCGTTTCTGGCGGCCGGGGCCATGTTGTTGACGCGCTGTTGTTCCGAGGAGACGGCGCTCCGGAGCATCGATTGGCAGCTGTTGCTGGCCATCGCGGCCTCTCTCGCGCTCGGACGCGGACTTCAGGAGACGGGCGCCGCTCAAGCCTTGGCTGATCTGCTCTTGGCGCAGGCGGGAACGAATCCGTGGCTTGCGCTAGCGCTGCTCTACGGCGTGGCCACGGGACTGTCGGAGCTCGTCACCAACAACGCGGCGGCGGTGATCGTCTTCCCCATCGCGCTCGCGGTCTCCGACACGCTTCACGTCAGCCACATGCCTTTCGTGATCGCGGTCATGATCGCGGCGTCCGCGAGCTTCGCCACGCCCCTGGGCTACCAGACGAACTTGATGGTCTACGGTGCCGGCGGCTACCGCTTCGGGGATTTCCTGCGCATCGGTCTGCCCATGAACGCTCTGCTCTGGGTCACGACGACGCTGCTGGCGCCGATCTTCTGGC
>Ga0210044_10010306_pt1 | contig 11182 bp, 11 predicted proteins | sample CryGey13umfilter_2_FD_183959 | JGI IMG/M metagenome (GOLD analysis project Ga0210044, IMG submission 183959) | Groundwater microbial communities from aquifer in Utah, USA - Crystal Geyser 4/9/14 3 um filter (SPAdes) (version 2) | ecosystem: Environmental > Aquatic > Deep subsurface >...
AAATGGAAGAGTTGCTCATGAGCTTATTCTCGACTGCAATAAATATCTGAAAACTGCAAATGTGCCAGTTATCGATATTGCCAAAAGGCTAATGGATTATGGCTTTCATGCTCCTACGGTGGCATTCCCCGTTCATGGTACTTTGATGGTTGAGCCCACTGAAAGCGAGCCACTTGCCGAAATTGATAGGTTTATTGAAGCAATGATTTCTATAAGAAAAGAAATTGCTGATATTGAGAATGGCATGGCAGATAAAGATAATAATGTTGTGGTAAATGCACCGCATACAATGGCAATGGTTACTGGCGAAGAATGGACAATGCCTTATTCAAGAGAAACTGCTGCTTTCCCATCAAATCATGTTAAAGAGTCTAAATTCTGGCCTTTTATTACAAAGATTGATGATGGTTATGGCGATAGAAATCTAATGTGTACTTGCGAACTCTAAAACCATAAAAATAAATGATCTAAACAACCTTTTTGATATTATTTTGTCTGTTTTTTCAATTCGAGCGAAAATATTTATATTTTTGCTGAGCGTTTTTTACAAATCAAGAAATATTATAAACCTATAAACAATTAATTATGAGAAAAATTTACCTTACTTTGGCATTGATAATCGGCTTCGGTTGGTCCTATGCACAAAACAATCAATTACCTGTTCTTAAAAAAGAATCAACCCAGTTTACAAAAGCTGAAATGGAACAGAAAGCCAATTCAGTTAGAAAATACATTAGCAACAGAGACGCATCAAGCAGCAAGGCTACATTATCGCGTTGGTATGGTTTTGCTTTTGCGATAGACGATAAACTTGGAAATATTGCAACCGCCGGAGCTAATAATATTTGGCCAGATACTACAGTTTTAGTTAATTATGGTTCATCGGGATACAGCGGACCATGGATTCATGCTATTGGTGAATGTATTAACCCAGTTTCTGATTGGTTTGACCCGGCAGTTCCTACTGATTTAGACATAAATAAATATATGTCATATTCAGTGGATAGCATCAACTTCTATGGCTTTTATAATAGAACAGCAGCTCACTCTAGTGCTGTGGATACTATTGCTATTCAGCTTCTTGCTAATGGTGATGGAAATTATCAATGGAATCAAAGTAATAATCCTTGGGTTATGACAGATTATGGTACAGATACATTGTTATTTAAAGGAATAAAACATGCATCATTAATAAATTACTCAACAAGTTCAATTTATACTACTATTAAATTTCCTTTAACAGCAGGGATGCAAAATGATACACTTTCAAACGGAGTTAATTTCTTTCAAATTCCTGTTAATTTACAAGTTCCAGCAGGTCAAGTTTTTGTAGCATCAATTAGATTTATTCCTGGTTATACTTGGACTGCTAATGTTGATACAATAGATAATTTAAATTCATTGCGCTTTATTTCTTACGAAGAAAATGGCGATGGCGGCGGAAGTGGTACACTTCCATCATACACTAAACGCGATTGGAATTGCTCATATATTCTTTCGCAACAATCGATGTATAATGCTGCAAGTGCTGTGTTTATGCCATCTTATGGCTATACTGCACCTTTCGGTTATGAGCATCATTGGTTAGAGTTTTTACTCACTTCAAATCAAACAAGTATTGCTACCTCAAGCGCAAGCAATCTTTCAGTTTCTCAAAATCAACCAAATCCATTTAATGGAACCACAACAATTGAATATTCTATCAACACTAAAGCTAATGTAATGTTGAACGTTTATAATGTGGCTGGCGCAAAAGTTTTAACGATAGATGAAGGCACAAAAGCTGCTGGAAATCATTCTATTAAAATAAATTCTTCTAATTTGAAATCAGGAGTTTATTACTACTCTGTTAATGCTGGTGATTATAAAATTACAAAGAAAATGATTGTTTATTAATCATTATTCTACTAAAGGAAATGCTGCTCTTAGGGGCAGCTTTTTTTTTGAAAGCAATTTTATTTCAGCAATATAATTCAATATTATTTTACAGAAAATATATTAATATTAAAAGAGACACCAAAAGTTCTCTTGAAATAATTTTTATAATAAAACTTTGAAGTTCAAAATATTTTTATACTTTTGCACACCATTTTATAAATGATATTTAAATACAATCAAATAGATGTACGCAATAGTAGAAATCGCCGGTCAACAGTTCAAAGTGGAGAAAGATCAATCGATCTTTGTTCATAGATTGGAGGGCGAAGAAGGCAGTAGCGTAGATTTTGACCAAGTTTTTTTAATTGAGAACGACAGCAAAATCAACGTCGGAACACCTCTTGTTGAAGGTGCCAAAGTTTCCGCAAAAATCCTAACACACCTTAAAGGTGACAAAGTAATTGTTTTCAAAAAGAAACTTCGTAAAGGTTATCGTAAAAAAAATGGCCACCGCCAATATTTTACAAAAATTCTTATTGAAAATATTAAAGAAAATTAGTTTTAACCATTAAAATCGAAAGTTATGGCTCATAAAAAAGGTGCCGGTAGTTCTAGAAATGGACGCGAATCAGAAAGCAAACGCCTTGGCGTAAAGAAATTTGGTGGTGAACAAGTAGTTGCTGGCAATATTATTATAAGACAAAGAGGTACAACACACCATGCTGGTCTTAATGTAGGTATGGGAAGAGATCATACTCTATTTGCCCTGATTGATGGCATGGTTGCTTTTAGAAAGAAAAAAGATAATCGCTCCTACGTCAGCGTTGTTGGTGAAGAATAGCTACTCCAAAAATATTTATTTAAAGGTCGGTTTTGCCGACCTTTTTTTATGGATAAAGATGCAATATTTTAAATAAATTTTAGTTAATCAAAAGTTCATTAATTGCAAGGTTTATTTGGTATTGAACTCAATTTTTATTTTCAATTATGATAAGATACTCTTCCTTAATTATTTTTCTTTTATTATCTTTTTTCCAAGGCAAGGCTCAAATTCCAATAGGGCAGTGGAGAGAACATCTTCCATATAATCAAGCTACTGCAATTGCAGAAGATGGCTTTGACAGGGTCTATTGTGCCACACAATTTAGCCTTTTCTACTATAGTCGACTTGATGAAAGCATAAATAAAATGAATAGCATCAATAGTTTATCGGACATTGGCGTGAGTTCAATAAATTTTGACAAGGTTTCCAAAACATTATTTATTGGATATGCAAATGGAAATATTGACCTTCTGATTGATGATAAAATTTATAATATTTCAGACCTCAAAAGAAAGCAAATGATTGGAAGCAAAAGGATAAACAGTATTTTGTTTTCTGATGAAATGGCTTATATTTCCACCGATTTTGGCGTTATTGTGTTTGATATCAAAAATAGAGAGATACTCGATACATATTATATTGGTATTGGAGGCAAAGCATTGAAAGTATTCAAAATGCTTATAGATTCTCAAAACATCTACGCAGCCACAAATGAAGGTATTTATATTGCCAATAAAAATAATTCAAATTTAGCTAATTATCAAAATTGGCACCGCGATGAAACAATTAATAATTATGCTGCTAAATTCAATCAAATAACTGTTTATAAAGAACAAATTATTGTTAATCAGGCTGGTAACACCTATGGTACAGATACAATGTATATTAATAATAATGGCATTTGGAAGCATTTTAAGCCTTTCAAAAATGGCCCATTCACTGTTCTTAAAGCTTATAATGATACTTTAATTGTGGGGGAAGAATATGGTTTTACGTATTTTTACAATAATCTTCTCGATTCTTTTATTGTATTTAATTACAACCAAGGAGTAAACGATAATGAAATGCCAATGCCAAGGGATATAGTAGTTGATAATAAAGGAATAGTTTGGATAGCAGATAAGACTCGATCGTTGGTTCGCAATCCTATAGCTTGGAGTTATCAGATAATTATTCCCTCTGGACCCGAATCAAAAAATGCTACTGCAATGTCGTTGGAAAATGGCAAACTCTTGGTTGCCTCGGGTGGTAGAGAACCCACAGGCGCAAATTTATATATTAATCAAGGTGTTTATGAATTTGCCGATGAAAAATGGACTTCATATAATAAAAGAAATAATTCTGTATTTGATACCATTAGCGATGTTATTTCTGTAGTTGTGAATCCTGAAAAATCGAACGAAATGTTTGTTGGTACTTGGGGTCAAGGGCTTATAAAAATGATTAATGGAAAAGTTGTTGCATCATATAATTCAAATAATTCTACTTTGGAGCAGGCATCAAATCGCCCTAAATTCATCGGAATCAGCGGTTTGTGTTTTGATAGTGACAACAATCTATGGGTAGTCAACACTTCTACACCAAATGGATTATCGATGCTGAGTCCCAAAGGTGTTTGGAAATCTTATAGTCTTTCACCTTTCGTTAATGAAGATTTAACTGGTGACATCATTATTGATGACTTAAATCAAAAATGGATAGTGCTTCCGCGAGGAAATGGAATATTAGTTTATAATGATAATTTTACTTTGGATAATCCTTGGGACGATCAAAAGAAATTATTGAATGGGAGTGTTGGGAATGGTAAATTGCCGAGCAGCGAAGTTTTTAGCATAGCAAAAGATTTAGATGGCGAAATATGGGTTGGTACTGCAAAAGGTGTGGCGGTTTTTTATTCCCCTGAGCTTATTTTTAGTGGCCATGAGTTCGATGCACAACAAATTTATATAGACCAGGCCGGTATTTCGCAATATCTTCTTGAGTCTGAAGAGGTCAGCGCCATAGCTATTGATGGTGCAAACAGAAAATGGTTTGGGACTCATAATGCTGGTGTTTTTCTAATGTCTGCTGATGGATCTAAATTGATACATAATTTTAATATTGATAACAGTCCATTGCTTTCTAATAATATTTTTAGTATCGCTATTGACAAAATTAGCGGTGAAGTATTTTTTGCAACGGAAAATGGAATAATCTCTTATAGAAGTGATGCCACTGCTGGCAGCGAAACAAATGCCGCTGTTAAAATTTTTCCAAATCCTGTGAGACCTGAATATTCTGGAAATATTGCAATCTCAGGATTGGTAGCTAATTCTTCAATAAAAATTACAGATATTGCTGGAAACTTGATATATGAAACCAATGCAAATGGTGGAGAAGCCTTATGGAATGGTAAAAATTATTCTGGCAATAGAGCTGCTACTGGCGTCTATTTAGTGTTTTCTACAAATGAAGATGGCTCACAAACAAAAGTCGCCAAAATTCTCTTTATTCATTAATTTTGCCCCATGCTTTACAAAAGTCCGGCAATTGTTTTATCCAAAATGAACTATTCCGAATCAGGGATGATTGTGAGGCTTTATACCAAAAAATTTGGTCTGCTTTCCATACTTCAAAAAGGTATTAGAACATCTAAAGGTAAAAAAGCTTCTCTATTTCAACCTCTTAGCATTTTGGAAATTGTAATATCATTGAATGAAAAAAAAGATTTGCATTTTACCAGAGAAATTAGCCTCAGATATAATCTTCACAATTTACATTATGATGTAGTTAAAACCTCCTTAGCTTTTTTTATTTCTGAACTCATTTCTAAATCAATTCATGAAAGAGAAGAAAATTCACTTCTTTATGATTTTTTAGAAAAAAGTATTCTTTTTCTTGATGAAACTTCAGAATCAGTGTCAAATTTTCATTTAGTATTTATGCTTAAATATGCGTCAATGTTGGGTTTTGGAATAGAAAATCCTCGAAATAAAATAGATAAATATTTTGATATGCAGAAAGGAGTATTCTCTCAAATACCTACACATAGCCAATTTCTAAACCTTGAGTCAAGTGGTATTTTGATGCAAATTATTGATAAAAATTATTTGACTATGAATAATGTTTTTATGTCAAATAAACAGCGAAATGAGACAATAGATTTTTTAATAGAATTTTATTATTTGCACATTGAAGGTATCCGACAACTAAAATCAAAGGAAGTTTTGAAGATGCTTTTTGAATAATATAGGAGGAATTCTATCGTCAAAGGTTTTTTAGAGTTTAGAATTTTCAAAAACAAATATTTTAATAACATTCCCAAACAATAGAATCGGTTCCGCTAATAACTGGAGCAGCATTTTCTTTGGCAAAAAGGTCGTTACCACAAAATTCAATAGGATCTTGCCTGTCTATCACATTGCTGGTGCCAGTTTTATAGGTTACAACTTCACAGCTTTTGCAGCTATCCTCTGGCACGCAAGAGTTTAAAAAAGCTGTTGCCATTATTACCAATAAGCCCAAAAATATTTGATTAAATTTCATGATACAATTATTTAATAATATAGACTTCAAAATTAACTAATTTTGCTATTTATGATTGAAAGAACTTTTAAAATATTAGTTTTACTTATGACAACATTTTATATGTCGGGTTGTTCAAGTAACAATGATGATGCCATGCGCTATTTTGAGGATCGTTATTTTGCAATTGAAAAAGTGATTGATGCGGATACTGATTTTCAGAATTCTTTGGAAAAAATTTTGAGCGAGAATGCTGATGATACTTTATTTGGTGATGAATATATTGCCATAATTGATGAAATAAATTTTAAATTCAATACTTTGGCTAATGTAATAAATGAATTGAAAGTCAATAATTTGCTAGAAGAAACCAATGATAATAATCTCAATAGAGCTTATCGACTGTTGATTGAAACTTATAGAGAAGTAATTGAGAGCGATTACTCGCAAATAGTAGAGTTAGTTAAAAATTCCGACCATGGGGAAGAGGAATCAAACCAAAAATTCAATACTTTATATACAAATGCTTCTGATAAATTAAACAAAAAGGTTGATTTATTTTATGAAGCCTTGCACGAATATTCCATTGCAAAAGATTTAGAAATTGATTTGAAGTAGCTCCAATACTTGCAATATGAGTTAAGGATTAAAAGAAGCAAAAAAAACAGAGCCATTAGGGTTTTATGCAATAATGGCTCTGAATTTTTAAAAGTATTTTAAATAAATTAAACTATTTAATCACAGCAAGAAGAGAATTTTTAGGAACAATATCCCCAATTTTTACATTTACACTTTCAATGATTCCTGCCATTGGAGCAATGATTTTATTTTTCATTTTCATTGCCTCTAGAATTAAAATAATATCACCTTTTGCGACTTTAGATCCCGCTTTTATATTTATTTCGGTTATAGTTCCTGGAATAAAAGAGTGAATTTCTTTAATCTTTATTTTAGAATAAGCCTTACGGCTTTTAAATTTTGTTGTCAAAATCGTACGATAGGTGGCATCACCTATGGTAAAATCGCTATAATCATTGTTTATATTTTCTTCCATCATTCAAATTTTTTATTGATTAATAATATTGATATTAAATTTTAAAATGGTGGAATACCATGTTTTTTATCTGGATTATGAATTATTTTATTTTTAGATATTTCCAAGGCATGAACAATAAATCTTCGTGTTTCTTTTGGTTCAATCACAGCATCAATATAGCCATAAGCAGCAGCCACATAAGGATTTGCAAATTTAGTCTTATATTCTTCAACTTTTTCCTGACGCATTTTATCTGGGTCGGCAGCCTCGTTTATTTCTTTACGGAAGATGATATTAGCTGCACCTTCTGGCCCCATTACAGCGATTTCTGCTGTAGGCCAAGCAAACACAAAGTCGGCACGTAAATGGTTGGAGCACATTGCAATATATCCCCCTCCATAAGCTTTACGAAGTATTACTGTAATTTTTGGAACTGTAGCTTCTGAATATGCATAAAGCAATTTTGCACCATGACGTATAACTCCAGCATGCTCTTGGTCAATTCCAGGAAGATAGCCCGGTAGATCGACAAGTGTAAGCAATGGGATATTAAAAGCATCGCAGTAGCGAATGAATCTGGCGGCTTTGTCCGATGAATCAACATCCAAAACACCAGCAAGATACATTGGTTGATTTGCCACAATACCAACAGTTTCACCATTAACTCTGGCAATTCCAATAGTAATATTTTGAGCAAACATAGCTTGAATTTCAAAGAAGTCGGAGTTATCTGATATGGCTCTGATTACATCTCTCACATCATAAGGTTGTTTTGAATCAGAGGGCATTATAGAACCAATTTTAAAGGTTCTCGATTTAGGCATTTTAATAGGATAAGCTTTAGCTTTATTCTTATTATTCCATGGTATATATGAGAAAAGAGTTTTAATTTGTGTAAAACATTCTTTTTCGCTTTCTGCATAAAAGTGAGCATTTCCAGTGATAGCAGCATGAACTCTTGCTCCGCCCAAATCTTCCATAGATATTTCTTCACCAAGAACTGATTTGATTACTTCTGGTCCAGTGATGAACATTTTAGAAATTTTATCAACCACAAAAACAAAATCTGTGAGTGCTGGAGAATAAACGGCTCCACCAGCGCAAGGTCCTAATATTACAGATATTTGCGGTATTACTCCTGATGCTAATGTGTTGCGATAGAATATTTCGCCATAGCCAGCCAAAGAATTTACGCCTTCTTGAATACGAGCTCCACCAGAGTCGTTGATACCAATTAAAGGGACTTGCAATTTCAGCGCATGATCCATTATTTTTACAATTTTACGTGCATGCATATAGCCCAAAGAGCCACCAGCAACAGTAAAATCTTGTGCATAAATGCAAACTGGGTAGCCATTCATCAAACCAGTTCCTGTCAACACTCCATCGCCAGCAAGATATTTTTTATCCATGTCGAAATCTTTGGCAGCATGCTCAACAAATAAGTCATACTCTTGAAAGGAATTCTCGTCTAACAATGCTATAATTCTTTCGCGAGCAGTCATTTTCCCCATTGCAACTTGTTTTTCAATTGCTTTGTCTCCTCCACCGCTGGCAGCATTTTTCATGCGCTTGCGGAGTTCATTAGTTTTTGATCTTAAAGACATAATTTATATTTTGTTTGTCAATAAATTCTTTAATAATTTAGTACATTAAATTTCCTTCCCAACCATCGGCAAAAGTATATTATATTATGGTTTGTTCCAACATAAAATTTTCAACCTTATTGCTTAAAATATTATAATTCAGATTAATAGATGATAAATTTAGACTAATTATATATAAAAGCTTTACTCAATAAAATCTTTTGATTTTGAGTTACAAACTATTACAAACTCGCCTTTTAATACGTTGTTGTTGAAATGATTAATAACTTCCAAAATGCTTCCTCTGACAGTTTCTTCAAACATTTTGCTCAGCTCTCTACTGACAGAAATTTGATGTTCTTCGCCAAAAATTTCCATCAATTGCGTCAAAGTTTTAATAATTCGGTAGGGCGATTCATAGAGGACAAAAGTGTATTTGCTTTCTGCGAGTTCTTTTAGTCGAGTTTGGCGACCTTTTTTATGAGGTAAAAAACCTTCAAAGGTAAATCTATCGCAAGCCAATCCTGAATTTACAAGTGCTGGAATTAATGCCGTTGCTCCTGGAAGTGTTTCAATTTCAATGCCTTGAGCAACGCATTCGCGAGCTATGAAAAAGCCTGGGTCGCTAATTCCGGGCGTGCCTGCATCTGTAACTAAAGCAATGTTTTTACCTGTTTTCAACTCTTCAATTATTTTTTCTGTTACCTTGTGTTCATTATGCTGATGATACGACCACAATTGATTTGTTATACCATAATGTTGTAATAATTTGGAAGTTACGCGAGTGTCTTCTGCTAAAATCAAATTTACTTCCTTTAGAATTCTTACAGCTCTGAAAGTAATATCTTCTAAATTTCCTATGGGAGTAGGTACAAGATAAAGTTTTGCCATTAGATTGATTTTAAAAATTCAAGCATAAGTTTAAAAAAATTGTTGTATTCTGTAAAAGGCAAATCTTTATATTTATCCATAACATTATGATATTCAGAATATTCATCGCCAAAAGTATAAATGAAGAATGAAGGAACACCTTTTGAATAAAATGGACAATGATCACTATTACATGATTCACCTCTTTGTTTTACGTCTGCCAGAAAATTATTTTTCAGGTTTATATCACTTAGAATTTTAAATTCTTGTGGGAAAACTGTTGCATTTACAACCGTGATGCCCTTGCTTCCTGTGCCTACCATGTCAAGATTTACTAAAAAACGAATCTTTGATAGTGGAAATAATGGGTTTTTAGCACTAAATGTGGAGCCCAAAAGTCCAACTTCTTCTCCGCTGAAAGCGATAAAAGCTATACTATAATCTGGTTGATTATTTGGATTTGAATAATACTTCGCCAAATCTAAAAGCATGGAAGTCCCTGATGCATTGTCGTTTGCTCCAGGGAAATAAATATCTTTTCCCATTTTACCAAGATGGTCGTAATGTGCTGTGATGACTATAAAAGAATCAGGATATTTTTTGCCGGTAATGTATGCAGCAACATTTTGAGTCTTATATTTTGAGTAATATTTCGATTTAAAATTGACTGTAATGGTTTTAGAATCTCGCAAAAATTTACTATCTAAAATATCTATTACTACAAAATTTCTCGTCTTTTGTGCATGGCTAAGCTCCCACATAAGTTTTGTTTTACTCAAAAAAATTATTCCTTTAGCAGGCAAATCGTACATGCTTTTAAGTTCCCTAAATCTTCCTTCAGTTACAATGAATTTATCAGTTAAGTTTTCATGAAAAAAGTTTCCTAATGCTTCGGAATTGCCATAAAGACTGTCTGGCAAATAGACTAAGTTATAAGTTCCCGAAATTGATTTTGACGCCGCTGAGATTAAATAATCACTTCCAGCTTTTAGTACATTTCCATCTATTGATAAATCATTTATCTTTTGAATAGTGTTTATAGAGAAAGAAAAATCTTGAAAGTAATTTTTGGTAAAAGATTGCAATCCAGCATTTTTGTACTGAGTGCGAATAAATTTTGCAGCAATCTGTACTCCTTTATCAACGTAACCTCTGCCTCCAAACTCAGGTGATGAAAGAGTAGAATCAAGCATTTTTGCATAAGCTAAATCTTGAGCATTCAAAACATTTAAACTAAATAATATTGATAAAAAACCGACAATCTTAATCATAAATAATAATTTAATGTATGAAGACAAAGATATGATTTTTATGGAATCTAACTATTCAGTGTCGAAGTGTTTTTATATATGGAAAATCTAAGTACATGACAAAATTTTATTAAATTCATAAAAAGTTTGTAAATCGTTGTTATTAATAACTTTAGCTAGTGCATTCAGGCCATATTTAAAAAGGCTATAAGCTTTTCTTCCGTGTTTTTTGATT
>Ga0210044_10010310_pt1 | contig 11180 bp, 10 predicted proteins | sample CryGey13umfilter_2_FD_183959 | JGI IMG/M metagenome (GOLD analysis project Ga0210044, IMG submission 183959) | Groundwater microbial communities from aquifer in Utah, USA - Crystal Geyser 4/9/14 3 um filter (SPAdes) (version 2) | ecosystem: Environmental > Aquatic > Deep subsurface >...
AAAGGTAGAGATGCTGATGGTTTGGTTGTTGTTGCAACACACGGAGCCGGAGTTTACAGCGCAACACAAACAGTTGTATCAGTTGAAGATGAATTAGGTATACCAACACAATATACCTTATCACAAAATTATCCAAATCCATTTAACCCATCAACAAAAATAAATTTCTCTTTACCTCAAACTGGTAAAGTAGTTATAACTTTATTTGATGCTCTAGGCAGAAAAGTAAAAGATATTGTTGATCAGGAGTTTGCTGTTGGTAATCATTCGTTAAACTTTGATGCTTCAAATTTAACTAGCGGTGTTTACTTCTACAGATTGCAGTCTGATAATTTTGTACAGACCAGAAAAATGGTCCTCCTACGTTAACACTACGGCGGACAAGTCCTTATGAAATAAAAAGGTTGAAATATTTTTAAATTTTAAAAACCCGATTCAGAAATATATGAATCGGGTTTTTTATTGTCATTTCAAAATAAAGAGTAAAGTTTAGATCCCCGATATTTTGAAAATATCGGGGATCTTTTTTTAATTCCCTTGAAATAAACCCACTATATTTCCGTCAGGGTCTTTAAATAAAGCGTAATATCCTATTGCAGGGATAACGGTTTTTCCTCTAAAAACTTTTCCACCCAGAGCAGCAGCTTTCTCTAAAATATCATCAATATTATCGGTTCTAATATGGAATGTTGTAGAATCTCCTGATTTGATGGATTCAACTTTTCTTAAACCAATTGTTAATTGATTATGTGTATTATAAAGCAAATATCCTCTTCCAAATGGTTTAAATTTCCAATCAAAAACTTTTTCATAAAAATCTGTAGTTGTATTTAAATTAGTTGATGGAATTTCTATATGAGCAATTAGATTAACAGACATATTGTCCCCACAAAATTGTTGAAAATATTTGTGAAAAATAAGTAAAATTATACACTTTTTTAAGTTTTATTTAATGATTTCAAATTATTGTTGCATTTATTATTAAAGTTAAATAATTTGAATATGGAGGGAGTTCTAAAATATTAATTTTTAACAAACTCAAAGGAGACATTATGAGCAAAAAATTTTGGATCAGTTTCATTGCAACTTATGTTGTTTATGAAATTCTGGAATTTCTAATTCACGGTGTTCTACTTAAATCCGCATATATGACAGAAGAAGTCATGAAAATAATGAGACCTGAAGCTGATATGAAAATGTGGATACTTTATGTAGCAGGATTATTCTTTGTATTTTTCTTTTGCTTAATATTTGCTAAAGGTATGGAAGGCAAAGGATTAATGGAAGGAGTCCGCTTTGGTTTTTATATAGGAATGATGGTAAGTGTTCCAATGGCTTACGCTACATATGCTACACAACCAATACCTTATACAATGGCACTACAATGGTTTATTTACGGAGTAATTGAATGTATTGTAATTGGTGCTGTTATGGCGCAGTTATATCAAGCCAAAGCTGCCAGTTCAGATTCCTAATTCTCCGGAGTTTTAAAATAAAAAAGGGCAAATCATTTTTTTTTGATTGCCCTTTTTTTATTGAAATAAATTTTAGAATGTTATCTGCTTGATCCTATAATTGTTTTTTCAGCAATTCCGTTAGGACCATTTACCTTAATAGTTAAACTTACACCCATTGGTTCATCTGTCGATGGAAATGCATCAAATAATGAAAAACTAAACTGTGTCCAAGCCTGACTTTGAGTATCAGGAAGTTCATTATCTACTTGCCCTTGCAGCGAAATATTATCTATAGTAACAGCATCTGCTGTAACAACCACAGTTGTTCCTTTTGCTAAAGGATTTCCGTTTTCATCAGAGACAGTAATTGTGAAAGATTGTGAACCTCCATTAGGTATATCAAAAGTAGTGGGGGCAATTGATACATTTGGAATACCTGAAAATAATACTATAGCATCTCTTGAAATAGTTACATGATTTTCATCTACAGTAGAAGCTGTAACGGTAGCAAATCCTGGGCCTAACGTTGCATGAACAGGTTTGGGATTACCTGAAAATAAAGTAGCTGATCCACCACCCTGATTATTAGTAGATATTGATCCTTCAATAATACCTCCGGTTGTTTCAAAATGTACTGATGTACCGGGCTTTACCGGATTTGAATATTTATCACCTACACTAACAGCGACTGACATACTGCTGAATTGATCGAGTGCAGGGAAGTTAACCAATGAAGGAATTATCGAAAAATGATTTAAGTCAGGTAAACCGCCGTGTATGGCAACACTTACCGGGTCGGAATTAATAGTTACGGCTGCTAGATCAATTTGTGCTCTTATTTGAACGACGCCTGCTTTGGTTCCACTTGTAATATTAACTGTTGCCTGTCCCAAATTATTTGTGTTAACAGAAGAAGGACTTATTATTTCACCTCCACCCGGAGATGCAACAATATTGAATTTTACGTTTACGGAATGGCTTATATCAATAGGTGTATTTGATGAATCTCGAACTTCAAATATTAAACTTGCTGTTTCAATAGAACCACTTGCTTTTACACCAATTGAAGTGGAAGACTGTGATGCAAGGAAAATACTGACGGGATCGCCTGAAGGAGGTGTGCCTGAAGAAACAGGATCTAATTTTATCAGATCTAAACTAAGAGTTGTTGAAGGGATTACAACTGCAACAGATGTATCTGTTATAAAACCTATTTTTGAAGTAAAAATTGAAATGTTAGTATTTACACTTGTTTCAATTTCTGTACTAAATTTACCTTGAGTATCTGTAGTTAAATTTATTGAAATAGAAGGTCCTGTTATCAGAACATTTGCACTGTCAATAGGAATACCTGATAAACTACTAATTACTTGTCCTTCAACCGGAGATTTTTGAAGAGTTGGTGTTGTACCACCACCACCGGTGCCGGTTGTAGTAACCGTTGATTCCAGTGTACAAGTATAAAGAATAAAAGGAATAACAAATATTAGAACTCTTGAAAGGAAATTTTTAACTGAAAAGTTAATAGGCATTATTGAACTCGTTAAATAAATTACAAGTTGATATAGAGTAAATTAGTTTTCATTATAAATAATGTCAAGAACATTATTTTAAAGTTTTATATAGAAAAAAATTAAATTCCTTTGTTATGTCCTCTCACCATTTGCCAAAAAGTTAAAAGCATAATTTGAATATCAAGCCATAGAGACCAATTCTCTATATACCAAAGATCATATTCAATTCTCATTTTAATTTTTTTCCTGTTTTCTTCGTAATCTTCAACATCACCTCTTAAACCATGTACCTGTGCCCATCCTGTTATTCCGGGTTTTACCCATCCACGAATATTAATTTCATCTACAAACAATTTATATAATTCATTATACGCTTTAGGATGTGGCCTTGGACCAATGATTGACATTTCACCTTTGAATACATTTAATAATTGAGGAAGTTCATCCAGATTAGTTTTTCTTAAAAATTTACCCAACCTTGTAATTCTTGGATCGTCTTTTGAAGTTGGAATGAATTTATCACTTAAATTATTTTTTACACGCATTGTTCTAAACTTGTAACATTTAAAAAAATTATCAGCATTGCTAACTCTTTCTTGTATAAAAAACAATGGGCCTCTAGATGAAAACAAATTTAAAATATATAGTATAGGTAAAAACCAAGGGAAAATAAGAATAATAAGCAATCCGGAGATAAACAGATCAATTATTCTTTTAATAAACCTCCAATGAACTTCAGAAAGTGGTTCATTTCTTACAGTTATAATAGGAAAATCTGCTATCATATTTATTTGATATTTTTTAGAAACAAATTTGAAGAAATCTGGAATTATGTGAACACGCAAAGCATACTTATTACATATTTTAATTATGTTTTCTGTTTCTTTAATTGAATCCAAAGAAAGTGCAATAATAACAACGTCTATTGAATTATTTTTTATTACTTCCTCTATATTATCAACCTTACATAAAACATTTTCAGCATTTGAGTTATTATCAGCAAATCCAATAAAATTAAAGCCAAGATCTTTTCTATCTGTAATTAGTTCTAAAAAATTCTTGCCAACTTCTCCTGCACCAACAATTATCACATTTTTAAGGTTCTCTTTTTTTGATTTAAATTTTAATGTTATTTTTTTAAGTAATTGAATTTTAACAGAAACAAAGAACCAAAGCAAGAATGCATTGAATATTATGAAATTTCTTGTGAAAAGATCTTCTTTAACCAAAAAAATGAAAAAAACCGAGATTATTACTTGGGCTGTGATATTCTTAACAATACTTATTAGTTGATAAGAGTAAGAACGAATGTAGAAATCTTGATAAAAAGAACTAACATTTGAGGTGAAATACCAAACGAAATTTAATACAGCAAGTAAAATGAACATGTAAGTTCTATCAAAAAGAATCTGAAGGTTTTGAGACAAAGCTGCTGATAGAAAAAAGCAAAGATTAATAAGAAGAAGGTCTAAGAATAAATTTAAATAATATTTGGATTTTTTATTAGTTAGCATAATTAAGAAGATTTATTAAAAAACTCTTCGCATTTATCATAAATAAATTTATTTAATTTTTCTTCAAATATTTTTCTGTCAAATTGTTTTGCATAATCAGAAAGGGTGTTTGAATTAAAACTATTTTCTGTTTTCTCAAAATCATTTATAGCTTGCATAATTGATTCAACAGATTGTTCGTTAAATAATATTCCATTAATATTATTTTTAATTGTTTCTGTGGCGCCTCCTTTGTTAAAAGCAATAACAGGTGTTCCTGAGGATAACGCCTCCACTACCATTATTCCAAAATCTTCTTCAGCTGCAAATACAAATGCTTTTGCTTTTTGCATATATTCAGAAAGTTTTTCTCCTTCTTGGTATCCTACAAATTCAATGTTTTTACCTGAGATTGCTCTGATTTTCTTATCATCGGGTCCTTCACCTAAAATTATCAATTTCTTTTCCGGCATTTGGGTAAATGCTTTGGCAATCAAATCAATTCTTTTATAAGGAACCAAGCGTGAAGCTGCCAAATAGTAATTATCCTTATTTACTTCGCATTTAAATTTATCTGTGTCAACCGGAGGATAAATTACTTCTGCATCTCTTCTGTAAATCTTTTTAATTCTATTTTTAATATAATTTGAATTTGCAATAAAATAATCAACTCTATTAGTGCTGGAAGAATCCCAATTTCTGATATAATGGAGAATAATTTTTGCAAACAGACCAAAAAATCCTTTATCTAATTTTGATTCTTTTAAATATTGATGTGTTAAATCCCAGGCATAACGAATTGGTGTGTGACAGTAACAAATATGCAGTTGATTTGAGTTTGTTAAAACTCCTTTTGCAACTGCGTGTGAGCTGGATAAAACCAAATCATACTTACTCAAATCAAATTGTTCAATTGCGTAAGGAAATAATGGCAAATATTTTCTGTGATATCTTTTTATCCCTCTAAAATTATTTAAGAATGAAGTTACTATTTCAGAATTTTTAGTAACAATTTCTTGTTCTTCTTTGGTTAAAAGATTAAACAGAACGTGGACAGGTACATCAGGAAAAATATTTGTAAAAGATTCTACAACTCGTTCTGAGCCTGCATATCCTGCAAACCAGTCGTGTACAATGCATTTATTTATATTATTCATTGATTAACATCTTTTTGTAAAGATCAATTGTTTCATCAGCCATTCTTTTAGCGGAATAATTTTTTTCTGCAATTTCTCTAGAAGATTTTGAAAATCTTTCCCAAAGTTCTAGATCGTTTGCCAATTTTATAATGTACTCAACTGCTTCTCTTGGATTATTTATATCAAATAAAAACCCGTTCACATTATTTTTTACTACATCTTTATTACCTAATACATTTGTCGCAATAATTGGTAACCCAACACTCATTGCTTCAATCACACTTAAAGGCATTCCTTCCCATTTTGATGTTGAAATATAGCAAAATGAATTTATTAAAATATCAGAAATATCTATTTGTGTACCAAGTAATTTTATTTTATCTGTTAATCCATTTGATATTATTTTCTGTTCAAAAATTTCCTTTAATTCTCCACCACCTAAAATATTTATTGTGTAATTAAATTTTGGATCAAAAGAATTCAATTCTTTGCAAATAGGAAATAACAAATCAGAATTTTTAGAAAAATCAAATCTGGAAATAGTAAAAATATTGTAAACATTTAAATCTGAATTAAATTTTACAACTTTATTTTTATCTATTTCAATTCCATTTTCAATTTTAATTATTTTTTTCTTATCAGCGATCTTAAGTTTTATTACCCTATCTTTTTCACTGTCAGAAACAGTAATAAAACTTTTTGTAAATAGTGCCAATATTTTTTCAATAAATAAATATAACAATCTTGTTAAAAATTTATATTGCTCTATATGTATTCCATGAAAAGTATGTAAAGCGGTAACACCGGTAAATGATGAAAGCAACCTGGAATAAATACCTGCACCTTTACCGTGAGAATGAATTATGTGAATATTATTTTTTTTAACAAATTTTATTAACAAAAATAAATATGAAAAACTAAATTTTCTGTGAGGGATTTCAACAATATTATCAAAGCCAACTAATTTTGAATATAAATCAAAATAAGGATAATCTTTTGGACAGGCTATTGCAAAATCAATTTTACTGTTTAGTTCTTTAATTAAACTGTAAATATGTTTGGGTCCGCCACCAAAATCAGCCCTTGAAGTTATAATTAATATTTTTATTTTTTGATGTTCAATCAAATTTGGTTAATCGAATATTGATAAAAATTTTACAATCACTAGGTTAGAAATATGAATGCTGTTTCTAACAATTAAAAACAAAAGCCCTCTATTTCTTCTGAATTTATATTCGGTAATATCCCACTCTCTTTTCTCTGCCAAATATTTAACTCTGTTTTGTTTTGTTTTCCAATCAGATGAAAACTGCTTACTATGAACACGATAATATGTTAGAATTCTGGGGATAAACCCAACTTTTCCCACTTCACTCAATCTTATCCAGAGATCATAATCTTCTACTTGTAATTTGGGATCGTCGTCAAATCCACCAACATCTAAAAATTTTTCTTTCTTAATTAAAACAGAAGAACAGGTGATTGAATTTCCCTTTTGAATTAATTCATTTTTTGTTTTGCTTGCTTTGTTAAGCAAAGGCAGTACTTCAAAACTTGGGGAGAAAATATTTGTATTTCCAAAAGTAACACTCATAGAGTAAACCAAAATATGTTCAGGATTATTTTTTAAAAAATGCAATTGTTTTTCAAGTTTATTTTTAATCCAAAGATCATCTGCATCTAAAAATGCTATATATTCTCCTTTTGCTTTTTTTGTACCAAAATTTCTTGGAACAGAAGGTCTACCTGAATGCGGAATTTGATAATATTTTATTCGGCTATCTTTCTCTTTTAATCTATTTAATATTTTAATTGTATCATCAGTTGATTCATCATCTACTGCAATTATTTCAAAGTTATGAAAAGTCTGTACTAAAACAGAATTAATTGTCTCTTCTATAAAATCTTGAGAGTTGTAAGTTGGAATAATTACAGAAATAAGAGGTTTATTGTTTGTCATCTTAATTTTCCCCGATAACTTTATTAACCAAATTTTCTAAATAAATTTGTGCTGTATGATCTTTCAAACTTCTTTGATACCCATTATTAGCAATTGCTTCTCTTTCATTTTCGTTTTTTAAATAATAATTTATTTTTTCAATTAGGTTGTCAATCGATGAATAAACAGCAATTTCCTTTCCAATTTCATAAGCAATTTCTAATCCAGGAATATTGAAGCTTAGTTGAAATCCTCCGCAGCCATTAATTTCATAATGTCTGCCTTTAACTTGCTCAATAGTTTTTCTTAAAAGCAGTAAATCTTTTACGGTTTTATATGAACACAAAGACCAAAACAAAAACGGCAGATAATAACTTTGTGCATTTGACAGATTCAAATTTATTTTGGATTGGTTTATAACATTTACCATTTCTTTTTCCGTTAGCCAGCTTTTGTCTTTATTCCATCCTCTTCCAAAAACATTTACATTAATTCCATTTGACTTTAATTTCTTTATTGTCCATTCTCTCAAAGGACTGTAACCTCCTACAAAAGACACATCGTATATTTTTTCAACATTAGTTTTTTTATAAATATTTTTATTAAAACCGAATGGTGTAAAAAAAACATATTTGTTTCCATCGGATAGATAGCGTTGATACATTGTGTAGTCTGGGGTAGAAAAGTAATTGAAATATTGTTTCCAATAGTTTGCAAATTTTGTTCTCCAAGGATCATCAAAAAAATATACAACTGTATTTGTTGTCCCTTTTAACGAATTTACAATTTTTTCATCAAATTCGTCTTCAAATAATGCAAATAAAGCTATATCAGGTTTAAATGATTCAATTTTTTCCTTTAACAACAAATTCATTTCATTTTTACCTTTTTCTTTAAAAAGAGTAAAAAAGTCAAATAAATAAATATTGTCTTTACCAAATACATCACAAAGAGGTAAATATAAATTATTATACTCGTAGGAAAATCCTCTTTGGGAATCTCCGTAGTCATATTTCATTATGCTTAAAAAAATATTTGGCAAATCTTTAACTCTTTATTTAATACTTTTATAAAATTCTGATTCAATTTTTCTGTTTATTAAACTAATGTGTATTACATATAAAAAACCGATTAGAATAATTGTATAAGCTACACCGTTTAATCCAAAAATTTTAATAAAAAACAGATTAAACAATACGGCTAATACACCAACCAGAATTTTTGGGAAAAGGTATTCCCTTGGTTTATCTAATGCAAGTCCCAAAATTGTTTGTGTTTGTCCTAGGAAAAACAATCCTGTACCAAAAGTTAATAGTGGTAAAAGATACCAGTAACCTGAATATTCTTTTGTACTTATTATTGTTATTAATTGTTCAGCAAAAAAGTAGGTAATGGTAGTTGAAAAAACTGTCAACAAAAAAACTGATATCATAATAATGTTTATGTATAAATAACCCTTATTAATATCATCCATATTTTTTAGGTCAGAATAATTTTTGAATATGATTGGAGTTGCAAATTCATTTATTACATTTGTTGGAATAATAACTAGAGCATTTACAATAGCCATCATTATGGCATAAACTCCAACTTCTTTTACAGAAAGTATTCCATTTATAATCCATTTTTCTCCATTAAGTTGAAGCCAGCCTGCTATTGCCCAAATTAAAAAAGGTGTAGCATAAACCCATATTCTTTTACCCATTATTTTTTGCAAAATATTTATTTCAGGTTTTGCCGTAAGTTCAGGTTTATTCACATATTTTTTAAACATTATTATTTTTATAAAAATAATAACTAAAGTGGATAAACTTATGAACAAAATAACATTTAGGAGAGATAATGAATTGTTGATCATCAATACAACAAAACAAATTATTATCAATGTTTTTTCACTTGAAAGTAAAATCGTATTAGTCTTTCTGTGTCTTAAAATGTTAAACCAAGAATTAAACAACTCACTTACTTTTGTAGCAACTATCATAACTCCGGCAGTTATCAAAAAGAAAAGGGAATAACTCTCAATAAATGTATTTGCTATCAGAGAGGATAAGAAGATTAACAAGGATAGAATAAAAACAGACAAACTTAAAAACTTAAAAAAAAGATTAACATAAATACCGTCTTTCTCATCTTTTTTATAGTCATAATAAAATCTGATAAATCCTTGTTGAAAGGCACCAAATATAAGCCCGAGAAAAGCAGAGATTGTAATTATAAGTGTATACACTCCGTAATCATTCGGGCCCATTTGAGATATAATTTTAACGATTATTAGACTGAGTATTACATTTAATCCCTGACCTATAGCCACCCATACAATTTCTTGAATAGAGTTATAATTAGTAGAATTTTTAATAATCGAATAAAACTCTGATAATTTTTTCATTAATAAATTATCTTTTTATAAATATTTAAATGATTCCTAGGAACATTTTCTTTAATTTTGATATTAAAAGAATACTATAATAAATAGGCTTCTTTTAAATAATTTTATAAACAATATAGAAAAAATAGTTTTGTTTTTATAAAGATAATAGCATATCAAGTATAAATGAATTTTAACATCCAAATATCAGCCATAATTATTGCTAAAGATGAAGAGAATAATATTGGTAGATGTTTAAATAGTCTGAAAGATTGTATAGATGATATTATTGTTTTAGTTGATGATCAAACTACGGATAAAACAGTTGAGATTACCAGGACATTTCCTATGGTAAGATTTAGTGTAATAAACTGGAAAGGTTATGCAAAAACAAAACAATATGCAGTTACATTAACAAAAAACGACTGGATATTTTGGATTGATGCCGATGAAGCATTTACCGAGACTTTAAAAAATGAAATAGAGAATTTCAAAAAATCAGTTCCTAAATTTTCAGCATACTCTGTACCTCGTAAAGCTTACTTTTTAGGTAAATGGATAGAACATTGCGGATGGTATCCTGGTAGAGTAGTAAGATTATTTAATAAAAAGAAAGCTAGATTTAGTGATCTGAAAGTTCACGAACATTTAATTGTTGACGGAAATATTGGTATGCTAAACTCAAATCTTGATCATTATACAGATCCTGATATTAAACATTATTTTAAAAAATTTAATGAATATACTTCGTTGGCTGCCGAAGATCTGTTAAAAAGTGGAAGAAAATTCAGAATTTTTGATATTCTTCTTAGACCTCTGGTTATTTTCATAAAAATGTATATTTTAAAACTAGGTTTTTTAGATGGAATTCAAGGATTTATTTTATCAATTTTTTCTTCAGTATATGTTTTTACAAAATATTGTAAATTTTGGGAGCTAAAAAAGGGAGAGATAAAAAATGGAAGCTGACAATTCACAACTATTATTTATGCAATTGGTTTTACAAAACCAACAGATTGCTATGATGGCAATGGGCAAGTTAGAAAATCCTGTTACAAAAAAAGTTGATAGAAATTTAGAATATGCAAAAGTATCTATTGATACTTTAGATATGCTTCAATTAAAAACTAAAGGAAATCTAAGCGAATACGAAGAAAAATATTTATCAGAAGTACTTAAAGAATTAAAATTAAATTATGTTGAAGAAGTGAATAAAGACAAAAATCCTTCATCAAATGGAGACGACAAAAAAGTAGATGGCAAAGAAAGT
>Ga0210044_10010311_pt1 | contig 11179 bp, 9 predicted proteins | sample CryGey13umfilter_2_FD_183959 | JGI IMG/M metagenome (GOLD analysis project Ga0210044, IMG submission 183959) | Groundwater microbial communities from aquifer in Utah, USA - Crystal Geyser 4/9/14 3 um filter (SPAdes) (version 2) | ecosystem: Environmental > Aquatic > Deep subsurface > Groundwater...
TGATGCTTGCCGCCATCCTCCTCCGTCGCCCGGCCATCGCGCCGCTGCTCGTCACCGGGCTGCCGCGCCTGCAGACCGCCTGGCACAGGCGCCGTACACTGCCGCGGCGACGTCTCGGGAGGCTGATGCGATGAACGCGGTCATCCTCTCCCTGGCGTTCGCCCTGGCCCTGCTGCTCGGCCTCTACTTCACGCCGATCGCCCGCCAGGCCGCGCTGCGCTTCGGCATCGTCGACCACCCCGATGGCCACCTCAAGCTGCACGGCGAACCGGTACCGTATCTCGGCGGCATCGCCGTGTTTGTCGCGTACCTCGTCGGCCTTGGTATGGTACGGACGTTTTCGAGCTTGCTGCTCGGTCTCCTGCTCGCCGGCACGCTCACCCTGCTCGTCGGCCTGATCGACGATTTCGGCGTCTTGACCCCGTTTGCCAAGCTGATCGGTCAGGCGGTGGCGATTTTCGTCCTGCTGCGGTCCGGTGCGGTCATCGAACTGGTCGACGTGCCACCGGCCCTGCGCTGGCCGCTCGCCGCGGCGTGGTTGTTTGCAGTGTGCAACGCGTTCAACCTGCTCGATATCATCGACGGCCTCGCGGCCGGGGTTGGGGCCATTGTCGCGGCGGCGCTTGCCGTGGTGGCGTTTTCGAACGGAGAAATGCCCGAGGCGACGGCCGCCCTGGCGCTCACCGGCGCCCTGAGCGGCTTTCTCGTCTACAACTTCCACCCGGCCCGGATCTACCTCGGCGACGCCGGCAGCCTCGCGACCGGGATCTCGATCGGCGCGCTGGCTCTGGCGATCCGCTGGTCGGAACATAGCCCGGCCGGCTTTCTGGCCCCGCTCGGCATCCTGGCCGTCCCGCTTGCCGACACGATCTACGTCAGCCTGCTGCGCGCCCGGGCCGGGCGGCCGTTCTGGTTCGGCAGCCCCGACCATTTTCCGCTCCGCCTGCGCCGCGCCTTCGGCGGTTCGGTGAGACGAACCGTACTGACGTGCTACGCGATTGCGGCTACTGGAGCCGCGATCGGCGCCGCCGGCGCCACGATCCTGCGCTGGGACATCACCGTCGCCGCGCTGTCCCTGTTTGCGCTCGCGTTCATCGTCCTGCTCGTCTGGCTTGCGAGAATCGATATGAGCAAGCCGGCATGAACCCACCTTACGATCCGCGACCGGCTCATCCGCTGCAGCGAGAGGACACCGGCATCAAGGACGTCACGGGACGGCCCATCGGGCCGGCGCGGCGGCGGGAGAGTGGGCCCACGTGAGGCGCATCCTCGTGCTCGGCGGGGGGCTGACCGGATCGGCGACGGGGTGGGAACTCGCGAAGCAGGGCGTCGCCGCCACCGTGCTCGAGGCCGGTCTCCAACCCGGCGGGGCGTGTCGCACGCTGAGCCGCGATGGTTTTTCCTTTGACTTTACCGGGCATCTCCTCCACCTCGCCCAGGCTGAAAGCCGCGTCCGCCTCACCAGTCTCGGCCTCGATTCCGCGTTCAGAGTCCACCGGCGACGAGCCGCCGTCGCCGTCGCCGGCACGTTTACCCCGTACCCGATCCAGATCCACACCCACCGGCTCCCCCCGCTCATCCGCCGCGATTGCCTGCTCGGCGCCATTGAGGCCCACGCCGCAGGCGAGGCGACAGCACGCGCAGCCACCAACTTCGCCGACTGGGTGCTGGCTCGCTTCGGTGCCGGGCTCGCCCGCGCGTTCTTCTTCCCTTACAACCGCAAATTGTTCGGAACCGAACCCGCGGATCTGACTACCGAATGGGTCGGCCGCTACGTGCCCAGACCCGACATCCGCGAGGTCGTGGATGGCGCGCTCGGACTGCATCGCGCTTTGGTAGGCTACAACGCGACCTTCCTCTACCCGCGCAGCGGCGGCATTCGGATCCTCGCCGACGCTCTCGCGGCGCGCTGTCCCTCGCTTCAGCTCGGCGCACGCGTCACCGGCATCAGCCTCGCCACGCACGAGGTCGAGCTTGCCGATACTCGCGTCCTGCCGTGGGACCGATTGGTGGCCACCGCAGCCCTGAGCGAGATCGTGTCCCTCATCCGGGACCTCCCGCCACACCTGGCCGAAAGCGCAACCCGTCTGCGCGCCGCGGCGGTCGTCAACTACAACTTTGGGGTGCGCGGCCCGGCGCCGCGCCGCGACCACTGGATCTACGTCCCCGAACCCGAGTTCCCCTTTTATCGCGTTGGCATTCCTTCCAACCACGGCCACCTTGCACCCCCCGGCTGTCACACGCTGTCGGTCGAGGTCTCCGTTCCGGCCGGCGCACTCACCGCCGAAGGGTTGCTTGCCGACTGCATGGGCGGTCTCGAACGGCTCGGCCTGCTGCACGACCGTGGCGCCATTGCGACCGTGGCCGAGGCAAGGATCGATCCCGCGTACGTGATTTTCGATCGCGCGCGGACTGCCCTGGTCGCGGCACTGCGCGAACATCTCGCCGCCTCCGGCGTTCGGCTCGCCGGGCGCTGGGCCCAATGGAAGTATTCGGCGATGGAGGACGCGCTTCACGACGGCGCCGCGGCCGCGGCCTGGGCGGCGGCGCCGTGACCGCGACCCGGGTCCTGCACGCCATCACCATGCTCGAACTCGGGGGCGCCCAGCGCAACACGCTGTACACCTGCGCCACCCTCGATCGCGCCCGGTTCGAGGTCGCGCTTGCCAGTGCGGACTCGGGCGAGTTGCTCGACGAGGCCCGGGCATTGGACGACGTCACGCTGTTCACCCTGCCACACCTGCGCCGCGAGGTGAGACCGGGCGCCGACTGGCTGGCTCTTCGTGAGTTGCGCCGGGCGATCCGATCGTTCAGGCCGGACATCGTCCACACTCACTCGTCCAAGGCGGGCGTTCTCGGCCGCATCGCCGCGCGGCAAGAACACGTCCCCATCATCGTCCATTCCATCCACGGTTGGGGTTTTGGCCGCCACCAGAGTTCAGTGGCCCGCACGGCGTTCCTCGCCGCGGAGCGACTGGTCGCGCCGTGCACCACCCACTTCATCGCGGTGGCGCGGGAAAATCTCGAGGAAGGTATCGCGCTTCACCTTTTCGATCGCTCGCGGGTGTCGGTAATTCGTTCCGGCATCGACCTCCGAGCCTTTCGCGCCGGCACCGACGGAGGGGAGTTCCGTCGCTCCCTCGGGATTCCCGACGGCGTGCCGATCGTCCTGCAGATTTCCTGCTTCAAGGCGCAGAAAGCCCCGGAACGGTTTGTCGCGATGGCCGCGTCCCTCGCGAGGCGATTCCCCGACGCGCATTTCGTCCTGGTCGGCGACGGCGACCTGCGTGGCCGCCTCGAACAAGCTCGTGCAGCGGCCGGCCTGGACGGGCGATTGCACCTCCCGGGTTGGCGCCGCGACGTCGCGGCGGCCCTGGCCGCAGCCACGGTCGTCACCCTGACCTCGCGTTTCGAGGGACTGCCGCGCGCCGTGGTCGAGGCGCTCGCCGCCGGGCGCGCCGTGGTCGCGATGGCGGTCAACGGCGTCGTCGAGGTGATCGAGGATGGCGACAACGGGTTTCTCGTCCCGGAAGGCGACGTCGCTGCGCTGGCCGAGCGCGTCGGCCGTATTCTTGACGACGGCGACCTGCGCCAGCGCTTGGAGAGCCGCGCCGGCTGTGGACTCGAGGCTTTCGATCGCGACATCATGGTCCGCCAACAGGAAGAGCTGTACGAGGAGCTGCGATGCCGATCTGGTTTTTGATTGCCGTCACCGCGGTCTACGGGCTGGCGATGGGCAGTTTTCTCAACGTTGTGATCTACCGCGTCCCGCGAGGCCTGTCGCTGGTGCGTCCGCCTTCCCACTGCCCGGCGTGCGGCATCGTGATCCGCTGGTTCGACAACGTGCCGTTGCTCGCCTATCTGGTACTGCTCGGGCGTTGCCGGCACTGCCGGGCCGCAATTTCCCCTCGCTATCCGCTGATCGAGGCCGCGACCGCCGCCCTCTTCGTCGCGGTGTTCTTGCGCTTCGGTGGGTACGCGGACGGTGCCGAGGGAGCCTGGACGAACTCCGTCGTGCTGCGCACCGCGGTCGCGGTCGCGCTGGTGCTTCTGCTGGTTCCACTCGGCGTGATCGACCTCGAGCACCACCTGCTTCCCGACGTCCTGACTCTGCCTGGACTCATCCTGGGCCTGGCCGGTGCGGCCGCTGGCTCGCTCCTTTTTGCCGCCGACCTCAGTCCCCTCCCGAGCTTCGCTGACGCCGTGATCGGCGCAGCGCTGGGCGGCGTGGTCCCGTATGTCGTGATCCTGCTCTACCGCTGGTTGCGCGGGGTTGAGGGGATGGGCCTCGGCGACGTCAAGTTGCTCGCCATGATTGGGGCATTCCTCGGCTGGAAGGGCATGCTGCTGACGCTGGGTCTCGGATCCGCGGCCGGCGCGATGGTCGGAATCGGTCTCATTGCGGCCAAGCGCGGCGGACGTGATACCGAACTGCCTTTTGGGACGTTCCTGTGCGGTGCGACGCTCGTCGTGCTGTTCTGGGGCGAGTGGATCATGCGCCGCCTCGGCTGGGTGCCACTCCAGTGACCCGGAGCGCCTTGCCCTCGCGTCGCTTCCGCTCGGCCCAGTGGTTGATCGGCGTGACACTCCTCGTGCTGGTCTCCATGGTCGTGGCAGAGGCACTTGGCATGTTCGACCTCGCCGGCCGCGTCGAGGCCGATGCGCAGGAAGGCGCCCGCGCCGCGGCGATGTTTGCAGCCAGTGAACTGGCCACCAGCGAAGCGCCGCGCTTCCTCGCCACGCTGCGCGAGGACGGCTGGAGCGTGGGCGTGTTCCGTGACGCGATCGTACTTCGGCGATCGGGTGAGATCGGCCCGGCGAGTCCCGTGTTCTGGCCATGGGCGTCCCGAGAACACTGGGAGGCGAGCGGCCGCCCGGTTGCGGGTCCGCTGCCACTCGGCGCACATCAGGTGGTGATCGCCTACCAGCCGCTCAGCGACGGCCGAGTCATTCGGGTCCTGCGCCGCCTGCCGGTCGCCACGGCAATCACCCGCTGGCGCCTGACCGGAGCCTTGCTCGGTCTGGTCGTCGCAACCGGCGGCGGTCTGCTCGCCTGGCTGCTCATCACCCGGGCTTTGGCGCCGTACCGCGAGTTACTCGCAGAGGCGGCACGGGTCTCCGCCGGACCCGGTGACGTGGCCGAGGACCGCTATTTGGTCCAGACATTCCGTGCGACGGTCCAGCGTCTGGAGTCGTCCGAAGCTGCGCTGCGCCGGCGCGCCGATGAATTGGCCGTCCTCACCGATGTGTTGAGCCGCGGCTCGACGGCCGGGGTCGCCATTCTCGGCGCCCACGGCCGGATCACGGCGTGCAACGCCGTTGCTACCTCACTTCTGGGGACCAGTCTCGCTCCCGGATCGTCGCTCCCGGACGTCGTCCCGCCTGGCCAGGGCCGATTTTCGCTCGGCGCGGCAACTCTCGAGTCACGGCGTCTGCCGCTCCTCGGCCCGGCCGGAGAGCATCTCGGAGAAGTGCTGTTTCTCACCGACCGGAGCGGGATCGATGCCCTCGAGCGGGCGCTCGCCGAGCGCGAGCAGATGGCGCAACTCGGCGAACTCGCAGCCGGAATGGCCCACGAACTGCGCAACGCCCTGACCACCATCCGCGGGTATTTGCGCCTCCTCGCCGACGCCGGACCCGAGAAGCGAGCGTTGCACCTCGGTGCCATCGAGGAGGAGTCAACGGCGCTTGGCGGCCTGCTCGACCGCTTTCTCCGGTTCGCCCAGCCTCATGACCTGCAGATGAGCCGGATCGATGTCCTGACCCTGGTTTCCGAAGCCGTGACCCGGGTCGCAACCGCATACCCCGAAGCCAAGATCGAGCTGGACGGCACACCAGCGCCGGCGCTGGCGGATCCGGTGGCGCTCGCTTCGGTGGCCGAGAATCTGCTGCGCAACGGCGTCGAGGCGGCCCGGCAGCGGGTTCATGTCACGGTTTCCACCACGTCCGGCGGTGAAATCACTATCGCGGTCGAGGATGACGGACCCGGGGTCGCCCCGGAGATCCGTGACCGGCTGTTCCGGCCGTTCGCGTCGACCAAACCGTCAGGTGGACTCGGCCTCGCCCTGGCGCGGCGTTTGACCCGCCTCCATGGCGGCGAGGTCACGCTCGAGGCGGGCGCAACAGGAGGCGCGCGTTTCGTCGTCCGCCTTCCGGCAGGTTCGCCATGACCGCACCGGTCCTGATCGTCGAGGATCGCCGCTCGCTGGCGGCCATGCTCGAGGAGACCCTTCGCACCGACGGCTTCACCGTCACGATCACCTATTCCGGCACCGCCGCCGTCGAACTTCTCGCGGCTGGTCAACCGTTTCTCGCGGTGTTGACCGACCTCAAACTGCCAGGCGCTGACGGACTCGCCGTACTGCGCGGCGCCCGCGCCGCCGACCCGCTCCTGCCCGTCTTCCTGATGACCGGGTTCGCCACGGTCGATACGGCCGTGGCCGCACTGAAGGAAGGTGCCCGTGACTATTTTCAAAAACCGCTCGACCTCGATCGCGTGCTCACCGCCTTGCGCGCCGCCACCGCCCCGCGCGCCGCGCTGCTCGCGAATGGCGGCCACAAACCAGGGGCAACCCGGCTGATCGGGACGGCGCCGGCCTTCCAGCACGCGCTCACGGCTTTGGCGCGCGTCGCCCCGACCGATGCCGCGGTGCTCCTGCTCGGACCCTCGGGTTCGGGCAAGGAGCTGTTCGCACGGCGGCTTCACGAACTCTCCGCCCGGACCTCCGGACCCTTCGTCGCCTTCAACTGTGCCGCGGTGCCCGAGTCGCTCATCGAATCCGAGCTATTCGGCCACGAACGCGGCGCCTTCACCGGCGCGACCGCGCGCCACATCGGTCGCTTCGAACAGGCGCAGCAAGGCACCTTGTTTCTCGACGAGATCGGTGAGGTGCCGCCATCGACCCAGAGCAAGTTGCTGCGCGCCGTCGAGGATCACCGCATTTCCAGGCTCGGCGGGGAAAAGGACGTCGTGATCGATGTCCGGATCGTCGCGGCCACCAATCGCGACCTCGTGGCCGCGGTGGCGGCCGGTGAGTTTCGCCGTGACCTCTTCCACCGCCTCGCCGTGTTTCCCCTCACGTTGCCCGCGCTCGCCGAGCGCCGGGAGGACATTCCGGCCCTTGCGATTCACCTCGCGGCGCGTGCCGCCACCCGCCACGGTGTTCCGATGCCAGTGCTTTCCTGTGCCGCCCTCGCGACTTTGGTGCTCCTCGATTGGCCCGGCAACATCCGCGAGCTCGCTAACCTGATCGAGCGGGTCGTGATTCTCGCCCGCGGTGCTGGAATCGTCGCAGGGGACCTTGGTGTGCCTCCGGCGGCGTGTCGGAGCGCCTTCGCCGACCCGGCTGCCCGGGCCCTGGCGCGCCGTGTTGCCGGCACAGAGCTCGAAGATCTCGCCCGGTTTCTTGGCGTCTCAATCCGCGCCATCGGTTCCGGCGGCTGAAGGGCCGGCGCTGCTGGCGACGGCGGCCCTGATCGCGGCGAGCAGGTCCCTGTCTTCCTCGGGAAAAACCGCCCTGAGGTCGAGCATGACCTCGTCCTGCTCGACTCGTGCGACCACCGGAAGGGTGCCACGGCGAAGGGCCTGCGCAACGCGGCGTCCGCCTGGGATCGCGATCGCCCATGACGGTAACGTCTGTCCCGGGGTCGTGCCGCCGCCGATTGCTGCCCTGGTCGCGACCACAGTGGCGCGGATCCCTGCTCGGCCGAGAGCCCGTCTCAGTCGTTCGGCTCGGCGCCGCAGTTCTTCGTGCGGGCACGCCACCAGCCGGTAGAGCGGGACGTCGCCCCAGTGACCGGCGAGGTACGCGTCGGTGACGGCCGCGAGCCCAGCCAACACCGACTTGTCGGGGCGCAAGGCACGGCGGAGCGGGTGGTGCTGCAGCGGGCCAATCATTCTCTCGGTACCGAGCAGTACGCCGGCCTGGGGCCCGCCGAACAGCTTGTCGCCCGAGAACAGCACTGCGTCCGCTCCGGCCCCGAGCAGCGCGCGCACCGTTGGCTCAGGCCGGAGATGAAACTGCGCAAGATCGAGGTGGCATCCCGAGCCTTGATCGACCCAGACCGGCACGCCGTGACGATGCCCGAGTGCGACCAACTCGGCCAAATCAGGAGTCGCGACAAATCCGTCGAGGGAGAAATTCGAGCGATGGACGACGAGGATGCCGGCAGTTGCGTCGCCGATCGCGGCAGCGTAGTCGTCGTGGTGGGTGCGATTGGTGCACCCGACCTCAACGAGCCGGACGCCGGCCGCGCGCATGACGTCCGGCAACCGGAACGATCCCCCGATTTCGATCAGTTCACCGCGGGAGACGACTACTTCGCGGCCCGACGCGTGGGCAGCCAGGAGGAGCAACAGCGCGGCTGCGGTGTTGGTGACCACGGTCGCGGCCTCGCAACCGAAGTAGCGAGTCAGTCGTTCGGTCACCGGGCGCAGCCGTTCGCCGCGGACTCCTCCATCGAGGTCGTATTCGAGCGCGAGGTATCCCCAGTTTTCAACGGCGAGGCCGGGCGCCCGGCCGAGGTTGGTGTGAATCACCACTCCGGTGGCATTGACGACCCTCGGAAAGGCCGGCGCGGTGTGCCGTCTGAGCCGTGTCAGGGCGAGGTCGGCGATCCCGTCGATACCCGGGGCCGGAGCGCCGGCGGCAATCTCGGCCCGCAGGCCCGCGAGGGCATCCCGCACGGCGCCTCGTACCTGCCCTACACCCCAACGCGCCATCGCATCACGCAGCGAATCTGCCGCAAGCACACGATGAACGGCGGGCAGGGCGCGTCGGTTGGCCATGCCGAGATTCTAGCGCTCTCCGCATCCCTCGGTCCCGGGCCCGTCAACGCGCCGGCCCTTGGCCTGTTGTTCTGGTCATCGCGACCAACGGGAGTGATTTTGGTACTCTTGGGGCGTGGCCGACACTGATCTCGTGGCTTCGCTCGCTCGCAAGGTCGAGGACCTCGCCCACCGCTGGGAACGTTACATCGCCCGCGACCCACAGGAACCGCTGCCACCCGACCGGGACCGCGCCGACCTCGAGCGACAATTGCGCGTCCTGTCCCGGCAGGAGGGCCGCTCGACCTCCGAGAGTTTCCGGTTCGAGCAACTTCTGCACCGGTTTTCGACTCTTAGTGCGCTGTGGCAGCGCCAGCTTCGCGAGCGCGAGGAGGCGCTCGTCGGCGGCCACTATGTCCGGGGCCACGAGCAGTCCCACCCCAACGCGACTACGCCGGCGTCCGTATCAGCAGAGGAACGGTACGATGCCCTGTTCGCGCGTTACACGGCCGCACTCCAACGCAACGGCCGGCAAGTCGGGGTGACCCCCGAACGTTTTCGCACGACCCTCGAAGCCCAACGCCGGGAACTTGAGGGCCGCGGGGCAAACGTCGAAGGTTTTGACGTGGCCGAAGAGAACGGTCAGGTCAAGGTACGGGCCCGGATCCGCCGGGGGAGGCAGGAATGAAGCGAGTGATGACTGCGGCGCTGGCCGCGATCGCCATGGCCGCCGGGGCATGGGCTGCCGAGCCTCAACGCGCCGCTGCCGATCGCAAACCTCACGTCTTCGAGAAATTCCTCAGCGCCGAGCGGAGCACCGATCGTGTCATCACCCGGCTCGTCGCGCGCGACGATTCCGGCGCTGTTACTGCCGCCGATCTCGCCGAACTCGGCGTGCTTTTGATCAATCGCGGATTCCCAGCCTGGGGCATCGAGTATCTCCAGCGCGCCGTTGATTCCGATCCCACGAACGTCGAGGCGATGTACCGGCTTGGCCTCGCGTATCAGCGACAGGGCGAGCAGCGCCGGGCCATCCGCTGGTACAAGCGCATTCTCAAGCAGCGCCCGGGATTTGCCTATGCCCGCTTCCTCGTTGCCCTGGCCGAAGAGCAGCAGGGTCATCGCCGCTCGGCGATTTACGACTACGCCAAGGCCTACCATCACGCGCCTGAACTCGCCGACCCGAGGTTCAACCCGCTGGTGAACGACTCCAGGCTGCAGACCGAGGCTCATCTCGCCCTCTATCGGCGCGAGTTCGGCGCGGCAACGTTCAAGATGACCGCCCTCGACCCCGTTCGAATCCAGGAGATGGGCGCGATCAAGGCCGGCGGCACGATGCCCGCGCCACCAACCGCCGCACCAGTGATCACGCCGGATGGGACGGAGCCAGGGGCGCCTTCAGTTGCACGGCCAGAACCGGTCCCGGTCGCAGCGCCGGCAGCAGTGAGACCCGCTTCGGCGGCCGCACGACGACCGGTCCGCCCAGCCCTTCAGAGCCCCCCGCACGACCCTGTGCAGCCCGGCGCCTCAGAAACCACCGTCACGCCCGCGGCGCCAGACAGCACCGTGGTCATAACCCCGGTGACCACCGCGCCGCTACCGCCGCTGAGAAACGTTTCGGGAGAAGCAATCCGGCCCTGACCGCAGTTCCACTCAGACGTTGAAGCGGAAGTTGATCACGTCGCCATCCCGGACGACGTAATCCTTGCCCTCGAGACGCAGCGTACCCCGCGCCCGGCACGCGGCAATCGATCCTGAGCCGATCAGTTCATCCCACGGCACGACCTCGGCGCGGATGAAGCCGCGTTCGATGTCGGAGTGAATCGCTCCGGCGGCGCGCACCGCCTTCGTGCCCCGGACGATCGACCAGGCGCGGCACTCATCCTCGCCTGCGGTCAGAAACGAAATCAGCCCGAGCAAGCCGTAGGAATCTCGCAGCAGGCGGTCGAGGGCCCGGTCGGGCAGACCGAGATCAGCCAGAAAGGCCGCCTGGTCGTCTCCCTCGAGCCGAGAGATCTCCTGTTCCAGCGTCGCGCACACCACCGAGACGCCGACCCCGGGTTGGCTCGCCAAACCCGCGACACCGGCCCGATCAAGCGAACCAACAAGGTCGGAGACGTCGGCCTCGCCGACGTTGAGCACCACGAGCAACGGCTTGAGCGAAAAGAACGTGAATCCCTTGAGGGGCCGCAGTTCGTCGTCCGACAGCGTGACCGCCCGCAGCGGGGCGCCCGCCTCCAGCGCCGCCCGGCAGCGTTCGAGAGCATTGCGCTCGGCCTCGAGTTCTGGGGTACAGCGCCTGGCCAGATCCCGCGCCAGTCGTTCGAGCCTGGACGTGACTACCCCGAGATCCGCAAGCAGCAATTCGGTCTCGATGAGTTCGAAATCGCGCGCGGGATCGATGCTGCCCTC
>Ga0210044_10010318_pt1 | contig 11176 bp, 9 predicted proteins | sample CryGey13umfilter_2_FD_183959 | JGI IMG/M metagenome (GOLD analysis project Ga0210044, IMG submission 183959) | Groundwater microbial communities from aquifer in Utah, USA - Crystal Geyser 4/9/14 3 um filter (SPAdes) (version 2) | ecosystem: Environmental > Aquatic > Deep subsurface > Groundwater...
GTCAAGCGATGCCTTGCAAGAATTGAATCAGAATAGGAAGAATAAGATTCTTCGAGAAAATACTGGCGATGAAGAATTGCTAAAATCTCTTTTCCAATCCCTACCATTAGACAAAGATCTTCTAAACTTGTTAAAGAGGGGAGGAAATCTGGATTTCTTCAAGGTCCATCGCCATTTGGAGAATGATGACTCTGCAATGCAAAAGCATGTTCAAACATCGCCACTTGCATCAAAACGTTTTCCTTCAATATTTAAACTCAATAGGAATATGGAGAAAAACGGAGTATATATAAAAAGCATTCCACTCAACGGTAAAGGCACTATTGAATTCGAAACCGATGTTGAGGATGAATACTTATTTCGCCCTCACGAGCGCGGTGAATTTCAAATTCAAATACTTGGGCTTCGTAACAGCGAAATCACTGGCGGAACAAGAAGGGTAAGACCCCAAAAAGTCGAAGACACATTTAATGTGACTGTCGCGGGACCTACCAATAACTCAATTAAGGTCGCCTTTGAGCCGAAAGATAGCTTATCGGTGGGGGAAGAAATAGAATTAAATGCCCGTTTATCATCTCCATCAGGAGATTTAGAATCAATTTTCTACATCAAAATCATTGATCCAAAAAAACAACAGGAAAAATCGCAAAGTGAACGGCCCCAACCTCCTGCCTTACCTATCCCTATTCGCGTTTACGCAAAGCCTGAAAACGAAGATGAAAAAGCATGGGCAGATTTTACTCCCCATTGGACAGGTGACGACATTATCAAGGTAGTACCTGGAGAGTCGGAAAAAATTGTAGAGGGCATCGCTATCAATATGGATAGTTTTGTTATTAAGCGCTATTTGTCAAAGAACCGAATAAACACAGAAAATGGAATCAAATTTATCAAAGACAAGTATTTTACCTCGGTATATCTACATGGTTTATTTCTTTACGGAATCTTTGACAAATTAAATAAGCTTGACGACAATCCAAGATACGATATAGAAGAACTCATACCGACTTTAATGAAACCGTATAGTTCGTTTCTTGTCTACGAAAACATTGATGAGACCATATTATCAACGCTTAGAGTAGAATGAGTAAATTGGTTTGACATTATCCGCTCACCCAAAATAAAAATCGGCGGTCCTGTAAAGCTCCCCGCCCTCCTCCTGACACCCTCCTGCCACAATTCCATGTTATCCTCCGCGCATGACACATCGCATCCTCGTCGTGGATGACGAGCCCTCGGTCACCGATTTGCTGGCATACAACCTCCGCAAGGCGCTGTACGATGTGCAGGTCGCCGCGGATGGGCGCGCGGCCTTGCGCCTCGCGGGGGAATTCCAACCCGACCTGATCCTGCTCGACCTGATGATCCCCGAAGTGGACGGCCTCGACGTGTGCCGCGAACTCCGCAAGTCCAGCAACGTGCCTGTCATCATGATTACGGCGCGCGGCGAGGAGATTGACCGCGTCATCGGCCTCGAACTCGGCGCGGACGATTACGTCGTCAAGCCGTTCAGTGTCCGCGAACTGATGGCGCGCATCAAGGCCGTTCTGCGCCGCACACAAAACGACAACTCCGAACCATCCACGATCATTTCTGGCGCGGGCGGCCTCCGCATGGACGTGGAACGCCGCGTCGTCACTGTTGCCGACTCCGCCATCGAGTTGACCCGCCTCGAGTTTGACCTGCTCCATCGCCTGCTGATCAACCGCGGGCGCGTCCTGACGCGTGAACGCCTGCTCGAACAAGCCTGGGGCTACGATTACGTCGGCGACACGCGCGCCGTGGACAGCGCCGTCAAACGTCTGCGCGCCAAACTGCGCGCCGCCTCTCCCGAAGCCGATTGCATCGAGTCGGTGCGCGGCCTCGGCTATCGAATCAATTAACGCAAAATTCTTTAAACACAACCCACAGGGTGCTTCGCGAAGGACACAAAGTCAACGAAGGAAAACCCCGAAAAATTTTAAAGCGCTCTTCCCCTTTGTGTCCCTTCGTGCCCTTCGTGTTTAAGCTCTTAAGACTTTAGCCCAAAGAACCCCAATGCAAACCATCCGCGCCCGCCTCTCGCTCAATACCCTGCTCGTGCTGATGCTCGGCATGGCACTCGCCACCGCGCTCGCCTGGCAGGCCGTCGCGAATCTCTACATCACCGCACAACGCGACAACCTCCTCGCGCAAGCCAAACTCATTGCCGCCGCGCTGGATGGACAGCCACTTCCTACAAATCCACAACCGTATTCGCAGACATCCAACATCGCGCCAGGGATTCACACCCGCCTGCTGACAGAAAACGGCGCGGTCGTCTTCAGCTTGCCGCTGGCGGACGCGAGCGTCCAAATGCCACTTGCGGAACAAAGCGCCTCCATCCCGACCTCGGAGCTGGTTCGCCGCCCCGAAATTAAATCCGCCCTTCAAGGGACTCCCGCCACCGCCCTCCGACGAGTTCTCGGCGCCCAACGCGTACTCTACGCCAGTGCGCCCATCTACGCGGACGATGGTCACATCACGGGCATCGTCTACCTCGCCACACCCCTGCCTGCAACGGGATTGCCTGCGAACATCATCCTGCAATTAATTGGAGCAATTCTCCTCGCGGTTTTACTCGCCTCCCTCGCGGGACGGTACCTGGCGCGGCAGATCGCCCGTCCGCTGGAGGGACTCGCCAACGCCGCGAATACGCTTGCCAATGGCGACCTCAGAGCCATCGCCCCAACCGATAGCAACATCAAAGAACTTCATAGCCTCGGCCAAACCTTCAACACGATGACCGAATCCCTGCGCCAATCGGACGAGGCCAAGAAGGCCTTCATCGCGGATGTCACGCACGAACTCCGCACCCCGTTGACCGTCATCAAAGGCACCATCGAGACCCTCGAAGACGGCGCTCTCGACGACCGCGAAGGCCGCGGCCCGTTGCTCACATCCATGGGACGCGAGACGGATCGCTTAATTCGATTGGTGAACGAGTTGCTGGTTCTCACCCGCGCCGACGCGGGGTTTTTGCAACTGGTAATTCAACCTGTTGATTTGGTGGAATTGGCAAACGAGCGTTGCGAGTTATTATCCAATCTCGCGGCGCGACAGGGAATTGAATTGAAAGTCCTCCCACGTAGTGACGACTCTGCGAAGCGCCCCTGTGGGGTCAGTCGTCCCAATTCAGCGACTGAAGTCGCCACTACATGGGGATTCATGCTTGCCGATCCCGACAGACTTTCGCAGGTGATGGATAACCTGCTCAACAACGCCATCCGTCACTCGCCCGCGAACTCAACCATTACGGTTTCCATCGAAGAAAAAGATGACGGCCTCGAATGTTCTGTCGCCGATCAAGGGGCGGGCATTCCCGCCGAACACCTTCCCTTCATCTTCGAGCGCTTCTACCGCGTGGATAAATCGCGCAATCGCAAAGACGGCGGCACGGGATTGGGACTCGCCATCGCGCGCGCGTTGATTCTCGCACAGGGCGGTCACATCTCCGCGCAGAGCCTCGAAGGCCAGGAGACAACGATTACGTTTTGGTTACCATTGGAACATTCCGCAAGCGATTGAAATCGCCGCTACATCTGCAAAGTCCACCTTCGTGGACTACCTTTCCCCAGCCGACGAAGGTCGGCTTTGCGATGGTTGTGGCGACTTGAGTCGCCCACCTGCCTCCCAACTGCCCACAACCTGACACACCCCCGACAATGAAAGGGAATATCCTGTAAAGCGAAATAATATTTCGCTCTACCAAAAGGAGACTCCCATGAAACAGATTCAAACCATCCTCAACACCGTCCTCGCCTGCGCGTTGATCTTCCTCATTTTCATCACTGGCTTGCCGAACTTGCAGGCGCGCGCCGCGACAGCCACGCCTCCGCCCCCGGCAACGGAACCCGCTCCCACGTCCGCGTGCGACGCGAGCCGCACGATCCAGGTCAGCGGGACGGCGGTGGTCAACGTCAAGCCGGACCGCGCGTTGATCCAACTCGGCGTGCAATCCAACGGCAGGTCCGCGAAAGAGGCGCAAGCGAACAACACTGCCACCATCAACAAAGTGACCAAAGCCCTGAAAGCGCTCGGCATCGAATCCAAAGACATCGCCACGGATTGGTACATCATCGAGCCGCTTTATGAGGATTACGACTCGCTCCACATCAAAGGCTATCGCATCTACAACGTCATCGCCGTCACCCTGCGCGATGTGGACAAGGCCAACGACGCGATCGTGGCCGCGTTCCAGGCGGGCGCGAACCAGGTGGTGAACGTGGATTTCTACACCAGCGAACTGCGGAAATACCGCGACCAGGCGCGCGAGATGGCGATGAAAGCCGCATCCGAAAAAGCGAAAGCCCTCGCCCAAACCGCAGGCGCGGATACGAGTTGCGTGCTGTCCATCAACGAAAACACGTGGTCCTATTTCAATGGCTGGGGCTGGTGGTACGGGGGAGGTAACCGAAATCTGCAAACGCAGAACGTAGTTCAAAACGCCGCACCCAGCGGAGGCGAAACACCCGCCCTCGACGACGGCCCTGTCAGCACGGGCATGATCTCCATCCGCGCCGAAGTCAGCGCCACCTTTAGTTTGAAATGATCCGATAGTTGAATGGTCGCGTTGTTCGGTAGTCGGGTAGTCTGAAAACCTGACATGTCTCCGCGAAAGTCCGACGGACTCGCGCCTGTGTCCGCGCAAGGGTTTTGGTTAACGATGGCGCGCCTGAGACATGTCAGGTCTGCTCAAACCTCCTCGTCACAAATTCCGCCAGCGCAGACAGGCCGCGGCCAACTGGATGAGCGGACGGCGCGCAGGAATCTGCTGAACGGCAATCGCCATCTCAAGCACGCGGCTTGCAACTTCATCCTTCATCCTTCATCCTTCATCTTTCATCCTTCTTTCTTCATCCTTTAAATCTCCCTCACCATCCCGCGCAACGCCTCCAGCCGCGCCTGCGCCAGCCCCGGCGCGGCCTCCAGCGCATGGAACGGGCCCGAGCCTTCGATGGCGAGCGAGGCCGAGATGTTGCCGCATAGCGCGCCCTCCAGCGGATCGTAGTTTTTGCGGTAGCCCGCCAGGAACCCGCCGCAGAAGGCGTCACCCGCGCCGGTGGGATCGGCCAGCCGCGCCGGGTAGGCGGGAATCTCCCAGCGGCGTTTGCTGACCGAATCGTAGAGCAGTTGGCCGCGCGCCCCGCATTTGACCACCACGTACTCGCAACCCCATTCGCCGATGGCCGCGGCCATCTCCCACGGATCGTGAGTCTGCCCCCAGAAGAGCGCGGTAATTTCTTCGAGCGAGGGCAGGCAGGCCGTCAACCCGTGGACGAGGCCGCGCACTTCGCGCAGGAAGGCGGGCGCCATGAAAACGGCAGACGGGTCGAGGGTCAGGACGCGCATCGCCCCGCGCAGGCGATCCGTAAATTGCTGGAGCGCGGCCAGTCCCAGCGGACAGAGATGCAGCGCGCCCGCCTCCAGGTAATCCGAGGGAATGTCGGAAAGCAGGGGCGAGACAGGATCGAGGGTTTGCGCGGTTTGCGAATCACTGCGCGGCTGGACGCGTTGCGCCAGCAGGGCTTTCGGAAAAGGCACGCCGCGCCGCGCAAAATGCGAAACGGGATTGGAGCGGCTCGGCTCGAAATTTTCGGACCAGGCCAGGAAGGAACGCTGGTCGAGCGCGCCGGGCTGGATGCGGATGCCCGCGAGATCCCAGCCGCGCCGCCGAAGATCCTTCAACCACTGGCGCGGATAGTCCTCGCCCACGCGCCCGACGAGGCCGGGATGCGCCTCCCACACGCCCAGTCCGCCCGCGGCATACAACAAACTCCCGCCGGGCGAATCGAGCAGGGGCTGGCCGAGGGGCGGAAGCAGGTAATCGCGCGTGAGTTGGCCGACGAGGATGAAGGAGGGTTGCATGCCTGGTAAGTGGTAAATGGTAAGTGGTGCGTGTTACGCGTTGCGTGTTGCGTGTTACGTGGTGCGTGTTGCGTGGCAAACGTTTCGGGTGTGCCTATAGCGTGTGTACCTGTGTACCTGTCTACCTGTGTACCGTGTTTTTTCAAGTCAAAAACACTTTTTCCGCCGCGCTGGCCTGCGAAGCGTTCACGGGCAAAAGGAAGGTAAAGCGGCTGCCCTGGCCCTCCACGCTCTCGGCCCAAATGCGCCCGCCGTGCATTTCGATCATGGCCTTGGCCACGGAGAGTCCCAGCCCCATGCCGCCATGCCTGCGCGTCAGGTGCGACTCCACCTGATAAAAACGATCGAACACGCGCTCCAGGTCTTTGGCCGGGATGCCAATCCCATCGTCCGTCACCGTGACCTTGACGTAACCGGGCACCGCCTCCGCCGCGACGAAAACGTGCCCGCCCGCGTCCGTGAACGTGATGGCGTTCCTGACCACGTGACTCAACGCGATCTCGATTTTTCCCGCCTCTCCCTCGACCGTGAGGGGGGCCGCGCCGACCTCGGCGCGCAGCCTCACCCCCTTGCGCCGCGCCTCCTCGTGGAAGGATTCCGCCACATCCCGCGCGAGGCGCGCCATCGAGACCTCGCCCAGGCGGACGCGCGCCGCGCCGTTCTGGTAATTTTCCACGCTGGCCAGGTTCTCCACGATATCCTTCAAGCGCGTCGCGTTGCGGATGATCAGGTCCAACTGCTCGTGGTACTCCGCGCCCACCAGTTCGCGCAGGAACGTGGCATGGCCGAGGATCAGCCCCAGGGGAGTCCGCAGTTCGTGGGAGGTGATGGCGATAAAGTCCGATTTGAGGCGGTCGAGATTGGACACCTCGCTGTAGGCCCGTTCCACCTGTCCCTGCAAATCATGTTCGCGGATGGCAAAAGCCGCCTGCGAAGCCAGGATCGCTAGAATTAAGACATCTTCCTCGGTATAATGGGCGTTACCCGCCTTATTGACCGCTTCGATCACACCGACAGGCACACTGCGAAAAATCAACGGCGCCGCCAACAGGGAGCGGGTATGCGAACCGGTCAGGCGGTCCAATTCCTTGAAATGCCGCCGGTCATCCGCCGTGTTCTGCACCACCAGCGGTTCGCCATGACGGAACGTCCAGCCCGCCGCGCTGCCTTCGAGCGGCACCTGCACTGCGCGCAGGAATTCGCGCTGGTTCAGGGGCGCGGCCACAAAGGACAGCAGGTCGGCAGACGAATCGTAGCGCATAACGGAAGCCGACTCGCTGGAGGTCAGTTCGCAGGCCGCATCCACGATGGATTGCAGGAACGGCTCATATTCCAGCGAGGCGCTCAGGTCACCGATCACTTGTAGCAGGCGGATCATGCGTTCAGTATTCATGCGATTTACCAACGCAGATTATACTGTAGGGCTGGTAAGATATAGCCCGTTCAGGACAACAAATCCATTGCAACCCATTGAACCGGAGTCGAAGTCTCCAGACTTCAACACAACGTCTGGCCCTTGACAGGGCGCTGCGCGAAGACGTTGGACTCCTGACTAAATCCAAGGAGAACCCTCATGCCCAGTAAAAAAGTCCGCGTTGCCATCATCGGGGTCGGCAACTGCGCCTCCTCCCTCGTTCAGGGAGTCGAGTATTACAAGAACGCCAAAGATAACGAAGCCATCCCCGGCCTCATGCACGCGCGCCTGGGCGGCTACCACATCCGCGACATCGAGTTCAGCCTCGGCGTAGACATCAACGTCACCAAGGTCGGTAAGGACCTCTCGCAAGCCATCCTCGCCGAGCCGAACAACACCATCAAATTCGCGGACGTGCCGCATCTGAACGTGCCGGTGGTGCGCGGCATGACCCACGACGGCCTCGGCAAATACCTCTCGCAGGTCATCACCAAAGCGCCCGGCCCCACCGCCGACATCGTTAAACTGCTCAAAGACACGAAGACCGATGTGGTGATTTCCTACCTGCCGGTCGGCTCGGAAATGGCTACCAAGTGGTACGTGGAGCAAATCCTCGAGGCCGGCTGCGCCTTCGTCAACTGCATCCCGGTCTTCATCGCCTCCTCCGAATATTGGGCCAAGCGCTTCCGTGACGCCAAACTGCCTATCCTCGGCGACGACATCAAATCGCAGGTCGGCGCGACCATCCTGCACCGCGTCCTCACCACCCTGTTCGTGGACCGCGGCGTGCGCCTGGATCGCACCTACCAACTCAACTTCGGCGGCAATACCGACTTCCTCAACATGCTCGAACGCGAGCGCCTCGAGAGCAAAAAAATCTCAAAGACCAACGCCGTCACCTCCATGCTTCCCTACAAACTCGAAGCCGGCCAGGTGCACGTCGGCCCCTCGGACCACGTTCCCTGGCTGACCGACCGCAAGTGGGCCTACATCCGCATGGAAGGCACCACCTTCGGCGATGTGCCGCTCAATGTGGAAGTCAAACTCGAAGTATGGGACAGTCCCAACTCGGCCGGCGTGGTGATTGACGCCGTGCGCTGCGCCAAGATCGCCCTCGACCGCGGCTTGAGCGGCCCGATCGTCGGCCCGTCCTCGTACTTCTTCAAGACCCCACCCAAGCAATTCCGCGACTCGACCTGCCTCGAAATGACGGAAGCGTTTATCAAGGGCGAGAGTAACGAGTGATCAGTTTTCAGTTATCAGTAATCAGTTTTCAGCGGATGAAAAAATCGCGTCCCTTTCTGACCTTTAGCCTGCTCGCTGTTTTACTGGCCGCTTGCTCCCCCGACCTCACCCCCGGCCCCTCTCCCACAGGGAGAGGGGAGATGGACGCGGCCATGACCCAGGCCTTCGCCACGGTCAACGCCGCCAACACCGCGACCGCCCAATCGTCCGCGCCTGTCCTGCGAAGTCCCGATGCACTTTCGGGGAGCGAAGTCGAAGGGCCGACCGAAACGCCCGTCCCGGCCGCGACCGTCCCGCGTACGCCTCCCGCGCTCCCACCCGCGTACCAGTCCAGCGCGCTCAATCCGCTCGACACGCCGCACACCTACATCACCGATTCCTGCCAGTACCTGAAAGCAAAATGGGATCCAAATAATTCTGCGCCCGGCACCATCGTGATGATCATCATGTTCCACACCAATGTAAAAGGCGTGGAGACTGCCAGTGACCCCATGCACATCGGCTCCGGCGACTTCAAGCGGCTGATGAAAAGCCTGCACGAACTGAGCTTCCAGGCCATCAACATGCAGCAATTGGCAGATTTTCTCGACACGAATGCAAAGATTCCATCACGATCAGCGGTTCTGATCAAGGATGACCGACACTCAGCCGAGGATTACAATGACTGGTTTCGCCCGTATTGGCAGGAGTGGGGATGGCCGGTGGTCAATGCATGGATCAGCTTGGATGGTGGAAATGATAAAGACCTACCGGGAAACATTGCGCTTGAAAAAGAAGGCTGGGTGGATCATCAGGCGCACGGTGTCATCCACAACATTCCCATGAGCGACAGTTCCACCGACGAATATATCCGCAGTGAATTGCAAGGCTCGATGGATGTGATCCAGCAGTATTACGGCAAAACGCCTATCGCCATCATCTGGCCCACCGGAGAATTCGGCCTACGTCCCGTGCAAATGGCGCGGCAATTGGGCTACAAACTCGGCTTCACGGCCACCCCGCGCGGCCCGATCATGTTCAACTGGGTTCCGCTGGCGGATGCGAACGACGCAGGAAGACCAGCCTATTGGGCTGAAGGCTATGTTAACGACCCCCGCATGGTCTTGCCTCGCTACTGGTCTTCAGACGCAATCTCCAAACTGGATGAGATCCGCATCATGGGCAACGAGGCCGCCGCTTACGCCGAACAAAACAAAGCCACCGAGTTGGAATACTATGACATCGTTTGCGCGCCCAGCCTCGGCCCCCTTCCCACCCTCACCCCCTGATCATCACGCGCCACGCATACATACAGGTACACAGGTACACACGTACACAGGTACACACGTACACAGGTAAACACGTGACTACGAGACTACGTAACTATCAAACTACGTAACTACTAAACTACGCAACACGCACCCAAAAACCAACCTGCCATGAACTGCATCTTCTGTAAAATTGTTGACGGCACGGCCAAAGCGGACATCGTTTTCCGCGATGAGCAGGCGACCGCCTTCCGCGACCTCCATCCCGTCGCGCCGACGCACATCCTGGTTGTGCCAAACAAACACATCGAGTCCGTGAACGACATCACCCCGGACGATGAATCCATTCTGGGACACCTGTTCCTCGTCACGCAGCAGATCGCCGAACAGGAGGGCATCGCCGCCAGCGGCTACCGCCTGATCGTCAACACAGGCGCAAACGCCGGGCAGGTGGTCTTTCACCTGCACTTGCACATCCTCGGCGGACACCGCCTGCGCCACCCGATGGGATAACCAGGCCAGCGCCGCAGTATGACTCAAATTCGCGCCACCTTGTTTGAAACGTTACACCTGAGCACTTCGACAGGGCTCAGTGTAAACTCCGCCGACGGACGGCCGGTTGATCTCGGCTCGCCCACCCTGCGTTCCCTGGCAGCGTATCTGATCCTGCATCGCCAGCGTCCGCTGGATCGCCGCAAACTGGCTTTTTCCTTCTGGCCGAACGCATCGGAATCCGCCGCCCGGCGCAACCTGCGGCAATACCTTCATCACCTGCGGCAGGCGCTCCAGCCGCTGGCCTTCGACGGGGAATTGCTGGCAACCGACGGCTCCACCGTTCAAATTAATTCCGGCGCAGAATTTTGGGTGGATGTCGAAGCCTTTCAACAGGGCGTGCGTCCCGGCGCGGCGCTGGATGAAGTGGAAACCGCCCTCCGACTTTACAGCGGGGATTTGCTGGCCGACTTGTACGATGAGTGGTGCATCCCCGAGCGCGAGAAACTGCGCGAACTTTTTTTGCAAACCCTGGATCACTATACCCGTTCCCTGCAAATGTCCGCGCAATTCGACCAGGCTCTGGCTTGGGCGCGCCGCTGGGCGCAGGTGGAGCCGCTCGACGAAAATGCCCAGCGCCGCATCATGACTTTATATGCCCTGCTCGGCGATCGTCCGCGCGCCATTCAGCAATACCAGAATTTTGCCCAGGCCCTGCGGGAAAAATTGGATGCCGAGCCTTTGCCGGAGACGCAGGAACTCTTGCGCTCCATCCAGACGGGCGGGCGGGTCGCGCCGAGCGAGGCGGCCGCGCCACTTCCGGCGCCGCGCCGCGCGGCCCCCCGGCCTGGTCCCGAAATCGTCCGATCTTTGCCGCTCGTCGGGCGGAAAG
>Ga0210044_10010320_pt1 | contig 11174 bp, 6 predicted proteins | sample CryGey13umfilter_2_FD_183959 | JGI IMG/M metagenome (GOLD analysis project Ga0210044, IMG submission 183959) | Groundwater microbial communities from aquifer in Utah, USA - Crystal Geyser 4/9/14 3 um filter (SPAdes) (version 2) | ecosystem: Environmental > Aquatic > Deep subsurface > Groundwater...
ACTGCGATAGGGCGTGGAGTTTGAATTCGCTTCGTTTCCACCATTCCCGTCTCGGTTAAATACAGATCTTCCGTTTGAAAATAGTCTCGGACCTTATCGTTAATATATTGACGTATCTTCCAGGTATCGCCATTATTACCTCCTGCAGCACCGTCGTTATATATATTTACCGCGATTCCATCCATACAACCAAAATCAGCACCCGCAGCTTGCATCGCTGGAATAAATTGCTCAAACGTATCATTTGACACATTCCACGCAGGAGATAGTAGTTTAATTCCGTTTAGTTCTCCCGCACGTTTTGCCCCGCACAACGCATTCATGTACGGTGCCATCGCATTTGACATACAAGAAACATACGTTGGATCCCCTGCAAAAACGGGCTCAACAATCTGCTTATCACGACTTGCAAGAATGTAACCAGCAACTATTAGTCCAAGACTAATAAACATTGATAGTAGTATTTTAGGATTTTTCATTATTATTGTTGAGTCCAAAACAACATGTCCGGACTCATAAAATCTTCAAGTTTTGCACAATCAAACGGTCCTGGTGGATACGATGACGTATCGTTTGAGCTATCGCACGGATTTTCATATCCCCATCGCCACACAAAACTCATCACACCGCCATAATCTGCTCTAAACTTACCCATCATTTGATTGTATGCCACCTTTTTCCCTTGCGCCGTACCAATACCATCTGAAAGTATTGGGAATATTCCCACCAAATCGCCGTTAGAATTTGTCCACTTTGACGCAAGTGCAACATCCACAGTTACATCACCGTCCAAAAAATACCATACCGAAAACACGCCCAGGCTGTTTCCATCAGCGAGCCCTACTTGCTCACGTTTTGCAAAATACGCTTCGGCATACTCATTTAAAAACGTAAGCGGGAGCGGTTTTATTCCTGCATCAACATATTCCAAATCAAGAATGATCCCAACATGCGGATTATCCTTGGTCACATAATCTTTAATAACTTGATGAATCTCATCGGGAGAAGAAACATCAATAATAACTGCCCACGATTCACCGTTTTGATTTGCCGTACGCGTTGCATTAATGATGTCCGAAATCAACCCACGGTTTCCTGAATATTCCGGAAACAATGTGTTAATAACATCCTTGCCTCCATTATGTTGATCTGTCCAACTCGCCCAATATCTAGCTAAATTCATGGCACCCTCCGCCGAACAAAGCTCAGAGCTTGTGTAATCACGGTAGTCTGAATAGTTTGTATAATCACTTGGATTGGTATTCCCACGGGTATGAGACGTTAGATCAGTTTTTCCTAATAGACCAAGAGAGCCTTTGCCCTGACATAACGTTCCATATATTCCTGCAAAATTTACATTATCCAGCATGCTATCGTCAGGTGCTCCGCCTGGATTCGACGGTACACCATTTCCGTTATTACCCGGAGTTGACGTTGAACTTGCCGAACAATACCGATACTCACCATAATCCTGGGTTGGGTCTGAACGATAATATCCTTGGGCATCTGCCTCACCGGTATACCCTTGGTCTTGAGATATGGTCCCCGTTGTTGGCCACCCATACGGTTTACCTTGATCGTCACTAAGTCTTCCACCTACAGGAATTGAACCCAACAGAACTGAGCGTGAGGTTCGATTATCTCCTTGCCCTCCATACTCGGCTGTAATTTGCAAAGGACCGATGATTGAGTTGTTTGATGATGCTTGGTACCCACACCCTCCAAGACCAGTTACGTCTCGATACGTTTCAAAATAGGGCGAGGTTGTATCAACAATCACTTTGTCATCAGTGCCCGCACACCGCCCAGCTTCTTGCGAATCATTTGCATCGCACACAAAATTATAATCACGCGGCATGATGCCACCTGCCCCTAACATGCTTGCAGGCGGATTGTTCTTACAAGGATTTTGGCACCCATACGCTTTTGCAGTTGGAGGTTCAACCAAAGATGATTCAGAGAACATTCCCGGAATAAACGAAAGCACTTTATCCAATAAACTTGGTTCTGATTTTGGAGTGGTGTTGGAATTTAATAGCCAACCTGCTGGTGGCGCAGGAATCTTATCTCCACGACCATCACCATCCAAATCAGGACACGCCGACATTGGACCCGATGTACTTTGTGCTCCTACAAAACACCACGGTGCGGGACAACCATTTACGGTTATACCCCCATTATCACAAACTGATCCGCCCGCATGTGATCCATCGTCTACAGAGATTCCATAATATGCCCTACACTGGTCATACGTTGGATTGGTAATCGTTTCGCTACAGGTACCTGACCCTAAAATATCATGTAATCGCACCGCCTGACATTCACAAGGTTTAACCGGATTGACAATCCCCACATTGCCGGGATTATACGGATTTGAGGTTCCTGGGATTTGAGTAAATTCACTTCCCGCCGGTTGAAGGGGAATCTTTTTTACCTCCAGCCCAGCAAGATCGAATGGACCAAGAACAAGTTGCGTAATATCTCTTCCGTCATCACTTGTTCCATTCGTAACACTCACGGGAACGTTTCCCAACGAACCGATTTTTTGCATATCGTCATTGGTTAATAAATTTCCATGTCGATACTCGATTGTTGCCAAGTTGTCTACGGGGATAGGATAATCGATATTGTGTGGAAATACCGTTTCACCGCTCGAATCAAACGTTAATGTATGAAGATTTACCAAAACATTATCCACGGGGAGCTCGCCCATATTTTGAACGGTAAGATACAGCGAAAATGCATTCGACGGATACACAAGTGTTTGAAACTCCACGTAGTTTTTTGTTTCGCATTGAGTATTAGGGCCGCAATCTTTAATACACGAGTACACATACCCATCACGACGGATATATTTATTTGAAATACTTCCTGGCAAAGAAAAAATATTTGGGCCAGGAGAATCTATGGGAATGGTACTAAGCATACGTGATGGATTCAAAATTTCAGGATCTTTACCACACCATCCCGCCAAAATATGTTCAACACTCGCAACGCGACAACCCGTTTGATTAAGGCACGCCTGCCAAATGGTGGGCGGAACTGCAGGGTTTGGGTTTGGTGGTTGTTCAGGTCCAGGAGGTGCCGGATTTGGAGGAGGATTGTCGTTACCAGGAGGTGCCGTTGACAACACTTGACCAGCACTATCTGCTAACGCAAGGTCTTGTGAATAGTTGTTATTTACCGAATAATTCGGCGTTATCTCGGTTTCGCCACACTGCGGACATGCAATCCACGGAGTGTGTTCAGTTTCCAAAGGGTCAGGAATTGAAACCTTAGCCCCCTCACCACCAAGACTAAGTGCGTCCCATTCGAGCGTAAGTTTTACTTGTTTTGCATCATGAGGAACGGGCACTTGGGGAACGACCGGCAATTGATCCGGAAGCACACATTGTCCACCACCGTAGTTAAAACAACCATTACACGACAGTTGGTGAGAAGGATCGTAATTATTAGTACATGTTGGATTTGTCGGAACCTGACGCTTTACAACCGGTGGCTGTGTTTCGGTCTCAATCTTATGATTACCAATAATGACATAGTCGACAATAAGATTTCTGTCTTCAGCGGGCGTCACGTTCGCATTCGTACTATCGTTAATAAAATAAACGTCAACCCTATCCCCCGTAATATTCTTTTCAGACAAAAAGGCAGAATAATTTGCAAACGTTGTTTGACTAACACTCCACGTATTTATAAGCCTTTTTTCAACATTGCCAATACTAGTGGGATACTCTACCCAAAGCTGCATTTTGGTCCAATCACCATTTGCATAGGAACCAGACGCTCGAATTGTAATCTCCGTTCCTTCAGTTGAGATTGAAGCACCACCTGGAAGAACGCCTTGGAAACCTTGAAAAATACCTTCTATGGTATCTCGAATGCCACTAAAGATTCCACCGCTGCTGTTTCCACTTGGGCTAAAAATATCAGCAGAAACTAAACTAGGTTGCATAACAAATCCCAGCGCTAAAAACAAAACGATAACCGCATTACGGACAGTATTTTTTCCCATAGGCATGTAGTACTACTCTATCATTTATTGAACTCAAACTTAAGTCTGAAAAACAAAAAGACCTGAACATTCACTATTTCGGATTACCTAAAAAATCGCGCAAGATCTCACACGCTGCATCAGAATGGGAACCGTCGTGATATTCTGCCTGATGCGTTGTTAGTCGTTCAGAAACAACTGAAACGGGTATCTTTTTTTCTTGTGATATTTTTTTCCGTATCATCTCAAACGGCTCAGATAGCTTTTCTTTTCCCATATCCCCAAGCAACACGTGAGTAATTTCGTACTCATCAATATGCGAATAAATCGTCGTAAGTAGTTCAAACCGATTAGTCCACGCAATCTCTGAAAGGGCAACAACACCCAAAACTTTTGTATATACTGCAACCCCAACATGAGATGAACCAGGATCTAGTGTAAGAATGCGCTGATCCATGATGACATACGTTACTGGGCAATTTCCACCGTGACGCTAAGCCGCTCCTCAAGGTGTGGAAAACTTTTTAGTACATCAGGAAGCGTTGGCCAAAGGGTAATCGTATACCCAGTAATTTCAGGAATGTTTTTGAGAATCTGTTCTGCATCGGCAGGGCGTTTACCTATCAGTTGGTTTTTTATTGCATACGTATCAATCACGGGAACTACAAGTGCCGAAATGCGCGCTTTTAGTTGTAACGTTTCGCTATCCTCAACCTCGACCTTGTCGACCCCAACAGGATCATTGTCACTCGAAAGCTCATACCCATCGGGCACTGCATCGGCAACCAATACTTGAAGAAGCGACGACACGTCGTTATGATCATACACAAGAACTGAAGGAGACATTTTGGTAGTTAACGAAAACGTTGTAACCTCCGCTCCAACCTGGTCACTAAAGGTTTCTGAAACACCTTTACTTTGGATGGAATCTTTGTCATACCTTTGGGTCGATAAGATCTTCTTATCGATTGCCCCGGGAGTATCAGCCTTAATTTTAGCAACAAGCTGGCTACGCGCATTGTTTTGATCTTCTGTTGAAATTACGGTAACCTCTTTGGTAAGACCTCCTGCTAACGGTATCCCGTTTACGCCGTATACATCTGAAACCTCATAACCACTCACCATAAACCGCGTATTTGCAGCTACATTATATTGTTCACCGATATCAACCGCTTCAACACTAACTTCCATAATGCCAGCCTCCAAAATTTTAGTATCATCGCTCGGTTGAGTAATGGTTGCCTTAGGAATAGTAACCGCTTCAGTAAGTACATATTGCAACGATGAATCCGATTGACTGGTTATTACCGACCCCTCATTAAGTCGAAAAGTTGTTGTTGAAAAGTTTTTAATCTCGACTTTTCCTGTTGCATGTTCTCCTACCGTCTTTTTTCCTGTCGCTGCAAAATTGTCAGACGCCTGCATCTCAACGGACACGAGCTGTGCAGGTATGGTGCTCGTTTGAGAATCAACCGCTTCCACCGTTGTCGACGCTGTTACATCAAGTGTGCGTTCAAGCGTTTTTTCGGCCACTAACAACGTCACGGTTCCGCGTGGCAAATAATAGTATGCATAGGCACCAGCACCTGCAAGTGACATAAGGATAAAAATCATAACCACGATCATTAATTTTTTAGGCGTAACCCCAAACGAAACACGCCGTTTACTGATTTTCTCAGAATCAACCGTTGACGAAACAACAGGCAAAACCTCAGGTGCGGTACTTATGGGCTTTATCACAGGATCGGAAGAAGGGTTTGCCACAACCGCACCAACTTGCTCAGGCGAATCTGTATTAGGATTTGTTACGTGAATCTTGATATCAACTCCCATGGTAGAAAATATTCGCGTTAGAATATCGACATGGTATGGGTATCGTTTTAGGTAAGTGTCATTCTGATATGAAAGTTCAAGATCCGTTGTTCCAGACCGTTCAACACTTTCAATAATGTCTCTTAGTTTTGTTTGTTCGGTAATTACGTAGTTCATAATACAAAGGGTGATAACAAAGACAACGCATCCAAACTTGGTGTTTTGCTCGGAAGAGTTTCAATAATAACATCTCCCGAAAACGGCATACCAACCCACGGGTACGCACTTAACGCTTTTGATAATTCACGAACATATCGAAGATCTCCCGTTAGATACAATGACGGGGGTATATGGGTTAATCCCATCGACGAAACGCATACAGAAATCGCTTCAACCATCCAGTCAGACATATCTTCAAACGACCGACGCACGTTACGCGCACGTTCATCATCCAAATTTCCTTGGGTGTATCCGTGCATAAGAGAGATTGCCATCTCACGATTCACATTCATCCCTTTCTCGAGTGCCCACACATAATCATCGCCACCCATAAAAATAGGGAGCACGCGCTCAACTTTTCCGTCACTGATAACAACGACCGACGTAACGCTTCCTCCTGCATCAATAAGCACACACTGTTTCTTATCCTTGGAGAGTGTAACCGCAGTTTGGACTGCCGTATCAACAAGCGAAACCACTTCTACCCCCACTTGGTTTGCCAAACTATTAATAAGATGGATGTGTGATTCTTCAGCAAAATAATGTAACACGCTCACCTCAAGTTGCGTTCCGGTAATCCCCATCGGCGTTTCAACGCGCGCGCCGTCAACTTTATATTGAGTAAACGAGGTTTCAACACGTTTCACCGCGGCCCCATACTGCTCCGTTAATTTTTCAACACTTCGTTTTATGGTTTGATCTTCAATATGATCTGCAACCAACGAAAACTCATCTTCACGTATTGGTTCGTCGGGGTTTGTTCTATTAGTCCGCACCCTAAATCCTTCAGAAAAAAGCGCGCCGCCCGACAAACCGATAATTGCCGAACGAGGCGTTACACCAGCCTGAAGCGACGCTTCTTCAAGGGCAATCTCCACCATATCAATAACGCTATCAAGATCACGAATATACCCACCGTACATACTAGTCGCACCTTGTCCTTGGTTACCCATACCAATAAGCTTTTGAGCAGTTATTTCGGTTGCACGCTTGTAAATCCCTACTTTTACACTACTGCTACCTAAATCAATGACGGTAAAAAATTGTTTATCTTTCCCCCCAAACGGAAGGCGTAAACGTGGAATCTTCATTATACTTACTCTAACGGGTTTTTACCAAAATGGCAATATTGTTTGTAAAGCGTAAAGCGTAAAGCGTAAAGCGTAAAACGTAAAACGTAAAACGTAAAGCGTAAAACGTAAAGCGTAAAGCGTAAAGCGTAAAGCGTAAAGCGTAAAGCGTAAAGCGTAAAGCGTAAAGCGTAAAACGTAAAACGTAAAGCGTAAAACGTAAAACGTAAAACGTAAAGCGTAAAGCGTAAAGCGTAAAGCGTAAAGCGTAAAGCGTAAAGCGTAAAGCGTAAAGCGTAAAGCGTAAAGCGTAAAGCGTAAAGCGTAAAGCGTAAAGCGTAAAGCGTAAAGCGTAAAGCGTAAAGCGTAAAAATTGTATGCGGGTCAAAAAACCTGTCAATCGTCAGTTTTACCGAAATCTCGAATTACGTGTTACCAGTTACCAGTTACCAGTTACGAATTACGAATTACGAATTACGAATTACGAATTACTTCCTCTCTAACATAAACTCTCCTAATTCCCTTCCCCACTGACTGTTGTTTGTAGATTTCAATGGGTGATAATTCCGAAGTGTTTGAAACATGCGGTCCACCACAAAACTCTTTGCTGATTGCCCTGTCAAGAGAATCACCAATATAATAAATTTTTACCGTATCGCCATACTTTTCACCAAATGCATGGATTGCCCCCGTCTTTTCTGCATCAGCAATGGGCATCATCTCAAAGTTAACGGGAAGGTTTTCAGATATATGTTTGTTCACGATCTCTTCGATCTTTGCAATCTGTTCCTCAGTAAGTGGCGCATCATGATTATAGTCAAATCGCAAACGCTCGCCAGTAATATTACTTCCCCGTTGCATAATCTGATCTCCAAAAATATCCCGCAATGCTTTATTTAAAAGATGTGTTGTTGTGTGATATTTAACAACTTGCTCACTATGATCAGCTAACCCACCAGCAAACTTTTGTTCGGCCCCTTTGCGTGATTTTTCCTGATGTTTTGTTACATATTCAGCATATGTATTCTCAAACGTCGAAAGATCTATCTCAACTCCGTTGTCTTGTGCATCTTCTAACACCATTTCTGGTGGATAGCCAACTGACTGATACAGATCAAATGCGATCGCTGCTAACGCTTCGACCGAACCCGAGAAACCATCGAGTCGTTTTACCGACTCTTTTTGACCTCGTTCGAGTGTCTTACTGAACTTCTCCTCTTCTTCGGTAAAGACTCCAATAATAAACCACTGCTTACTTGGCAGATCTGGGTATATCCACTCGAACATTGTTGCAACAGTTGGGACCAGTGAGCCTGCAACGTTCTTAGAGATATCAAGCTTTCGTGCAAACCGGACCATACGTCGTAAAAAACGACGCAATACATACCCTTGATCTTTATTGCCTGGAACAACCCCGTCCATTGAAATGAAGGTGGCCGAACGAATGTGATCGGCAAGGATTCGCATTATCCTTTGCACACCTTTATCCCCATAGTAGTCTTTGCCCGATAGTTCTTGTATCTTTTGTATGATTGGCCAGAAGTTGTCGGTTTCGAATATATCATTTTTACCTTGTACAACCATCGCAATACGCTCAAATCCACCTCCAAAGTCCACGTTCTTTTGGGGTAACTCCTCCCAACCCTCCTCGGTACGTTTAAACTGCAAAAACACAGTATTCCCGATCTCAATGAACTTATCTTCGTCGGTCTCTGGATCCATACCTAACCCTGTACCATCCTCGCCAATATAATAAAAAACTTCGCTATCGGGCCCACCAAGCTCTCCAATGGCGTCTCCTCTTTGCCACCAATTTCCTGCATACGCAAAAATGCGTTCGCCCTCTTTTGGATCTTCTATACCATAGCTCACAAAAATCTCTTTTAGTAAAGCAATTGATGTCACATCTCTTTCAGCATATTGATCCCCCGAAAAGACAGTCCCGTACATCTTATTGATATTGAGTCCCAACTCTTTCACAAAGAACTCCCATATCCATGGAAGCTGTTCTTTTTTGAAGTAGTCACCTAAACTCCAATTACCTATCATGTGGAAGACGGTAGTATGCCGGTTATCTCCAACCTCCTCGAGGTCATCAAATCGAACAGCCCGTTGTATACTCACTAGTCTACTACCCAACGGATGAGGCTCTCCAAAAAGATAGGGCACAAGCGGAAACATGCCGGAGTTCACAAACAGCAAGGTCGAATCTCCCTCCGGAACCAGCGAAAGATTAGGAATTAGTACATGCCCACGCTCTTGATAATATTCAAGATATTTTCGTAGTATCTCTTGTGACGTCATGGTAAAGATTATACCAGCCGCGGTGGATCGTAGGGGCGTATTGCATACTCCCACATGTGCAGGGATCGTTGGGGGACGGGTGGGTTTAATGGTTTTGTAGGGGCGGGGTTATCCCGCCCGCCGTATCGTATAATGTTCGTGGTGGAGGACAATTTACCCAAAAGAAAACATATGCGCTACGATAGGTGGGATTACGCCAATCCGTGGTGGTTAGATTCACGTTATAGTGCTAACTATGACTGAATCGCAAGGTTCTCACACAGTGAGGTTCTTATTTTGTAACGATTTGTACGGAAAATATGCGACATATGTTTGGAACGGTTTCCGTAGGGGCGGGGTCATCCCGCCCGGAAATTACATTAAATAATGTTGGGGAAATTGTAAATGATTGGTGGTACAAAATCCCGGAACATTTTAAAAATGTTCGTTTGGATGAATGGCAAATCACGCCAAATCATGTGCACGGGATAATACAAATTAACACGGATTGCAGGCGAGAAAACCTCGCCCCTACGAAAATAACGTGCCCATACTAAAAATATGGCAGCGCAATTATTACGATCGCGTAATTAGAAATGACAGGGAACTGGAAAGGATAAAAACTTCATGTAGGCGATAATCAACAAATTTGACCTGTGACTTTTCAATTTTCTTATAAATACTCAAAATTGACGTTTCCATAATTAGTGCAATATCATACCAATACTTGCAATGTCCAGATCGAAATTTAAGGGAAAAAGTATATCGCCTTATGCCTTGCGAGGAAACATGCATGATATCGATCAATAAAAGTTCTCTAGTGTTATAACAATTTGTGTAGCTTTAGGATACCTGTTGCCAAAGGCCGTCGAAACTCTCCCTTGGGAGGTTTTTATTTCACAGGCTACTACCTCATTTGCCTTATGTAAAACAAGATCAACCTCGGAACCCTGCAAAGTTCGCCAGAATGCCAAGCCATACCCAGCCTTACTATATGAATTATGCTTTAATACTTCGCTAATAATAAAGTTTTCAAACATTGCCCCAAAATCCCTTCTTAAAAATGGATCGGAAAAGTCCCCGATAATAGCGTTTCTTAATCCTAGATCATAAAAATATATTTTAGGCGCTTTACCGATTTCGTTACGCCTTTTACTTGTAAACGGAGGCAACCGGAAGATAATAAAACTTTGCTCGAAGATAGAAATGTACCTTTTAACCGTTCGTGCATCAACCCCAAGTTTAGAGGCAAGTTCGGAATAATTGATTAGATTTCCAATTTGGTAGGCAAGTAGTTTCAAAAGATCCTCTGCTACCGCGCGGTTCTCTATCAGATCAAGCGCTAAAATATCTTTATAAATTGACGAGTACGCGAGCTCGCTTAAATACGCAGAGTCCGATGGATGGTTGACCAAATAGGGACTTAGACCATACGTGAGTACCCTACCAATAGTTGCGCGAAGATCGAAAGAGTGAGCCGTTGGTTGTATTCTATTTAAAACTATCTTTTTCAAAAGATCACCATCTAATTTATCATCGGTTCCTGTTTGGTATAAATATTCGTAAAAGGTAAGTGGGTATAAATGGTAATCAATTTTTCGCCCCGCAAGACTTTCTGATGTTCGATTCTTAATATTCAGCCCAGAGGACCCCGTAATAACAAGTTGAACATCTGGCATCTGATCATATATGATTTTCGCCGCACGACCAGGATCGGGTAAAAGCTGAATCTCATCAATAATCACAACTTTACGGTGTGGATCAATAAACTGTTTGTACGAATTAATATCGTAGGT
>Ga0210044_10010330_pt1 | contig 11162 bp, 8 predicted proteins | sample CryGey13umfilter_2_FD_183959 | JGI IMG/M metagenome (GOLD analysis project Ga0210044, IMG submission 183959) | Groundwater microbial communities from aquifer in Utah, USA - Crystal Geyser 4/9/14 3 um filter (SPAdes) (version 2) | ecosystem: Environmental > Aquatic > Deep subsurface > Groundwater...
AGGTTTTCCTCCATTGCTGATACCTGCTCAGCGATGACAGCGAGCAGCTCGCGCAATGGGTAGCCCTGTTCCGCATCGCGAATGCGGTGGATGGCAGGCAACAGTTCATAGAGACGGTCAGCGGTAGTATTCACGGCATCTCCTCCAGATAATCGAATGGACCAGTGTCGAGCAACAACGTCTCGGCGGCGACGCCATTACCCTGCGCATCGATCATCGCGCCTGCCGGTGTCAGTCGCGGTTTTAGCGCGATGGTGGTGCCACGGTAGAAACGATCCAGGTCTACACCTAGCACGCCGGCAACCTCCTGCGCCACCGCGATAATTTCGGAGCGAGAGACAACCTGGCCGAAATCGCGTGCATCAAAGGAAAAGGCGGCGCGCAGTGCAGTCTCGACGTCAGCCAGCACTTTCTTGCTATCGTGATCCGGGTCGCATTTGATGCGCAGTGCAAGATGAAAGGTTGCCTTGTTGTAGGCTTTCGTTTCGCAGTGCACCAGCGGGTCACCGTTTTGTTTGAGAGTGCTGAGCAATTTGCTGAGAGTCGAATCCGGCGGTTGAACACCGTCATCGCCAGCAACGGTGATGAATACAGTGCGCCCGGCGCGGGTGTTGAGCACGGTGGCTTGGGCCTTGGCGATGCCAGTAAATGCGAGCGCGTAATCTTCATAATCCTGAACCGATACCACGCGCCCGAGTGTGCGCACGCCTAACGGCATGTTGCGCCGGGCATGGGTTGCGCTGTCCGCATTCACGCCACCTGCGGCAGGCAACGGGTTGCTCACTGCTTTCAAGCCCAATGGACGCGAGAGCAGTTGCGAGAGCTGGCCAGCTTGCAGGTTGCCCGCTGTACCGATGCCCTTGCGATAAATGGCGCGCAGGTTATCCTGACCAGTGGGCAGGCGCGCACCACGGTGGCCGTCTCCGAACTGGATGGTCCCCGCGCCGTCCTCTTCCACGCGCAGCACGTAAGAGCGATCATCGGCATCGGTCTGGTAGAAAGTGGGTGTCTCGTGCCAGCGGATATCGTTGACTCGCACCTCCAATGCCGCCTCGGCGCCAGTCTCGTTCTCGGCGCCAACGAAGGTGAGCGGTGTGTGTTTGAGGGTGTAGCGTTGATTGGAAAGTCGCGCCGCACCGCTGCCGAGAGTCTGATGCACGGTCTCGCCGTGGGTTGCGCGGGCGACGTTAGCGTATATCGTCACAGTGTTACGTAAATAACTGTGGTCGAGGGTTTTATCAAGTGTTAATACAGTAAAACCAGCTTCGATAATGATGTCCTTCAGCTGTACCGTCTCACTTTCAACGACGCCCGTCAGATCACTGCATTCTCCGGTAAGGATTATTCTTTGCCCTTTTTTTAATCCAAGATATATTCGGTCAAGAGAGATGGTGTCACCCTGCACCATATCCTCGATAGGTACATCCGCAAGTGCAATTCGCTCGCTCTGAGCGTGCACCGTAATATCACGAAGAGCATCAAGTTTAACCGGCTTATTATCAAACAGTCCGTCGAACCTTTTTTGCCACAGGGCGTTGTCGGAACCTCGGGCAAAGACATCCAGGTGTCCAGCAGCCCAGGAAGAAACATCGGGACCGGAGCTCAGCACTCCGCCGAGTGACTCCCAGCCTGACCATGCGCCATCGAACCATTTATGCCACAGCGCATTGTCAGTACCCCGAACAAGAACATCGATTCTGCCTTCACCCCAAGAAACGGCCGCCGGGTCTGAGGTCAGGACGCCACCTAGTGACTCCCAGCCTGACCATGTGCCATTGAACCACTTATGCCACAGGGCGTTGTCGGTACCTCGGACAAAAATATCCAGACGCCCAGCAGCCCAGGAAGAAACATCGGGACCGGAGCTCAGGACTCCGCCGAGTGACTCCCAGCCTGACCATGTGCCATTGAACCATTTATGCCACAGCGCATTGTCGGTGCCCCGAACAAAAACATCGGTTCTGCCGTCGCCCCAAGAAACAGTTGCCGGGTCTGAGGTTAGTACGCCGCCTAGGGACTGCCAATTCGACCACATATCCCACCAGGATTGCGCTAAGGAAATTTGGGTTGTTTTCGAACTGACTCCATAGGCAGTTCGGGTATAAAGCATCACCTGCTTAGCAGAAAGGATTTTGGGTATCCTGCCGGGTTTTTCAATGGCTATATAGCCTCCTGGTAATACAGAGCCATAAGCACTATCGAGATAGAGTCTGGTTTCACCCTCGTCGTTCGCCAACGGCCATTCGTCCCAATCCGATGCAGGTTTTGGGGTTGTCGAGTTATAGGTGACGATTTTGGGCGCGTTCCAACCAAAAATGGAAGCGCGTTGGTGGAAGGTGAAGATGCCCTCACCCAAGGTAACAGACTGTTTTGCTGACTGCGTCCTGATACCGCTTACCAAGGCGTCAACCGACCACCCCTGAATTTTTACTAAAGAAGAGAGATCTTCTTCGTTCCAGGTTTTGCTGATAATATTTTTGACAATATTTTCGTCTAGAGCAATCGTTGTCGGGAAATCACTGACATTACCCTTTGGCAGCAAAGGTCTGTTATATACCGCTGGTGACAACGAAGGGTTCATGGAAGTGAAATCAATGCGCGTTGTTTTTGTCTTGTTATCGGTGGAAATACTCATGATGCGCACGAGTGTTTTAATACCGCTGACAATTAGCAAACTATCTCCCGACTTCAGATTACTTGCAATACCTTGAAGGATGACGCTATTCATTTTTGCTGAGAGTATCTGGGGTTGCGTCAGTCGTGGCTTGATGGCATTCCATTCCGGCCGCGCTTCAATACTTTCGATGGTCTCGAAGGTCTGCGGCTTTTCGTCGGGACCGGGTATGCTTTGAACTTTGATGCCGATATTCAGCGTGACCTTGTCGGGCACGCCGGAAGCCTGTTTTGGTTCACTGCTCGCAGGTTGCGGCGGCGGTTCTTGCAATGTGAAGGCGAGGTAGGTCTCCGCAGCAACGCCGGGTTTGAGGCGATAGCCGATCAGCCGCGCCAGTTCGCTCAACGACAGACGTTCGCCTGCTGTGCGCAAATAGGATTCATTGGCGAGGCGTTCCTGATAAAAACTCAGCACATCGGCCATACAGGCATAGGCATCCAGTAGTGCGATGGAAAAATCATCGCTGTCGCGGGTGCGTAATTTTGCCAGTGCGGGATATTTCTGCGACGACAACTGTGCTTGCAAGCTGGCCAGCACCTCGCTGTGCGTGCCGATGCGATAAGCAATGGCCGCAAGCCCTGGGCGATTGTAGAGTAGTGCCGGCGCCTGGGCGCTCACACCCGCGCAACAACCGCATGCGTCTTGCGCTGTATATTCTTCGCCGCTCATTTACCGCCTCCTATCGAGAGCTTCAACACACCCCGTTCGGGGAAGTTGGGATCGTTGTCCAGTCGTGCGATCTCCAGGCGTCCGACTGTTAGCACGCCGTCATCCATGGGCTTGGGGTCAGGGGGTGCACGCAGACGCTGGAAGGTGTTGATTACCACCGAGGCCACGCCCTGTATTGACTGTGCCGCTTCATAAAGCGCGCTGAGATAAACCGCCTGGCCGAAGCTGAAATTGTCGGGATGGAACAGGGCAGGCGTGCCGTCGACCAGCCAGCCGCGGCTGAATACGCGCATCAGCGCGGCGCGGACATCGGCTCGGAAATAATCTGGCTTGACGCATATTTTCATATCCAGAAGCAGGGGAACATAAGTCGGGCCGTTCACTTCCAGGTCATAGCCTGCCATGCGATAGCGTTCGACGTGTTCGCGAATGGTTTGTTCATAGACCGCGTCCACCTCGCCGCCGCCTTTGCGATCGACGGTAAGAAACACCGTATACCAACTGCCGGTCCAGCGGAAAGTGGCAGCGGCACGCTGTACGCTGGGGTGGCGTTCAGTAACCTCGGCATAGTCAGCTGGGGTGACGGCGCGCTCCTGGGTACGAAAAGCTTCTGGCGCATCGCGCCTGATATCCTCGGCGTTTTCAGGGTCGCTGCCACCTTGCGCCGGTAGTGGGTTTGATGCGCGCAACAACCGAGCATCATTGCTGACGATGTGTGCGATGGATTCCAGGCCGATATTGCCGGCCACACCATTGCCGATACGATAGCTCGCACTAAATGTGGTGCTGACGTCGGGGCGCTTGCCGTGATAATCGTCGCCGAAACGCAATAAAGCGCTGCCGTCGTGTTCACTCTCAACCACGAATTTTCTCGCCTCGGTATCACTGGCGAGCAAATCGGAGAGTGGCAACCAAGTGTCTGGCGTGCCTTGGAAAGTGCTGGCGAGAGAGATGACGGGGCGAGCACGCTGTGGCTCGGCGGCGGTGATCAATGCGGCGGCATCGGCCAGCGGCGATACCTGCACCTGGCCGCTTTCCAGCCGCAGGCGGTAGGCGCTTACGCCGTCAGACACCGACCACATTCCATCGCCGCCTTGCACTACCACCGGCCCCGCTTGCAACAACACACTTTGAGCCTGCAAGGCATCGTGCAGCGCTGGTGTAAAGCTACGTGTTTGCAACGCGGTAACGATGGCTGCTGTCGCGCTAAAGCCAAATAATAGTGCGGCTGTGAGCGGCAAGGCTTGAGTGAGTGGACGTTCTGCAAGTCGAGGCCGGAAACGAGGTGGCACGGCCTGCAAGGGCGGACGCTTGCAACTCAATACGTCGTTTTTGGATGTAAGGGTGAGTTGCGAGGCGGACACGGCACCCAAATCTTCGCCAGTCAGGGTGCGGCCATGATCGGCCAGCACGATGTTGCCGTAGGCCGCACTGACCTCACCGAGATAGGTCGCACCGTGGTCCAGATCAGTAATGGTCGACAGGCATAATGGAAACGGTAGCGCGTCCTGTTCTGCCCAGCGAATTTCGGTGACATCCAGCGGATTATTATTGGGAACTGGCAGGAACAAACCCCCACTGGGGTCGCTATCCAAACGCACGTCGGTAAGACGCACCGCCCATCGATGCGCGCGGTCTGCATCTGCAGCATATCCAGTGCGCGGGCCAAACTCTTCTGCGAATACCAGCACGTCGCCCGCCTTGAGATTGGGATAGTGCCCATTGAGTGTCGCGCGCGTCGCGCCTTTGGGCAGACAGCATTCACGCTCTCCCCAGGGATAGAAACTGATGCGTTCGTGATTCAGATAGAGCAAAGTGTCTTCCACTGTTTCGAATACCAGCGCACCGTTTGTCAAAGCATCGCGCAATTGATCGCCGGACGGGGCGATGCGCTCGGGCGTGTTGGGTACGCGCGTGAGCAACGGTGTGCCGTGTGGAATACTTACGCCATCATCATTGACGAATAGTTGTACCCACACGCGGGCATTGCAGCCCTCGTGCACCCTATAATCCACCAAACGCGCATGGCGGCGCAGCGAAATGCGCTTGCGTGCGGTAGCGAGATAAGCTTCGGTGGCGACGGCGTCTTGTTGATAGGAAAGCTGATCGCCTACATAGGCCAGCATTTCAACCAAGGTTACGCCGATATCGGCGGCGTTGCGGCTGGACCAATCAGGCATGAGCACGCTCATGCGGTCAAGCATCAAGCGGCGGAAGCTGGCGTAATCCTTGGCGAGGTAATCGAGGCGCGGATTTGTCGCCGGCGGAGAAGGGCAGGGGGTAACGCTGGCGCAATCGAAATCCGATTCGCACTGCACCTTGAATGAAAACTGGATCTCGCTCAGGCGCGGATCGAAACCAGCCGGCGGTGTATCACTGCCAGGACCACTCAGCAGGCGTAGCGTATACAGCGAAAAATCACCGTAAATTTTGGTACGGATTACCATGAATTGATCGTGAGGCACGAAGCCGTCGACCAGGCCGGGAGGCTCACCGGCAGGCAGCGCATTGGCGATCGCAATCCACGCGATGTCCACGCTCTTGATGCGTTCGCCGCCTTCGATGCGGAAGTTGTCCTTACCAAGAGTGACGGGTACTGCGCGCAGGAATTTCAGGAATAGCGTGAGCTGGCGAGTAGGGTCGCCGGGAATACCGCTGTCATGCACCTCTAGATATTCCAAGCCGTTGAGGATGCCGTTTAACTTCACTACTTCTCGGCGGCGTGGGTCGCAGCAGTAGTACTTCATGATCCACCTCCCGGCACGCTGATTTGCGCCATGCCGCGAGTTTGCGTGCGGCGTTCTACATATTGCACGGTGATGAGCAAAGCTCCGTCCTGCGCTTCCACGTCGACGGTGTCGACGGTGATGACGTCGCTCAGCCATTGCTGCAAAGCGCCTTGAATCAGGAACTGTGTAGTTGCTGCCACTTCAGGGCTGGCGGCTGCAAAAACCAATTGCATCACGCCGCTGCCAAAGGCGGGACGCATTACGCGTTCGCCCGGCGCAGTGAGCAACACCTGCTCAATGAGGTCGCGGATGGTGCCGGACTCGTCTGTCTGTGCGGTGCGGCCACGGCCGTCGAATTGGAAGGGATAGTCGATCTGGCGCATAAGTACCTCTATAAATTCAGAGTTCGCTCAAATGCAAGGGGCGGGAAAAATTTTGCAACGCCGCATATTGAGCAATATGTAAGCAAGAAATTTTTTGCGAGCATCCGCTTCGCGGCTTGCCTGCATACCCCGCTACCGCAACGCAGCAGTTGGGATGAAATATGGGTTTTTAGAGGTGCTTTCATGTCGCGAGCACCCTGGGTTGTACCACCAGCGGCAACAGGCCGGTGCCGGTAGGTACGCACACCGCCTGTCCCATTTGTATCAACACTGGCACACCACCTGCCAGCACCCGTACTGCGCCCACCACCCACTGCGCGGTGACGCATGGCGGAGCCGAACCGGTGAGGGCGCAGCCGGTAATCGCATAGGGCGTAGCCAGTGTGGTCACCGGCTGGCCACTCAGCATCACGCGCGGAAATGGCGTAAGCGGTGTCGCCGGCCCTGCGTGCATGCAGGTTACTGTGGCGCCAAGGTGAAGAACGGGTGCGGGCATAGTGTCGTTCTCCTTATACTATCGTGAGTGCGCCGAGATTGATGTCCACCGTAGGCCCGGTGAGATTGATCACCGCACCCTTTCCGTTGGAGATCATGATGCCGATGTCGGTTACCGAGATCATGGCACCGGTGGTGGTCTGCAACTGTATGCCACCGGTTGGGCCGGGTACGTCGCTGATAACCAGGCCATTCTTGAGCGGAGTCTGCAGCGTGATGCCAGGCACTGCGGGCGGCACCGTGCGCGACAGCACCGGCAGCTCTGCGGCACTGCCCCAGAAACAGCCGACCCATATCGGGTAATCCGGATTACCCTGCTCGAACTCAACCCACACGCCGCTGCCGATCATAGGCAAGGCAAACATGCCCATATTGATCCCGGCCAGGGGCACACAGGGCATTGCCCAAGTCGTGGGAATGAGACCCGCTACATCGGGTACCTGTACCTGCAGCCGTCCCAGCTGCATTGGGTCTATATTATTGAGTACCATACCGCGGTACTTGCCATAAAAATTGCCGTTGTCGCTCATACGGGAACCCTCGGTGTGATTGAAACCAGACCGTTTCGCGTCAGGTTGAAACTTTGTTTGAACTCGCCGCGTTTGAGAGTGCTGGTGACACTGTTTACAAAATAAAGACCGTCGTAGGCGATGCCTGCACCGCGCACGCCGACCAGCTGTCTGGCTTTCAGTGGTCGGCCGTAACGCAGCACATTAATACTGCCATTGGCGCTGACTGAATCCTGAGACTTCTTTGCTTCATTGAGTCCTTTTGAAATCGCCTGCATCGGGTTCATCTTTGCCGTGTCTTTCAGTATCTTGAGATTGCTGATCGGCGTGGAAAGCGTTCCCAGTGGTGGTTGCAGTGGGTTAATGTTGGGGATGGGGATGGGGATGGGGACGCGTGTAAGTTGGTTCTGGATGAACACGATAGGCAGCACGCCTTTTGTCGGATCAAATGAGAAGCTCATGTTTTCTACGTTGGTTAACGCATCCATGTCTACGTTGAGTGCCGGTTGCGGTACGCCCACTTTGATCTCGGGCCCAAAATAGGCGATGTTGGTGCCCGCCACTGGTCCAGGCTCGATATAAAAAATGTAGCCGGCCTCGTCAGCGAGCTGCTGGATGTATTGAAGATCTGTGCCCCTATGGGCAGGAATCTTGTCTATCGGGATGGGAATATCGGGAAATAATACCGGAATAACCAGCGGTATCAGGCCAAAGGCCGCATATTTGGCGCAAATCAGCGCCACCCGCGCCTCGATTGGCATGGCAGGATAAGGCAGGCCGCTGAAATCGAGCATATTCATGACCTTGGTAAGGTCCTCCCCGGTGACGGTTACTGTGCCCGGAGAGCCATTGCTTCCCGCCTGCACTTCCACATTCGTCATTACTCCGTCAAACAGTGGCTGTGGTGTACCGTTGAGAGTGATGATCAGCATGACGCGTAGCGGCGGTGTGGCGGGGCCGCTGTTCATCGCACCAGCGATGATGAAAAACGTGTTCAGCTCCGACTTGCTGCTGAACTGTAAGCTCATCTGAAAGCCGCTCGCCGAACCTGCCGCAGTTGTGACCTGCACGCTGTCGAGCGCATTCATCACCATCTGTGGCACTGGCACCGGTACGATGGGGCCGATCATCAGCGTGAGATGTATCCCCTTAGCCAGCATCGGTCACTCCCTGAACACCTTCTGGCAAGGTGATGCGCAGGCGCTTGCCCGCTGTCTCCGTCAATTCGTCCGGGCGTATGGCACCATTGGCATCGCAGATGCGCCAGTACTGTGATGGATCGCCAATATAATGCGCAGCAAGATTGTCTAGCCGGTCGCCTGCAGTGACCATGTGCTCCTGCAATAGCGAGAAATTCTCCGGCGGCGGCACGAAACGGCGCTTCAAATACGCGACGACCGTGCCGTCAGATTGAGTGGACTGCACCGCCGCGAAGCCGTGGTAGCGGCTTTCCGGCGGAAACAGTGGGGTGACGAGTGAATTCGCCTGCATGAAAGCCTGGATCGGATCTGTCATCAAATACCTCCTATTCCTAGCGTGGAGAAAGCTCCCGACTGAACTTTAGTTGCAAGCCGCTCCTTGTTTTGCAAATAGCTCATGAACAAACTGCCGCCCTTGTGAGCGAAGCCGAGATCGTCCACGTTCAGCACCCTGAGACCAATACTAACCTTGGCGACAATCGGATTCAAGGACGGATCGAAGGCTTCCTCGGTCACACTGAAATCCGTAATTCGCACCGGCACAATGCGATTTTTCCCCCACACAAAAAGGGCCAGTGGCGCCTCCATCGGCGCGATCTCCAGCATACCGGACTGTGACATTGCATTGAGGTCGAGCAACTGGCTGCTGGTCGGGTTGACCAGTGATTCCAGCACTGATACTTGCGGCTGGATGCCGTTTTCCACCACGGAACGATGCTGATCTGGAAACTCCAGTTGATCCGCCGCATCGATATCCGCCTCAAGCTTGAAAGTCTCAATCGCCGGGCCTTTGAAGCGCATGGCCTCCGAGCGGTTGCCACCCTCGCCGCCGGCACCCTGCACTTGCAGAGTACGGGTCAGCTTTTCCGGGTTGTACTGCAGCGAAATAATGCGCAGCACCCGACCCGATTCGGCATCAATCAGCACGATGCCGCCTTTGAGAACTTGTGGAGAATTTGAATAGCCGCTCATTGCATTGGGTACCTGTTGGTCAATTTAGTTTTTGGGCGTAGTTTGGTAACTATCTAACCGCATCGCTCTATGATAAGTCGGCTTGTAATCATTTTCAGCCTCTTCTTTAACGATCAATCTTTGTAATGTGGAAGAAACGCCCGAAGTGTCCCGGATTGGTTTTAAATGCGGTTAAGGTTTGATCGACGACCTTCGGCCCGTCTGATGTCTCGCAATAGGTGATTCTCTGATTGCTGTTCTGGCGAGGGCCTGCGCTTAGATTCGCAGAGCTTGATAGCGGCCAAATATTCTCGAATTTATCTGCTCCACCCCAATCCAAATCCTGCACATGGTCGGCTTGCAAGCCACTCCAGTCATAGCCATATTTCGTGAGCACGGCGCGGAAATCACCCGCTTTAGAACCACGTTCACTGGGGATAAGCTGCATGATTTTGTTGAGGCGCGGCCAGTATTTATTCGATACGCCCAATGGTTCGCCTAGCGGTAGTTTGCGCGGATTGCTTGGATCGTCGCGCCCATAGACCTGATCCTTAATATGCAGGCGCTTGGGGTAGTAGTCATCTTCCCGCACTTTGTACCAAGTCATTGGTATCGCGTCTTTCCTGGTAAGTCCGGTTGGACTATCGCACTTAGGTTTTTTTGTATTCTTGGGTGCTGTTTTTGCAGCTGTTGCTATCCCCACACCGACTCCGGCGGCAACCGCGCGCGTGGTGCTAGGTGTGAGTGCGGCCAGGGGCGCTGCTACTGGGGCGGTTTTAACCGGTAAGGGTGGCAATAAACGCAACGGTGGTGCAACTTGATCCATCACAGGCGCCACTTTCATGGCGGTATTCCCGACTATGTCGGATGCTCCAGCACTGGCGCGCGCGCTCGTGCTGCTTGCACTTCCGCCGCCACCCTCAATTACGGTTAGCACAGGTTTCGCACGTGCTGCTGTAGTCACAAGTTCACCTGATGTTCCCCCAATAGTGTCTGCTGTGGCAGCCGAAGCCTTGGCAGCGCTACCGGCGCGCCCGGCTGCCAATGCATAAGTGGCGATAATTGCCAACACCTGTCCGGTTAGCTCTCCGATCATCAGACTTTGACGCTCGCTGGGAGCTTTGCTGAATTTATCTAACCAATCGTCCACCAATTTCTTTAGAGCCGAAGGCAAGCCTTTCAATGCTTCCCAAACAGCATTCAAATCCTGCTTGGCAGCGTCGAAGTTGGTGAAAATACCGGCTATCAGATTGTAGAGAAGCTTGATAACTCCGTAGACCAGTGTAAACAAGCCCGTTATCATGCCCACGATACCTTCGCCGAAACCGACCACAATACCGAGCACTGCCATAATTACCGCGATCAATATATCAATCACTGTAATTGCAGTTTCAATGATGCCATCAGCAATTGGATACAGACTCGCTGGCAGATGATTAGCAGCCAAACCCTTAAGGCCGTTTCTCATACCATCACGCGCCTTATGGATACCGGCAATCATACCGTCGTACGCTTTTTCTTTGATTTCCGCCCAGCTCCATCGCTGCAAGGAA
>Ga0210044_10010331_pt1 | contig 11161 bp, 13 predicted proteins | sample CryGey13umfilter_2_FD_183959 | JGI IMG/M metagenome (GOLD analysis project Ga0210044, IMG submission 183959) | Groundwater microbial communities from aquifer in Utah, USA - Crystal Geyser 4/9/14 3 um filter (SPAdes) (version 2) | ecosystem: Environmental > Aquatic > Deep subsurface >...
ATAAAACTAGTAAAATTGTTAGAAATTTTCTCATTTGTTGGTAAGATCATTTATGCCAATTTAAACAGTTTATAGAATTCTACAGTTGTACCAACTTACATAAAGATAATAACCTATAATCATCCTATGATGGTCGTGAAGATAGCATTTTTTAGCCTTGTTGCAATATTTTTCTCTATTGGCATGATTGTACCATCATTTGCACATACAACTGTTCATGTTGAACCCTATGAAATTGAAGTGGGCTGGGGAATTGAACCACCTGTAGTGGGAATTAGAAATGATCTTGTCTTTAAAATTACTGAACCAGGAGAGACTGAAGGCACTCGTAAAGGAGTTACTAGTGTTTTCAAAGATCTTGATGCTACAGTGATGTTTGGTGGTGTCTCCAAAAAAATTGATATTAATTCTGATCCTAGGCCGGGATATTATTTTTCACCTATAATTCCAACTAAAACTGGAAGTTACACAGTGGAATTTAAAGGAGAAATTCACGGGATGTCTGTAGATGTGACAATACCTGTTGAAGACGTAGAGCCTACAGCAGTCTTGGATTTTCCACCATCATCTAGTGCTGGAGACACTGACATTACTGCATTAAAGAATGCAATTTCATCCATACAGCAAGATATTTCTAAATTAAATTCAGGCGAAACCAAAGTTTCTTCTAATGGTGGTGCGGCTTATAACTATGCAATATTTGGATTGTCAATTGCAGCAGCAGCTATAATCTTGGCAATAGTTTCTCTAGTAAAAAGAAAATAGAAAAAGAGGAATTCCTAAAATCTTGGAACGACTCTAGATTTTGCAGTTACTGCTACGATGCTTATTATTGCAACAGCTAGTATCATCATTGCAATTGTACCAAATTCTGGTACAACATTTGAGAATACTACTTCTTCACCAATTGGTCCTGTTTTAGGATCATCAACACCATAACCTTGGAAGATAACAGTGATGTCTACTGGATCAGAAGAGCTAAGTGGTGCTGTTGTATGCATACCTGTGCCTTCATGATGATGTGCACCTTCGTCCATCAAAACTTCTACACCATTTTGTGTTACCATCATATCGTGGTTAACATGTTTTGCATCTTCGAATTCAATAGAAATTTCCATTGCTTCGCCTGCAGTTGGTGTTGAAGTCCAAATTGAAACCATTGTACCATCTGATAACATGCCGGTTGCAGTTGCATCACCTTCGTGCATCATTTCACCATCGTCACCATGATCGTCACCATGATCGTCACCATGATCGTCTTCAGCTCCTGCTTCTTGTACTATGATCAAACCTTTCATCCAAGGATGTACCATACAGAAATATGGAACCTCTCCAGCTTCAGTTGGAGACCATTCGTATGTGCTTCCTGCCATCACTAGACTGGAATCAAATATTGCCTGAACTGTTTCTGGCATTGTAGGATCTCCTGATGTGAATGTATGTGCTGCGGTATCAGTATTAGAAAATATGACAACGCCACCAACATCAACTGTTGCAGTATTTGGAATGTAACATCCTTCTGCTGTCAATTCACAACCTGGTGCACCAGAACCTGCTGCAGTTTCAATTGTGACTTCTGTATGATCTGCAAAAGCAGCTGGTGTCATTGCGACTATACCTGCTGCGATGGCAAATAGTACGAAGAAAGAGCTTATTGCTTTAGTCTTCATTATACAAATTATTGTCGGGATACATAAAAACCTCACTGGAATTTCCAGACTCGGAATTAATTTTTTCTAAACTGGTACAACTTTAGAATGCCAACTAGAGGAATGCCAATATACATTCCAATATTTAATAGAATAATGGATATGCCATATCCTATCATTTCTTGTTCTGAATCAATATTTACATGATTTAGTAAAGACAATGAAGACAACATTGGAGTCAATCCTATTTTCACAATTTCTTTGAAAATTGGTTGTTCTCTTTCTAAATCAGATATGCTTGGCGAAAAAGAGTAATAGATTTGATTGAATCCTGTCATAAATGCTATGCCTGAATTTGTTTTTAGAATTGTATTGTCTCTAATTTCTCTTAATTGTTGTACTTGTGGAGCCATCTCTGAACCATATGCTGCAGTTGCAATTAGACATCCGTTCTTTTCATCAGAAATTGGTTTATCATTATCTGGTTGAGCATATGCATCGCCTACTGTAACATCAAATGAAACCTTTTCTTTTGGAATTGGTTGAAATAAAATTCCCTCAATCTCAAAAATCATAGTATATACTCCTTCACCTAGATTAAATTCAATTGGAATTTTTACAGAACCAACTGATGTGTGCGTTAACGGGATTGGCCCAAAAACCGTTTCACCGCCTTTGGAAACTAATACGGTATAATCAATATGCTCTTGGATTTTTTTTGTTTGAGGATTGATAAAATCAATATTTATTTTGGTTTGAATGTTTGGCTCAATTTTATCATATGATAATTTCACATCTAGCGTTCCTTTTTCAGTAGGCAAAGTTTGTGATTCAGCAAACACTGGAATAATCAAAAGCGGAATCAATAACATCGCAAATAGAAATTTCATATTCTCACTTTGAAAATCGGAAATAAAAGTTGTACTCTGATTTCTCACAAAAAAATTATCATGAGTAGAAATTCTATACCATCTTTAAATATGGAATTTGTAGAGTTCTATTATTGTACCAGAAACTTTCATTTTTAATAATAATTATTGGTATTTTTACAATTCCAGTTATTCTTCCAAATGTATTTGCACACGGACTTGGAGGAGATCAAGCTCCCCCTATTAGTTTTGGTGGTATGGAGGTAACTGTCCGTACACAATTAAGCCCATCTGATATTACAGTTGGAGAAGTTAATTCTGCTAATATGCAAGTACGGTTCTTTGATACGTTAACTGATAAAAATCTCGATAAAGTAACATACAGAGTAGAAGTTTGGCAAAGTGGTGAACTTTTAGCTAGAAATCTATTCTATGATTTAGATGGAAGACTAGATGTTAAAATCAAACCAAATCCTACATGTAATAAAAATAATCTAGAAGAATGCTCAATTTATGGTGGTTCTGAACATGTTAGTGCACCAGGTGCACTATTTGTTCAAGGAGCAGAATGTACTGATGATAATTTAGATATTTGTGCAAGACCATCAATCACAGGTCCAATTTTTGTCAAAGGTGGATTATACAAGATTAGAGTTGATATCGAAGCTGCTACCAGTCCAAGATCTGTCCTTGCAAATTTACTAAGTTATGAAACTTTTGTTAGTATTGCACAAGAGCAAGACTTTTTCATAAAATCTGCAAGTGCTCAAGAGATACCTGTTATTGTAAAAACATACTATGACGATGTTGATAACTTTAAGTTTGATCAATCAGATAATTCTATATCATTTGATATGCCATTTGATTGGAACCCATCTTATGTTGATTTAGTACAAGTGGTACATGAAGAAGTCAGAGTTCCCAAGTCATTTGCACCTTATGCAGAAGGAAAGCAATTCAAAGGATATGTTAACGGAGTAGAAATTGATCAGAGAGCATTACTTAATGATCCTTATTCGTATGATGATACCAATATTGTTCATTTTCTAATTACAAAAAATGAACTACAAAAAATCAATGAAAAATTGGGTTCTGATAACTATGACAACGCCAAGATGGATTTGAAATTAGTTCCTTTATCTGAGGTTTCAAAAAGCTCCACAGAATTTTATCTAGTTGATACTGTAAAATATGAAAAAGTTCCTACAACAATCAATATTTCATGGGATGGAAAATATGGCGCTAATCAAGAAATTCCATTTGAATTTACATTCTTTAACGAAAACAGAGAACTCATCAAAGATATCAGATATGCTTACTTTGTATTTGATGAATTTGATAACGAAATAGCTAGTAATGTAGGTGACAGTACTTCTAGCCTTGGAATAGTATCTACTGAAGGCATTGATGTTCAAAGAATTTTTGTTCCTTCTCAAGGTCAAATCAGAGTTGATGTCAAAGTTTTAGGAACTGGATTGGACTATGCTCCAAAATATGCCGGAATTGGTTCTGCAATTATTGAGATAGGTCCTGGTTCATCCAATTCTGTACCTCAGAAAGCACCAATTCCATCATGGATCAAAAACAATGCAGAGTGGTGGGCTGCAGGACAAATTGATGATGGATCATTTGTACAAGGAATTCAATATTTGATCAAAGAGAATGTTCTAAAGATTCCGCCAACTACACAGGGTACCAGTTCATCTTCTAGTGATATACCTGGTTGGATCAAAAACAATGCAGAGTGGTGGGCTGCAGGACAAATTGACGATGATTCTTTCATTCAAGGAATTCAATATTTGATAAAAGAAGGAATCATGAGGATTCAATCATAGATTTTTAAAGCAATTCTGTTAGTGATAGTATAATGAAAGACATCAATGACATCATGCCTAAAATACCAAACATGAAATGGGGAGCTCTGATGAACAGACCGCCAACAAATGACAAAGTTGAAGAGATGAACAAAATTTTCCCAAGTAACGGTAAATGGCATACTGTTTTTGAAGAAACAGATCGAATCACAGTAGATGGAAAAGAAATCCATAAAAAAGATCCAAACAAGTGGACCTAGCTTGAAAAATTTGTTTCTAATTGTATTAGTGATATTTTCTTGTGTATTGCTTATTGGATTTGAAACTGTTTATGGTCATGGCGTAGGAAGTGAAACTTTTCCTCCTATTAAGATAAATGGAAAACTTGTAACTCTGGAAGTCTCATCTTCTAAGAATGATCCTAAGACAAATGATGATCAACAAATCTCTTTATCATTAATTGATTTTGACTCAAAAATTACTTTACGAGATGTTACTTTTTTAGTAGAGTCTCATCGTGGTGAACAGTTTCTTTTTAAACAAGAGTTCAAAGCAGACAATGGATTCATAGTTTTTAATTTTGTATCAGAAGAGAATAACTCTATAGTTATAGAAGAGAATAACGATAATGGTTTTTTTGGTTCTTTATTGGGGCTTGAAAGCAGAATGATCAACGTAAAAGGACCTATGCTTAGTGAAGGTGGATTATACAAATTAGATGTGACTATACTAACAGCTGAAGGATATTCTAAAAAATTGGATGTACCTCCAGTTTTCAACGCAGGAATTTCCATTGCACAAACAAGCCGACATGATTTTGTTGATCCCAATTTTGGGGAACAAAATATCCATGTTGTAACATATTATGATAAAATTTCAAATTTTCAATATGATCCTAATTCCAGAGAAATCAGCTTTTCTATGCCATTTGATTGGAGTCAATCAAACATCAATCAAACATCAGTTGTTCATGAAGAACTGGTAATTACCAAAAAATTTGGTGATTTACTAGTTTCTGGGTTTACGATGTATATCAACGGAATACAACTATCACAAGATATTGTAAACATTGATGATTTTTTCTCTGATAATAGAATTGTTCATTTCATAATATATCAAAAAGAATTGCAGAATATTTTTGAACATTCTTCTAATCAAAGCGGTATGAATTTTGTTGTCAAGCCAGATCGTGATTATACTCATTTAAGTTCCGTAACTGATAATGGACAGTTTAGAATCTTTGTATCATGGGAGCCTGAAAATCTAAAATCAAATTCAAATGCAAAAATATTTTTTGATGTGACAGATATTTTTCTAAAAAACAAACCAATTGCAACAAATTATGAATTCTCCATTACTCAAAATGATAGAATAATTTTTGAACAAAATGGAATTAGTTCTGCTATAAAGGACGAACATAATACTGTAGAACTTGTGATTCCTAACGATGTTTCAGGCATTGTAAATCTAAACTTTAAGAATTTAGATAATAATCATCTTGCAAAGACAACAATTCCAATTGTCATTAACAGAATAATAAATCAAGATGAAATTTCAATTCCTAATTGGATTAAAAACAATGCAGCTTGGTGGGCAGAAGATCAAATTGATGATAAAACATTTGTTCAAGGAATTGAATACATGATTAAAAATAAAATTGTTACAATTCCACAAACTCATCAGGAATCATCAGAATCAACAGAAATTCCTAATTGGATTAAAAACAATGCAGCTTGGTGGGCTACAGGACAAATTGATGATAAAACGTTTGTTCAAGGGTTAGAATTTTTAATTCAAAACGGAATAATTTGCGTTTGATTGGTATCTGTTCGACAGATGAACCAATCTCTTTAAATTTCAAAAAACTACCATTTTGATCACTTTGTTTAGGCCTGAAAGACTAGTTGAGAAAAAATCAACATTATTTTCAATTGTAGTTACTGGTGTGATAGCAATTCTGGCATTGCCAATCATAATTCCACATCTTTTACACGGATATCATCTGGCACACATTTTCTTACATGTTGGTGGAATCACACTTGCAGTCTTCATCTCCACACTGGCAATATTTGCTTATTATAGATTAAGAACTAGACGCCTTTTGCTAAGCGCTGTAGCATTCACCAACTTCATTGCAGCTGAAATCGTCTTACTTGTTGATGCAACCTGGCCTAGTATCTATGATGTTGGCGGAATGTCATTTGCTGAAGTAGGACATTTATTGACGTTTGTTACATTAGGATTATTAGCATTAGGAGTGTTTAGAAATGACTGATAGAGATTTACATTTACAACAAATTATTGAAGAAAATCCTGGAATTCAGTTCCGTGAAATTATGCGTTCCTCCGGATTAAAAAATGGTGTTCTGAGTCATTATTTAGTAAAATTAGAAAAAACTGGAATCATTAAAGTTATTCGTGGTCCACGACAATCTAGATTTTATTCTCCAAGCATTACTGAAACTGAATCTATTGTAATCAAAGCACTACGAAAACAAACTCCTCGTGATTTGTTACTTGCATTAATAGAAAATGACGGATTAGATTTTTCGCAACTAGTCAAAGCTGTCAAAAAATCACCATCTACTGTTTCACTTTATCTATCACAAATCGTCGATGATGGTTTAGTTGAGATAAAACTTGTTCAACTCAAAAAGAGATATTATATTAAAGCAAGAGAGTCTATAGATAAATTAGTTGAAGACTACAGACCAAGCTCACTTGATAAATCAACATCTGGATTCGAAGATATTATCAATTCCTTCTAGTGTTTCACAACTGATGATTCCTATATTTTTAGGATTATTCTTTATTCTGTTACTTCCTACAATTGCTTATGCTGATGTTTTCATACCAGATAGTGAATATACTGGATATTATGATTCTGAAGGAGTTTATACTGTTGTTGGAAATGTAAAAAATCAAAATGATTTTGCATTGATTCCAACAATTACAATATCTGTTATTGATAATGATCAGACAAAAATTACTCATACATTACATCACGTACCAATACCTGCAATGACTGATATTCCCTTTAAATTAAAATTTCCAGAAATTCACGATAAAAACCCTGTCTTATTAAATGCCACATTAGAGTATTCTAAAACTAAAAAAAATCCTATTCCTATACAGATCATCTATGATAAAACCTTGATTACTCATGAAGATGGCCATGTTACTGGTAGAATAAAAAATATTGGAAATCAAACAGTATACAATCCTAAAGTATTTGCAATTGTTCATGGCTACGAGAAATATATCCTAGATGTTGCTCAAAATATCAAACCGATTGAAAAGATTGAACCAGGACAAATACTGAACTTTACGATATATCCTGATCCTTCTGTGTCTGAACCTGTTCGTTTCTATTCATGTTTTGCACCTGTTGATACTACTGTAATTCCTGTTACTGCAAAGAAAGATGGTGGCGATTTTGATTTTAGATATGATTCAGGTGCATGGTATTCTGCTGCAAAATTTGATGAAACGGGAACTACATTGAGTATTAGAGAGTACAACAGTTATCCATTGGAGACTTATGCCAACTTTGAATTTCCTCCTATCTCTGGAACTGAAAAATTCAATGTAACACTAAATGATAAACCTATAGAGTTTATTCAAAGTATTGATGAGATGGGATTTTGGCATGTGGCGTTTCAAGTAAAGCCAACCTCACAAGGAATCTTGAAAATTTCAGGTTTCGAGAAAGGATTGCCTCCTGAATTACCAAAAATTCCAAAATGGATTAAGGTCAATGCAGAATGGTGGGCAACAAATCAAATTTCAGATTTAGAATTTCTTCAAGGAATAGATTTTTTGTTTGAAAAACAAATTATCTCTGTTCCTGAACGAGATGTAATTGCTGAATCTCAGTGGAAAATTCCGCAATGGGTAAAAATCTCTACAGAATGGTGGGCAACAAATCAAATTTCAGATGATGAATTTCTAAATATGATTGAAAGTCTTGTTAAACAGAATATAATGCTAGTTTAATTTTTTTAAAATGTGAAAATTAACACATTTCAAAATTTCTAAATTATTGTAAACCTAAATTACTATATAATAAAATGATTAGCCAGTAATAATTATGTGAGCAACTGGGATTCTACTGGAATATTTCATGGTGTTATAGGAATTTTAGGAATTAGAAAAGATGATTCAATAATGTCACAAAAATATGGTGGAATAATCTTATTATACAAATTTTATCCACTTAAATCATCAAATGCTTCCATTACGTGATGATAATCTACATCCTCCTGGATTCAAACCAAGAGTAACTCATGCACTAATCATTGTAAATGTGATTGTATTTTTTATGGAAGTTGTGTATACAGGACAGTTTTTCGATTTTTCGAATCAAAATGCATCTGTAATGTTTTACAATTGGGGTGCAGTTCCTGTTTGTGTTACTGGAGAATATAGTGGAATAGATACAGGCAATGGAATACAGCATTGTCCTGCATTTTCAGAAATTACATTATTAACATCTACTTTCATGCACGGTGGTTTACTTCATCTTGGTGGTAACATGTTGTTTTTATGGATTTTCGGTGATAACATTGAGCAAAAATTTGGTAAAATAAAATACCTTGGAATTTATCTGATGTGGGGAATATCTGCAGGATTAATTCACATACTTGGAGATGCTAGTAGTGCAATTCCTGCCGTTGGAGCATCTGGTGCAATTTCAGGAGTGTTGGGTGCATACCTTGTAATTTTTCCAAGAGCTAAAATTCAAACTTTTTTGATGCTCGGTTTCTTTTGGAGAATGATGCATATTCAGGCTAGATGGTTCTTACCTTTTTGGTTAGTCGTTCAAAATCTACTTCCATATTTTACTCAAGGATTTGGATTTGGTGGTGATGTTGGCGGTGTAGCTTATCTTGCACATATTGGTGGATTTGCTGTTGGTTTGGGGACTGGTTATATCTACAAAAAGATGCGTAGTTCTGACTTTACATATGGTACCAGATACGGTTACAGACCAGACTATTGAAAGAATAAATCACTGATTTTGTACAAAGTTATCATGCCTTTGATTACAGTGTCAATGTATCCTGGAAGAACACAGGAACAAAAAGATGAATATGCAAAAGCAATCACAAAATCAGCAGTTGAGATTCTAAATACAAAAGAAAGTCATGTCATTGTTGTTTTTGAAGACAATCCTAAAGAAAATTGGTTTTTAGCAGGAAACCAACTTTAATTATTTTTAAAAATAGTAGACTGGAAAAATTCCCCCAGTCAGGGATTGACATACACACTATGGTCGGTTTGATTTCTATTAATCAAATTTGCATAATAAGAAAACGGTACATTTTATGTTTGTACCATAAGTTTATCCTTTTATTGTCATACTATCAACTAGTTTCATGAAGGTTGCAGTAGTTCAATTCACAGCTTCTACTAACAAAGAAATCAATCTAAAAAAAATAATCTCTTTTATTTCTAAAGCAGCTTCAAAAAATGCAACGCTATGTGCATTTCCAGAGTTTATGATGTTTTATACAAATTCGTCTCAAACTGCAAAACAATTATCAGATTTATCTGAAACAATTAACGGAAATTTTGTTACAGCTATTGCAAAAGCTGCAAAAGAAAATAAAATCCAAGTTATAGGCTCATTTTATGAGAAGAGTAGAAAAAAAGATCGTGTTTATGATACTGCATTTGTAATTGACAAATCAGGCAAGGTAATATCCACATACAGAAAAATTCATCTCTATGACGCCTTAGGATTTAGAGAATCTGATAAAATGATCTCAGGCTCAAAAATTTCAAAACCAGTCAAAACATCTATTGGAAAACTTGGACTGATGATCTGTTATGATTTAAGATTTCCTGAAATGTCAAGATCTCTTGCTGTAGCAGGATCTGAAGTTTTAGTAGCACCATCTGCTTGGGTTAAAGGTAACATGAAAGAAGAACATTGGATTACAATTAACAAAACACGAGCAATTGAAAATGGATGTTATGTAATTGCACCAGATCAAGTTGGAAACATTTACTGTGGACGAAGTTTAGTAGTTGATCCATATGGAAAAATTCTACTTGATATGAAAAAGAAACAAGGAATCAGTTTTGTGAATATTGATTTAAACAAAGTACAACAAACACGTAAAGTTTTACCATTACTAAAAAATAGAAGAACTGATGTTTATCCTACTTTGAAGGCTTGACTTTTCTGCTTTCACAATTAAAGTTTCCACACTGTTTTGTCCATTTCTGTTTTCGTGAATAACGAAAAATTATCATTGGCCATTTACATACATCACATGGCATCTTTGTAGCTCTTAGTCTTGCTTTTTGTAATAATGGTGATGATGCCTTGCAGCCGCCATAAAAGTTCGAACATCCCATGAATCTCTTTCTTGTTGTTTTTGATCTAATTACCATTAATTCTCCTAGTTTACATTCAGGACATGGTACTAGCCCATTTTTTGGAGAGTTGGTTCCAAGAATAAGATATTTTCTTTCTTTTGAAGACCAAGAAAGAAATCCATTACTATCAAAATATTGTATGATCTCTTTTTTGAAGATCTCACTTTTTGATTTAGTAGCTTTCACTACATGTCTTAGTATGGGCTTTTTGATCTGAACAGCTTTGAGACTTGTTTTCTTTGTTGGCATTTTCTATGATGGATTTACTAAAAGTATGTATCAACCTTTACGCCTAAAATCAATGAAATTATACCACAAGATCTAAGATCGACATTATTCATTTTTTGATTGTGACAGATTATGAAAGAATCATTTTAGAATTAAGAGAAGAAAACAAACGACTAAAAACAATTAATGATAATCTAATAAAATCAAATGACAG
>Ga0210044_10010334_pt1 | contig 11159 bp, 7 predicted proteins | sample CryGey13umfilter_2_FD_183959 | JGI IMG/M metagenome (GOLD analysis project Ga0210044, IMG submission 183959) | Groundwater microbial communities from aquifer in Utah, USA - Crystal Geyser 4/9/14 3 um filter (SPAdes) (version 2) | ecosystem: Environmental > Aquatic > Deep subsurface > Groundwater...
ATCAGACTTTCGTCCATTGTGCAATATTCCCCACTGCTGCCTCCCGTAGGAGTCTGGACCGTGTCTCAGTTCCAGTGTGACTGATCATCCTCTCAAACCAGTTACTGATCATCGCCTTGGTAGGCCATTACCCCACCAACTAGCTAATCAGACGCGGACTCATCTATCAGCGCGAGGTCCGAAGATCCCCCGCTTTCCACCTTAGTGCGTATGCGGTATTAGCTTGGATTTCTCCAAGTTGTCCCCCACTGATAGGTAGATATCCACGCGTTACTCACCCGTGCGCCACTCGTCAGCGACCGAAGTCCTGTTACCGTTCGACTTGCATGTGTTAGGCACGCCGCCAGCGTTCGTTCTGAGCCAGGATCAAACTCTCCGAAGAAAGTTGATACTTATTGTATTGCTTTGATCCCAGCATTGGTCACATAGACCAAACTCAAATAATAAACGTTAACGTTCATTGCTGAACTGTTTAGTATCAGAGTCTGATCAAACCAATGCTTGGAAAGATCTGACACGTCCACAGTTCAAATAAAAATCACTAATTGTAAAGAACAAAACTTGCTTTTCCGCTGCCTGACTGCTTGCGCTCTCCGGCTGCGGGCGGCGAACTATAGGCCCGCCACTCGAGGTGTCAACCTCTATCTGCACCACTCAAACCCGTATGGGTGATTGATCCAGAACCCTCTCAAACCAGTTACCTGTCTTGCGAGGGCGGCGAACATTATCGTCACGATTACGTTCGTCAACTCCTTTCTTTCTGCTTCCCGGGCTACCCCGTTCCGCCTTCTGAAAGACCCCCCGTAATCGGCTGCTGCCTCTTGCGGGGCGGCGAACAATAGCGGTCAATCTGCTAGCGTCAACGCCTTTCTTTCTACCCACCTGATTACCCAGATTTGTAGCCAGAACCCCTCCGAAATCAGCCATGCTTCTTGCGGAGGGCGGCGAACAATAGCGGCGGGATAGCTGCCGTCAACGGCTTTGTGATCCAGCATTTTCTAACGTCATGAGAATGCTTAAATACTCCCGTTTATAAAAAAAAGAGGCGGCATTTCTGCCACCTCTTCTCTCAATCAACTGCCGGCAATCTGCTATTCAATCAACGACTGACCGGACGACTCCATAAGGCTGACTCTGCAGAAGTGCAGGCAATAAAGCGGTAAATCCGGCCAGCCTGCAGTTTGAAGTCATTCACAGTCAGCGTATTGGACTTCATATTCACTTCAGTTGGCAATGGCTTCCACTCTTCACCGGCATGCACCCACAGATTCAACCTGTGCTCATCCTTGACGCCACCCAGTTCGTTCTTTTGCGAATGTTCATCAAAGTATTCAAAGGTCACATCCGACTTAATACTTAACGAAGGAATCCTGGAAAACAGCAACCATGATCTCTGAATGCACTGTTCAGGGTCACCACCGCTAAAGATGTACATCGGAGGCTTGAATGCCTCAGCCTCGGCCTGGAAATCAGCAATGGAGAACTGTTCTTTAAAGTCCAGACGGGACAGCACATAACCAAACCCGGGGTCATAGACGATCAGTGTCTTGCTTGTATAACCGGACACTCCTCTGCCGGTAAACGGTTTCTCCAGCAGCTTGGCCATAAACTCATGTTCATCCAGCCCCTGCTTCGCCTGACCAACCGGATTGATGACATCATGAGCTTCTTCAAGCAGTGCCGCGTCAGCTTTGGCAATATCTTCAGGATACAGATCCTTCCCCTTGGTAAAGGCGACATATTCCCTCATCTGCTGCGTATTCCGATAATTCCATTCAAAGGTGGAGAACAGATTGGCTTCGATGTAAAACGGTCTGGCAATACCATAATGCGAAACGGCATCATACTGCTCGATATAAGATTCGGGGGAACGCTTGCCGTATTTCTGCCTTACCTGACCGGCCTCAAGTACTCTGGCCAGATTCTCAACGCGGGCATTCATCACAGTCGGTGAAAACCAGCCAAAGGTCTTCGCATCACCATTTTGCTCTTTACCGATCAAGTGTTTCATTCGTGTATATAACTTGGCCTTCAGCTTCTCATTGAGCAACGCTTTGGCCTTCATCGGATTAAAAACGCCGAGATCAGGTGTGTAGTAATACTGGAAGCGATCGTTAAAAATACTCTCAGGGAATGGCGCGAACATATCAAATGACTGGCCGAAGGTGAGGTCGTAGTCCCACGGAATCACTTTCCACTTCTTTGTCTGGCCTGACTTGACCATAAAGTAGTTTTTATTATAGGTATCACCATCACTGGTCAGTGTATTCACGGCAATCCAGTTGGTCAGTGAATCATCTTCAAAGTTTTCGCCGACAAATTTGTCAAACGACTCAACAGGCTCTGTCTGAACCTGCTTGGCAAAAGCCTTTAGGCTGGAGTGATCGGTACTGTCCGGCGCAAACTTCAACCAGCACTTTTCGATATCGGACTTCAGTCTGAAATCACCACAATAAACAGAATCATCCGGCTGGTAGAGTTCAGTAGCCGCATCATAACCGCGCTTGGCAAGAAAGTTTTTACCCAGCCACTCTATATATAAATAGTAACCGATAAATTCGCCGTTGATTTTCAACCTGACGTAATAGGTATCCGGAACCATCATGCCCATATCGCGCATCAGTTCCCATGCCATCCAGCCACGCATCATCGAACCGTCTGAAGACATCGAGTTCAGCGAAATGTTTTTATAGCCCTGCCACGTATCACCCTTGAGTTTCAGCAGAATCGATTTTTTCTTTAGTGCGCGGGTAGAGCTGCCAAAGGACTTGATCCGCCCTTCAAGCTGCTGCCCTTCTATGGTCATAGAGGCGGCAAAGCTGGATTTATCGTTGGGATCCTTGAGAAAAAGCACCGTGGCATCCGTGCCATCCATGGACACATCAATATCCATGACTTTCACTTCTTTCTGGGCATTGGCAAGAGCCTCGGCTGAGTACCTGAAGTGCCCCTCTTCAAATGTCAGGTCGGCAGCGGAAAATGCTGCAACGGGCGACAGCAGCAGTGCGCAAACCCCGACAAACAAATGCGTCATTTTATTATTTAACATAAACACCTCAGTCATCCCATCTGTAAGTCAGAGATATATCCCCATATGTAGATGCGCTGATATTGCGGCCCCAAATGGTGTTCCCTACTCCCACTGCAACCGTAAACTGGTCAGACAACCTGCGTGAATATTTGGCAGAGATAATACCCGCATCATAATCACCGGAGAATCGATTGAAGCCACCGACTCCTATCTCCGGCCTGCCATCCTGCAGGGAGAGCTTAAGCGTACCCTGGAACACAAGGCGGTTTACGCCCTGGTCATCCAGTCGCCATGACCATTTCAGATATGTTTTTGACTGGGTTGCCGGAGGACCAAACCAATAGTTGATACCGGTACCGGCCTCCCAGTAGCTCGGCATGGTCTCTTCCCAGCCTGTATTCTGGGTCGACCATGCGACGCCGGCCCAGAGTCCAAGCCGGCCATAACCAAGACGATTGGCCTTCATGTTATCATATCCGGTAGGAATACTCAGAGCGACTTCCCATGTTCTGCCATTGCGTGTGTTATCCAGACGCCCGCGAATGCCCAGCTGAACATCGCCAATGCCGGCTGTTTTCGCACCAACACCGCACGACTGGTTTGCAAGCGACGTATTTGCAAAGAAGTTGGTGTAATATGAGTAACCATAGGTGTAGGAGTGATTCCAGCTGTAATCCTTGGAAGTGCAACCCTGCGGCACTTTGTCTCTTGCCTGGTTGAACCATTCAGTTGCGGTCGAATACGTGATACCGGTGGTATACATATTCTGACCTTCAGAAAGCATAAATGCGCTGGCCTGTGCCGCTGTTCCGGCAAGCAGCAAACCGCCTGCAAAAGTTAGTGGAGTTACCACATGTACGAGAAGATTTTTTGTTTTCATACGTCCCATCCCCATATCTTTACTTATTCCAATATTGCCTGATCAAAATTTCTGCAGGTTTGTTTTGAACGGTATAATCCAAGTCACGCTCTCCTCCCGCGTGCGGATCACTTAACCAACCCCAGAAGAAAACACCTTCAATATTTTTAGATCGATGAATCACTTTCAACCATGCCGCCACAGCCGCTGTCTGCATCGTCATTGCCGGTCGCTGGTTATTGTGATTCAGTGAACGCCACTCCCACGGCTGGCTGGACGCTCCCTCTGCCGAGGGTACGCCAACTTCCAGTACCCATATTGCACTGGTTCTCTGCTCTTTCACAACCTGATTGAGCTTGTACATGGCAAGTTCCACATGGGCGAGCATCTCTTCATACTCACCCATATCACCCAGTTCCGGATAAAAGGAAACGCCGATCACATCGAGCTTGTACCAGTAGGGGAAGTTCTTTACGCCATCCACGTTGTGCGCCGCATAGGTCAGTATGCCACTGAACTCCCTGCGCAACTGTGCAATCAACTCCAGCCAGGGTAGGTCCTTGGCAATTTTTTTCAGCTCAGTGCCAATAACGAAGGCCTCGACTTTCAACTGTTGGGACAATCTGGCATACATCAGCAAATTGGCCGAATAGTTCCTGAACCAGGCCAGTTTCTGGGCCTCATCACTGAATGTGATGTCGCCGGCCCAGGCTCCCGGAATCAATATCTGGGGTTTAACGACGACCTTCAAGCCGGCTTGATGCGCAGATTCAATAGCAGCAGTAAGTTGCGCATCGGTGACATTATTTGCAGGACGAATATCCGTTGAGTACGGCGTGCTCTGTTTCATGAATGGAATGAGCGCCACCGAATTAGCACCAATCGACACCATATTGAGCAATGAGACTCTGGACTCAGGGCTCCCCCAGGCGACCTTTGAGGTCTGCAGTGCATTAAATCCCTGCCATTGAACCCCGTCACGCCTGCTTGCAGCGCGTTGCACAGGTGCGTTAACAACAACCTGTTTAGTAATCGGCTCAGCTTTAGTTTGTTTTGGAGCGTGATCAACAACCTTTGCTGAGCAGCCTCCAATAATTAGCAGCATTACAATGAGAAGTGATAGCTTACGCATCAAATTTTCCGGTACACACGCCAAATATTATCTGAGTAGACAAGCCGGTAACCCCGCATCCCCTCTGAATACATCCTTGGATACTGCTGGCTGATCCTGTCTTTACGACCCAGCGGTGACTCCGGATCCGGAACCACAATCTGATCGACATCAGGAACAGCATGATTCAGAGCCAGCTTGAATTTACTTGTATAGGAGAGATGTAAGCCTACGGCATCACCACGGGCCACTATCACCTTATAGGCGCTTTTTTCGTCAACAAGGGTGTCTCTACGATTCTCATTCAACCACCGGCCAAGGCGCAATGATCCATCATCATCGGCAATCAATACCCGCTCAGTTCTAAATGAATCAACCCATTTCCTCATATTCGGGTCGGCTGACTCCATAAAGATCCACCAACCGCCTATCAGGCTTATAAACAGGAATGAGACCACGCTCCAGTAGACGCGCTTGCGCGCCATATCGAGAAAGGTAATTTCAGCCAGAATACTTGCGTTAATAAGTACCAGAATTTCCATCGGATGGGTCAGATAGTTCTGGTCTGTAGCCAATGCAATGGCCAGCAACGGGTGAACGAAGAGCACGAAACTGGCCCTGAAGCGCAATCCTTCATCCCAGGTACTGACCAGGAAATAGATGATGACCGGATAGGCAATCAAAGTGTACCCGGTTGCCGCGACAAGGGAGCCGAAGAAGTTTCCGCCGTAATCTTTCAGCCATGGATATTTGTACATCTCCATATAACCACCCAGATAGGTGGAATCAGGGTGTTTAATAAAGTGCAGGAATTCACCTTCAAAGACCCAGTTCAGCCAGGCCCAGGAGAACACAGAGAAGAAAAACGGTACAGCCAGAATGAAGTAGATACTGACGGGTGAAGCCATCAGCAATCTTCTCGGAGCCACAACGGCAAGCATGGGCAGCAGTGCAATAAACAGATATACCGCAGAGCCATCCACAAAGAAGAAAACGGCAAGAATGATACTGAGCGAGATATAGGCATGAACATCGTGCTCGGCGATCATTTTCTGGCATGCGTGATAAAGCAGGTAAAACATCACCATGCTCATAGCCAGCTGACTGCCGTTTGTTGCACCCCACAGGAAAGTAGGATGAACAACCAGTAGAAATACCAGCAGCAAGCGTTTGGAAGCGCTGATATCAATCGGGCGCATGTGGTAAAGGAACAATCCAATCAGGAAACAGACAAACAGAACGGATACAAAATACGGTGTTCCGCCGAATGCCATACCCGGCAGATAGTAGAACGGAACCAGAGCATATAACGGCAGGTGCGGGTAAAGCAGACTGAGGTCTTCCAGACGGATCTCTTCGGATCCAAGTACACCCAGAACTTTAGCCCAGCGTTGTGAGGCGCCATCGAACATGAAACCGTGAGACAGCAGCCATGATGCCAGTACAGAAAGGGCGATAACGGTCATGATTACAATAATCATGTTTTCTGAATCTCTCAGTCTAGACAGGTATGCTTTCATCGTACTCACCCCACCTTGGCCTTATTGGAAAGGTCACCGACTTCACTGGAGGTAGCAAAACTGGTCAGCCCATGATGGGTTTTCTCCCAGTAGAACGGATTGAAAATCAGCTGCCACAAACCTTTATATGCTGCCCATGACATCAATATCCAGTAAGCAGGTACAGTCATCGACCACGGCATCAGCTTATAATAGTGACGTTTGAAACCACTGAGCATAAACAGCGTAATCAGGAAGCCGTTACCGATCAGCAGATTGATCAGGTTGATGTACAACAGCGCTGCCGGGAAAACCGGGTCAAATATCGCTGTCTGTGTCAGCAGCCATACCAGGAAAAGTAGCATCAGTATCGGTGTGATAAGCACACTGAGGATCGTGCCCCCGATAAAGAACTGGAATCCCCAGAAGCCCACATGGCCCAGCGTCCCGTAAAACTTTAACGGCCTGCGCATATGTACAAGGTAGGTCTGCATATAACCCTTCAGCCAGCGTGAACGCTGCCGAATCCAGTTATGCAAATCTTTATTGGCCTCTTCATAGGTGGTTGAGTTCACAACACCCACACGATAATTTCTCTGTGTCAGCCGAACGCCCAGATCCGCATCTTCAGTTACGTTATATGGATCCCATCCCTGCAACTCTTTCAACACGTCCATTTTAAAATGGTTGGAGGTGCCGCCAAGAGGAATCGGAATTTTCAGTGCATCGAGTGCAGGCAGGTAAAAATCAAACCAGAGAGAGTACTCCATGGTAAACATACGTGTCAGCCAGTTTTCCGTCACATTGAAATAGTTCAAGCGCGCCTGAATTACAGCCGTGTTGGCAGATGACTTCCTGAAGGCGAGAACCACCTTTTTTAGCTGATCTGCTTCAGGTGCATCCTCACCATCATAAATCGTTACAAGTTCGCCACGCGCAAAGTTCAGCGCATAGTTACAGGCTTTCGGTTTGGTTTTAGGCAACGAATCAGGTACTTTGATGATTTCAAAGATACCCTCAAGACCGAGGTCTTTTGCCGTCTGAATAGTCTCTTCATCATCGTCCTCAAGGATGATCTTGATGTCCAGCTTGGATAGCGGGTAATCAAGGTTCCTCAATGATTGTGCAAGATGCGGCAGTGACTCCGACTCCTTGTACATCGGCACAAGGATCGTATACGTCGGCAGATCCGCATCTTTAAGCGAATCCACCTCTGCATCGGTGATAAAATTATCAAACCGCTTGTCTCCTCCGACCCACGTAAACAACAGACGCAAGCCAAAGTTAAACAACAGAAATACGGATATGAATACGTTAATTGAAATCAGCGTGCCAATGGGCCAGAAGGCCAATGACAGAATGACCAATGTCATAAGAATAAATACAAAAATAAGCTGAGGTTTGGTAAATACTGTACTGGCCGAATATTCCGGCTGCTGTATTCTTAACTCGTGTACAGACTTTTCACTGAAAAATTCATCGCCGTATTTCTGTAGTGACCATACTATGTCGAATTTTGAGGTTACCACAAAATCCACGGGCCCATCGACCACCCTTTCTGCTTCCGCCATAACCTCAGGAACCATGTCAGCCACAGCAACCATGGTCAAACCATCCACCTTGCGCCATGGAACAAACAGATTCTCCAGATAAATATGGTAATGATCGACATCCATTAGCGCCACATCTGGAGACTCATCCATCAAATTGACAAACGGCCTGTCAAAATGATCAGCCAGAGCCTGATAGAATGAATAAGACTTCACCCACCCTTTAGCCAGAACAATATCCCCCAGGCGGGTACCCCATCCCTTCTGAATATCAACAGCCTCATCCAGCTGGGCAGGCGTCAGCAACCCCCTTTCAACCAGAAGATCGCCGATCCTGCCTCGCCGGAATTGATCGGTTAACACACTGTAAAACTCCGTTGCGGTAATCCAGCCCTTGGACAGGATTATCTCTCCGCAGCGGAGGCCTGACCCTTGCTGTAATGCAAGGGCCTCGGCCAACTGCTCATCGGTGATCAGCTTCTTATCTACCAGGCGATCACCAATCTTACAAAGTTGTGAAGTCTCCACTTGATTCACTCCAGTTCACCACATCACTTGCTGGCTGGTGGAATAACATCATCCTCTTCGTTGATGTTGGTGTGGTGTACACGCTGTGCATGGAGGTCTTCTGTAGTTGGCATCTCTACGTCGTGGTCATCACCTTCATGTCTGCCGCGCGCAATCCTGAACAGATACACAACAGCCAGACTCAGCAGGAACCACAACAGACCCAGCAACCAGAAACGGTATTCGCCGAGTACTGCAAACCAATCCTTGGTGTCCGGGTAATAGACTTCAGCCAGCGTTGGCTGCTTGCTGTTGATATGCAGAGCCACGCCATCAGCATCAATGAAAGCCACGTCACCTTCAATCAGACGCAGCTTCTCACTGAAGTTATGTTGCGTCTGGCTGGACGGGATAACCAGCAAACCTTCTGCTGATGATGCCTTAACAATCTCTGCGACGGTAATTTTCGGCAGCACATTCACACTGAAGAACGACTGACCATCTTTATCCCGGATTTCAACAGGGCCTTTATCCATACGCACAGGCGCATCGATATTGTCCAGATTGAAGTTGCCGAATGCCACAAACGGGCCGTTCGGATTCAGAGCCTCGCTCTCTTTCACGAACTGAACTCTCGAGTAATCCATCAGGATTGGCAGATCAGTCGTAATCCTTGAAATAAGATGCAGTGCATTTTCAGGGTCACTCAAATACTTGTCAGCAATGATCGTATCAAACCCGGATGAGAAATACTGGGACAGGCCGGAGAACTTTGTCGGCTCTGTATCCGTCCTCTTCACAACGATCGCAGTGTCAGGTGTGATCTGAACAAAGTCAGTCGGCATAATACCGTAGCAGTCACCGGATACGACATCATGCTGCACGACAAAACGCAGGTTGTTGTACTGCTGCTGATATTCAACAGGCAGCGGTATGGAGTAATTATGCTTGCCTCCATCATTATCCAGGCGTTTTGAGAAGACCAGAACGTTATTCAGGAACGCATAAAACTCGTAAGTCGGATCCGCATCCCAACGCACAGGGGCAATAATATTCAGACTCAACATATCCAGACGCGTGCCTGATGGCAGATCGTGAGGAGAAAGGGTGGTGCTCCAGACTGTCTCACTGGCCACATAGTGTGGATCAGTATCCAGCTGATGCAGTGGCAAGGAGAAATACTCACTGTTTGAATCTTTTGGCAATGCCCTCAACGAGTAGAAATAATCAGGCTTGTTGATGTCATAGTGCCTGCCTGCAGCAAGCTTTTCCCACTGGCCGTCAATCAGGTACAACGGCTGCACATCGTAAGGCTCTGAAACGGCCAGAGATACCGTTCCTCCTGAGTTAATCAGATTCAGGTTATCAGTAGCAGTACGGAAGACGTCGCCGCTCTTCAGTTCAACAAAACCTTTTTTCAGCTGTGCGCCCTGCTGGTTCAGCACAGTGACAATATCACCCTTTGTCGCAATCACGATATCGCCGACCTCAGGAAGACGTTTTATCGTCACTTCCCGACCTGAAGTAGCCAGCAATTCCATGACTGACATCGCCGCTGCGAACTGGGAAGCATCCAGATTACCGGCCGGTAGCGAAACTACGACATTATGCGGCAACATGCGCCACACATCGCGAATCGAGCGATCAATTGAGCTATAGGTAATATCCATCGCTGTACTTGGCAGAATGTGAAGGAACCCGCCACCGGAACGGATATCCAGACAGCGGTTTTCATCTACCAGCGTGCCGGATTCGATACTCACCTTAACCATACCGCCCTTGAACATTGAACCGGGCAGCACAACCGCCTCTTCATGCATAAGATTGTCCGTCTTGGCAACAACCTGGGTAAGCGGAACATCGTTTATGAAAATCCTGATATTGGACAAACCGTGCAACATAGTTGAAGCACGATATGCAAGACGGAACACACCGCCCCTGACACTGGAATCCATCGGCGTTTTAAAATAGAAGTCCTGGACATGGCCACTCTGTGAGCCTCTGAACACATGCCCCTTTTTAAAGCCCATGTCATCAAGCGTAACCGTCCTCACCGGCCCCAGCGCGCTCAGGGTCTTCCTGGCAGTTGCCGGAGCGATCGCCGCCTGAGTCATGGGAGCCTGTGCCGCTGCACGAAGAGCCTTCTCTTCAATCCAGCCCTGAACGCCTGAAGGCCTCACTGTCACCAGCACCCAACCATTGAGCCGTTCCATTTCAACCAGTTTTGATTTCGCGTCCACATTCATCACCTGTGAAGACGCCTTGTTCGGGCCGGAATAAACAATGGCCTGATCCCCTGAAATATTCAGAGGGTCGCCAATTTTAGCTTCCGCCTGACCTGCCAACAGCATAAATGCCGCCGCCACAATCATCATATTTTTCATGCAATAAACGACATTACTTAACACATCTTACCCCCTGCAAATATAACATTGTTACAAATCCCCTGATTACATATGAATATTAATATAGAACCACTCCTGTCCCGACGTTCAAGTTTTGCAGCTCTGTAATGCCTTAGGAAATAAGGAGATAAGCACCATTTATGCCTGTTAGGGTTTTGAAATCTGATCGTGCTTCGCACAATGCCTCTGTCGCATGC
>Ga0210044_10010336_pt1 | contig 11155 bp, 8 predicted proteins | sample CryGey13umfilter_2_FD_183959 | JGI IMG/M metagenome (GOLD analysis project Ga0210044, IMG submission 183959) | Groundwater microbial communities from aquifer in Utah, USA - Crystal Geyser 4/9/14 3 um filter (SPAdes) (version 2) | ecosystem: Environmental > Aquatic > Deep subsurface > Groundwater...
TTGAGGTATCCAACCGTTGCCCGGACGAGCTGGCCAATTTTCTGCTGCATCAGTACGGCCTGGAGCAGAATGATCTCTATCGTGTCGACGGGCTGGTCAACCTTTACCGTCTGGCCGCCATTTACAATATGGTCGACAGGCCTGATCTGAAATACCCTGATTTTGAGCCGGGTACTCCGGTGCAGTTGCGCGGCGAAGACTCGAATATGTTCAATATCATTCAGCAGAGCGATGTGCTGCTGCATCACCCGTTCCAGAGTTTCGCTCCGGTCGTGGAGTTGCTCAATCAGGCAGCCAATGATCCGAACGTGCTGGTGATCAAACAGACGATGTATCGCGTGGTGCCGGACTCGCCTTTGGTTGATGCGCTGGTGCGCGCTGCCCGTGCCAACAAGGAAGTGGTCGCCGTTATCGAGTTGATGGCGCGCTTCAATGAAGAGGAAAATATTGCACTGGCCAACCGTCTGTCGGAAGCCGGGGTGCAGGTGGTTTACGGGGTGGTCGGATACAAGACGCACTGCAAGATGCTGATGGTGGTGCGCCGGGAAGGTAAACGGCTGCGTCGTTACGTGCATCTGGGCACCGGCAACTATCATACGGTGACCAGTAGCTTTTATACCGATTTCGGTCTGCTCAGTTGTGAGCCGCAGCTCGGTGAAGATGTACACAAGCTGTTCCAGCAGTTGACCGGGCTTGGTAAAGCCATGCGTTTGAAAGCGATGTACTCCGCCCCCTTTACCCTGCATAAAGGCCTGATCGAGAAAATCGAACGCGAGGCTGAAAACGTGCGCAATGGAGGCGAGGGCAGAATCAGGGCCAAGATCAACGGCCTTGAAGAGCCCGACATCATTCGTGCGCTTTATCGCGCTTCGCAGGCCGGTGTGAAAATTGATCTGGTGGTGCGCGGCATCTGTTGCTTACGCCCGGGCATCAAGGGCATCTCCGAAAACATCCGTGTACGCTCAGTGCTGGGTCGCTTTCTGGAGCATACGCGTGTGTATAATTTTCATAATGGCGGTGAGTCGGAAGTGTTCTGCGCCAGTGCCGACTGGATGGGGCGCAATCTGCTCAGGCGTGTTGAAACCTGTTTCCCCGTGCGCGATCCGGCTTTGAAAAAAGAGGTGATAGCTCAGGGGTTGGCGCCGTATCTGGCGGATAATGCGGGAACATGGAATTTGCGCAGTGACGGCTCCTATCAGCGTGTGCAGAGCCGAACTCGCGCTAGTAACGCGCAGCTGATGCTGATGCGAAAGCTTGGAACGCTGAAGGAGTAGGTCTTGCGGTGTCCTGAACCGGCGCGTGCAGCACACAGGTTCGGGGTCACGCGATCAGCAGGCCGTCTGTTCGAGGTCGATATGCAGTTTCAGGCCGAAGGCCTGTTCAAAATAGTCTGAATGTTTCAGCGCGGCCCAGCGTTCGAGCAGCATATCCGTTTCTCCTTCCATATGCAGCGTGACCATATCACCGGATAGTTGAATTTCGACACTGTCGACCCGGTTGCGGCGCTCCTTGTTCAGTGCGATGCCCAGACGCAGCAGGCAACTGAGTTGCCAGATCTTCCTTTGTGTGTTTTTACCGGATTCAAAAAAATCCGTGTGTGAATCAGAGGGGCTGGCTTTGCGCTGGTAGCGGACAAGCTGGGAGAGGATGTTTTTTTCTGCCTTGCTTAAGCCGAGCAGCGGGGAAACCGAAATCAGGTAAGCGGCATGCTGGTGATGTCCGCCCACGCGTACATACAGACCGATTTCATGGACAAGTGCTGCGATCTCCAGCAGCAACCGGTCTCTGTGGTTGAATTTATGCAGTTTCAGGCTCTGGTCGAACAGGCTTAACGACAGTCTGGCGACCTCTTTGCTGTATTTTCGATCGACATGGTATTTCTTTTTCAGGCTGCGTGCCCAGGCAATCAGATTTCGTCGTTGAGAAAGGAAGGTCTGCTCTTCCGAGTCCAGCATGTCGAGGACAATGCCATCAAGCAGGCTGGCATCAGGCATGATCATCTGTTTGGCCCCGCCAAGCATCATGATTTCGTGGAATACCATGGCCGCAGGCAGGATAACATCGGCGCGGTCAGGCCTCAGGCCCAGATCGCGAATACGTTCTTCAAAACTGAGCCCCGCCAGTTTTCTGATCACGGTCTCAAGTTGCTTGCGGCTGATGCTTGCGGCTGACGGGGTTCCAAGCATTTGAAAAGCCAGCTCGCCGATGGCTGCTGCATTGCCTCCGGTCGCGATGCAGATATGGGCTTTTCTTCTGCCGATCTGCTCGCGCAGTTTTTTGCGCGTGCCATCCAGATATTCCAGCAGCAGTGTGTTAAAATCACCGCCTTCGCCAAGTATTTCCAGCAGGCGAACGGTGCCGATTTTGAAGCTCTGCGCAGAAACGGCTTCTCCATTATCGCAGAGGGTGACCTCGACACTGCCCCCTCCCATATCGATGAGCAGGGCAAATTTATCGGCAAGGTCAACGCGACGGCTGATCGAGTAGTGAACCAGACGCGCTTCCTCTTCACCACTGATCAACTGCAGGTCGATACCTGTTTCATCGAAGATACGTTTGGCAAGTTCCGTTCCGTTTCCGGAATCGCGCATGGCACTGGTTGCTGTGGCGCGAAACGTATCAATATGGTGCTGATCGAGAATGCGGCGGAATTGACGGAATGCCTCGACGGCATCATCCATGGTCTGCTGGCTGAAGATACCGGTGGTAAAGGCATCATGACCGAGCCGGACAGGCTCCCTGTAACGCTGAATCAGAGTCGGTGTACCCGTTGAATCGCGCGTGGCGATGCCAAGCCGCATGGCGTTGGAACCGACATCAATGGCAGCGACCAGGGCGCTGTGATCGAGTGCATCATCATCTGCTATGAGGCTGATTACTTCCATGTGCTTATGATGCCGCGTTCACCTGAGAATCTCCATGCAATTTCGCAGCATCGATATTTCATAATCTTTTCAATATGCGCGATGGTCTTTTGTATTCTGTTTTTGTATGTAGAATCTACTTTCCCTGTTTATTACAGGGCAATTCTATACTCAGGGAGTATAAACCATGGATACGATTGCAGACGCTGTAGATGATCGTCCTGAAGGGGCCGGTTCAGGCTTGGGATCGAGAGGTTACGATGCCTTAATCGCCAGGCACGGCTTTGATGATGACAAGGTTGAAAAAATTATTACGGCCTATCTGCAGGAGCAGGAGCTTAAACCCTACCAGGCCGAATTGATCAACCTGCAGAAGCACCTTGAATCGACCAGTCAGCGCATGATTATCCTGTTTGAAGGCAGGGATGCGGCAGGTAAGGGCGGCACCATTCGCAGTGTGACGCGTTATATGAACGAGAAACACTATCGCGTCATCGCACTGGGCAAGCCGACTGAAGAGCAGCGAACGCAGTGGTTTTTCCAGAAATATGTATCCCAGTTTCCCCGTGGTGGCGAGATCGTCATGTTTGACCGCAGCTGGTATAACCGTGCCATGGTTGAGCCGGTATTCGGTTTCTGCACGACACAGGAGTATGACAACTTTATGAAGGGTGTGGTGGGTTTCGAGAAGGATCTTGTGCGTCAGGGAACTATTCTGGTGAAGATCTATTTCAGTGTGACCAAGGAGATGCAGAAGAAGCGTTTCGAGCGCCGCCAGCATGACCCGCTACGCCAGTGGAAACTATCCGAGGTGGATGTGCAGGCACAGGAACGCTGGGATGATTTTGATAATGTGAAGTATGAGATGTTAAAACATACCCATACGGCCGCAGCACCCTGGACACTGATCCGCTCTGCCAATAAACATCTGGCTCGCCTGAATGCGATTAAAGTGATTCTCAATGCGGTGGATTATAACGTGAGCAACCATGAACTCGATTATGCGCCGGATGACACGATTGTGATTTCCGGTGCCCGTGAAATTGAATTGATGCAGAAACTTCAGTTACGCAAAAAAGGCAAGCAGAAGGAGTGAAGCGGCTTTTGCATCGCTGAACATCTGAAAAAAGTGTTGTTCTGCTTTTGCCTGTACCCGGATACTTCAAGTTATACGCAATAGCTGTATACTGCTAAACCTCTTGCGCATCACTTTCGCAGGAGTCATTAAAATTATTGGAGAATGAACATGAATGCCCTGACCAATAGCGATTGCACCCCCCCAAAAGATAAAACGGATGGCGGAGAAGGCCAGGCAAGGTGTTACGATGCATTTATCGAGAAGCATGAACTCAACGATGAAAAGGTTAAGAAGATTCTTACCAAATATATGCAGGAACAGGAGCTTAAGCCGTTTCAGGCTGAGTTGATTAATCTGCAGAGTCATCTGGAAAAGACCGGACAGCGCATGATTATTCTGTTTGAGGGCAGGGATGCTGCCGGCAAAGGCGGCACCATTCGGCGTGTGACGCGTTATATGAACGAGAAACATTACCGTATTATTGCGCTGGGAAAACCGACTGAAGAGCAGCGCAGTCAGTGGTTCTTTCAGAAGTATGTATCCCAGTTTCCTCATGGCGGCGAGATCGCCATGTTTGATCGCAGTTGGTACAACCGAGCCATGGTCGAGCCGGTGTTCGGCTTCTGCACGGATCAGGAGTATAAAAACTTCATGAAGGGAGTAGGCGGCTTCGAGAAAGATCTGGTGCGGCAGGGTACCATTCTGGTGAAGATCTATTTCAGTGTGACCAAGGATGTGCAGCAAAAACGCTTTGAACGTCGTCAGGATGATCCGCTGCGGCAGTGGAAACTGTCCGAAGTGGATGTGCAGGCCCAGGAGCGCTGGGATGATTTTGATAAGGTGAAGTATGAAATGCTCAGGCGCACCCATACCGCATCCGCACCGTGGACTGTCATTCGCTCCATGGATAAGCATCGGGCGCGGCTGAATGCGATAAAGGTTATCCTTAATTCCGTGGATTACGAGAAGGTCAATCAGGAACTGGATTATGTGACTGATGATGGTGTGGTTGTTTCAGGCGCCCGTGAAATTGAACTGATGCAGCGCGATCGCTTGCGCAACAAGGGCAGAAAAAAAGTGCCGGCAGAGCAGTTGCAGGATGATTTAACAGAGTAAATGTGAGGGGGCGGTTTTTACCGCCCCTGTTTTTTTGCATACCGCCGCAGACAGATATGGCATGCTCTGAAACTACCCTGTGTCAGGTTTGCGAAATAACTTATTCAAATGTGATGCTTCTACTTATATGATATAACCGTACTTCGTTTTGATCGATATGGCGTGAGGGAGAAAGTCGAGTGGAAGAGGATAGCTGATTGGTGAAAAGAACCCTGGGTAATGTATTGCTGCCAAGCATTCTGCTGGTTCTGGCATACGGCTTCTGGATCAGTCCCGACTTCAAGGCTATTTCAGCCGGCGTAGCGATATTCCTGTTCGGCATGCTGGCGCTGGAGGAGGGCTTCCGCGCTTTCACCGGCGGCACCCTTGAGCAGATACTCAAGCGCAGCACCAATCGACTGTGGAAGAGCCTGAGTTTCGGCATTGTGACTACAACGATCATGCAGTCCAGCTCGCTGGTCAGTGTGATCACGATCTCATTTCTCAGTGCCGGACTGATCGGGCTTTCCGAAGGGCTGGGCATTGTCTTCGGTGCCAATCTGGGTACAACCACCGGCGCCTGGCTGGTGGCAGGCTTCGGCCTGAAGGTGAATATTGCAGCCTATGCCATGCCGATGCTGGTGTTCGGCGTGATTCTGATATTCCAGTCGGCAAAAAAGTTGAAGGGGCTCGGTTATATCCTTGCCGGACTCGGTTTTCTGTTCCTCGGCATTCATTATATGAAAGAGGGCTTTGAAACCTTCAGGGAAACCATCAATCTGGCTGAATATGCGGTCTCCGGTTACCCCGGTCTGTTTCTGTTTGCCCTGATCGGTGTGGCGGCCACAGTGATCATGCAGTCCAGCCATGCCACGCTGGTGATTATCATTACGGCACTGGCTGCGCAGCAGATCACCTATGAAAATGCGCTGGCGCTGGCCATCGGCGCCAATATCGGCACAACCATCACGGCGATTCTCGGTGCGCTCGGCTCCAACGAGAAGGGCAGGCAGCTGGCCGGAGGGCACCTGATTTTCAACGTGGTGACCGGTTTTGTGGCGATTCTGTTTATCCATCAGTTCAAGAGCAGCGTCGACTTCATCAGTGGCATAGTCGGCATTGGCGAACAAGATTACACGCTTAAGCTGGCTGTGTTTCATACGCTGTTCAATCTGGCCGGCATCCTTATTATGGTTCCGTTAATCGGCCGCCTGGTGCATTTTCTGGAAAAGGTCATTCGCGCCGCACCTTCGCAGTTTGCGGTGCCGGCCTACCTCAATGAATCAGCCCTGGCGTTCGCTGATACGGCGATTGAAGCAGTGCGCAATGAGACCTTGCGGGTCTATGACAATGCCCACGAAATCATCGCCAGAGGGCTCAGTCTCGGCCGATCGGATATGTTTTCCGACATACCCATTGAAGATGTGATCAAGCGACACAGCAGAGCGCTCGCATTTGATTTCGATGCGGCTTACGAGCGGGATATCAAGAGTCTGTATGGCGCGATTATCACCTTTTGCGCCAGAGTGCCTGCAGAGGTTCAGTCTTCGCATGAGCTTTCACGCATCCGCACGGCCAACCAGAACATCATCACTGTACTCAAAGGCATCAAACATCTGCAGAAGAACATGAACGAGTATATCAATTCGGATAACGCTTATATCCGGGACGAGTACAATCGCATACGCTCCCGCATTATCCGGGTGATCCGGCGGTTGGACAAGATCGGTTCCGGCAGCGAACCGGATGTCACGGTGTTGTCACTCGACGCACTTAAGCTGACGCTTGAAGAGAATGCAGCTATTCTCAATGAGCGACTGGAGCGGTTGATCCGTTCGCATCATATTTCGGCTGATATGGGTGTTTCGCTGATTAATGACAGTAATTACTCCTATGAAATCATTCGCAACCTGATTTCTGTCAGCAGCAACCTGTTCCATGCCGGAGCAAGAGCGGAAACCGAAGCTGAACACATGATCGCACTTGAAGATCATGAGATCAGTTCTGTGCTGGAAGAGAAAGCCAAATGAGGGTGTGCCGGAGTTCGACCGGAGCGGGGGAAGAATGAAACTCAGGAAATTGCTGAAAAAATTAAACGACTATCTGCATGAAGAAGAGAAACAGTTACATGACAAGGATGAAAGTCTTGCCAGGGTGTTGAAGAAACTGAAAAACAAAGAGCTGGATATTCAGCACAAGATCGAGATTGAAATGGATGAGAGTGAACGCAAGTTCCTTGAACAGGAGCTGAAGATCGTGCACAGCCAGCGCGAGAAAGGTATTCGCCTGCTTTCCGATATACGCGGCCGAAGCAGCGGGCATAAGCCGGAGGAAGCCAAATCCGGTTCATGAGTTCATTGAGATAAATGTTTTATAGGCCGGAAATAAGGGTATCACTGAGAAGGGCAAACGATGGCAAAGATGAAATTTGACAAGCTGTTGAAGAAACTGAAAACGTATCTGAATGCGGATGCCGAGAAGCTCCGGAAGAAGGATGAAGGGCTGTCCAGGGTACTCAAAAAGCTTAAAAAGAAGGAACGTAACCTTAAGGTGAAGATTGTCGCTGAGGCAGGCAGTGAAGAGCGTGAGCTGCTGGAGCAGGAGTTGAATGTGGTGCATTCACAGCGCAAGAAAGGCATTGAACTGCTTTCCAGTCTGCGAAAAGAATCGAAGGGAAAATAATCCGGCCATATTGCAGCGTGCTGCAGGTGTCATGGCCATTATCAGATCGCCCGTGTCGCAGCGGATGCAGTGCCTGAATTTCAGGGTGCTGACTTTAATACTGATTAACAGTTCCAGTTTACCAGGGTATCAATCATGAAAAACATGTTACGCAAGATCATTCTGCCTTCAATTATGCTGGTGATGGCATACGGTTTCTGGATCAGTCCGGATTTCAAGGAGATTTCAGCAGGCGTGGCGATATTTCTGTTTGGCATGCTGGCACTGGAGGAAGGGTTCAGAGCGTTTACCGGTGGCGTTCTGGAAAAGGTGCTCAGAAAAAGTACGGACAAAATGTGGAAGAGCCTGACCTTTGGTTTTACTGCTGCGACAGTCATGCAGTCCAGTTCACTGGTTTCCGTGATTACGATCTCATTTCTAAGTGTAGGGCTGATCGGCCTGTTTGAGGGACTTGGTATTGTGTTCGGTGCCAATGTAGGCACCACGACCGGAGCATGGTTGATTGCCGGGTTTGGTCTGAAGGTGAAAATCTCTGCCTATGCCATGCCGATGCTGGTGTTTGGCGTCATGATGGTTTTCCAGAAGTCGAAGTCGATGAAAGGGGGAGGATATATCCTGGTCGGGCTGGGTTTCCTCTTTTTCGGTATTCACCATATGAAAGAGGGCTTTGAGGCATTCCAGAACAGTATCGACCTGACCTCCTATGCGATGGCGGGGATGGCGGGGATCCTGGTATTTACCCTGATCGGCATCATTGCCACCATCGTCATGCAGTCGAGCCATGCTACGCTTGTGCTTATCATTACGGCGCTTTCAGTGCATCAGTTGACCTATGAAAATGCGCTGGCCCTGGCAATTGGTGCCAATGTGGGTACGACGATTACAGCGGTTCTCGGTGCTCTCTCGGCAAATGTGACAGGCAAACGTCTGGCTCTGGCTGATGTGCTTTTCAAGGTGGCGGCAGGGATCGTGTTTATTGTGCTGATGCAGCCGATTATCGGGCTGGTTGATGTCATTGCCTCGCTGATTGGACTGGCTGAGGATGATTACACATTGAAGCTGGCTGTTTTCCACACGGTATTCAATCTCGCTGGTGTCATTATCATGGTGCCTCTGATCAATCCGCTGATAGCGCTGGTTACACGGCTATTCAAATCCGCACCGGATAAAACGGCACATCCGAAATATCTCAATGAAGCGGCACTTGAGTTTGCCGATACTGCGCTTGAGGCGCTGCGCAAGGAGACCTCCCGTATTTATCAGAAAGCGATTGGCGTGATTGCCAAGGGACTTTCACTCGATAGCAGGGATATTCTTTCTGATATCAACATGAAGGAGGTGATCAGGGCGCATGATAAAGCGGTTGAGTTCGATATCGACGATGTCTATGAACACGAAATCAAGAGTCTCAGCAGTGCCATTCTGGACTTTACCAACAGGCTCAATGTCGAACCCGAGGTTGCACGCCAGATCAGTCGAATCCGTCTGGCTAACCAGTCAATTTTAATTGCTCTCAAGGACGTTAAACACCTGCAAAAGAATATGCTGCGATATATTAATTCGGACAATCCCCACATCAGCGCAGAATACAACCGTCTGCGCCAGCGAATTGCCAAGGTTATACGCAGGCTGGAGATTATCAGGAATGAAGAGCAGGCGGGCACATCGATTTTGTCTCTGGATAGCCTGAAGCTGACACTGGAGAAAAATGCGGGACTGCTGCATGAGCGTCTGGATGTGATGATCCGTGATGGGCATATATCGGCAGAGATGGCGATTTCGTTGATGAATGACAGCAACTACACCTACAGTATCATCAACAGCCTGATTCAGGTTAATCACAACTACCTGAAGTCCGAAGAGATGAGTGAGAATGAGGCCGAGCACCTGATTGCCCTGAACAGGGAAGAGATCAAAACGGTGCTCAGTGGTGGTCGGAAGGCTGCTGAATAAGGCTGCAGCGAGGCGAATATTGCAGTGGTCGGTGAAGTGTTTCTAAGCATGGTCACGTCCGGTTTGCATTTGCGATGACACTCCCTTGCGAGTGCGGGTATGCGTTGAGCCTTTTATTGCTGCATGCTATTCATGGCATTTTATACGAAGTGCAAATTCACTTGCGTTGTGTGAGTGACTTGTAATCGCACAGGTGTATAATGATTGCATTTTAGTGGATGACTGGACGCAGTCAGGGATCAGGAGTGCAGCATATGGTTAGAAGAAGTCCTATTTCAAACATGTTTGCCGGGTCACCGGTAAAACCCCTGCAGGAACATATTGGCAAGGTTCACGAGTGCGTGAAAAAACTGGAGCCATTTTTTGTGGCTGTGGTCGGCAAGGATTACGATCAGGTTGCGATTCTGGAGCGGGAGATTCACCGGCTGGAAGTGGAGGCCGATAACCTGAAACATGAACTGCGCCTTCAGTTGCCCAATTCACTGTTTATGCCGATGCCGCGCGAACGCATTCTGGATATCGTGACGCATCAGGATCAACTTGCCAACAAGGTCAAGGATGTGAGCGGCGTGGTGCATGCACGCAAAATTCAAATCCCCGAAGAAATAACAGAACTGTTTTTACAGTTTGTTCGTGTGAATATATCTGCCTCCCGGCAGGCGAAAAAAGTTGTTAACGAGCTTGATGAACTGGTCGAGGTCGGGTTCCGTGGTCGTGAAGTGACCAGTGTGGAAGTGATGATCGACGAACTGGACAAGATCGAATACGAAGCCGACAAACTCGGTCAGCAGATCAATAACGCACTGTTTGTGATTGAAAAGAGTATGGATCCGGTTGAGGTGATGTTCCTCTATCGCGTGATTCAGGGTGTTGGTGATGTGGCAGATATTGCCCAGCGTGTTGGCGCCCGCCTCGAACTGTTACTGGCACGATAATCAAGGCAAGCGGGAGTAAATCGTGGATATTCTTGTATCAAATTCAACACTGTTAATAGGCATGGCCGTAGTTTTCGGCCTTTTTATGGCCTGGGGTATTGGTGCCAACGATGTCGCCAATGCCATGGGTACATCGGTTGGTTCAGGCGCACTGACTTTTAAACAGGCCGTGATCATTGCCGGTGTGTTCGAACTCGCCGGCGCGGTGCTCGCAGGCGGTGGGGTGACTGCAACCATTCGCAAGGGCATTGTCGATGTTTCTTCATTAGGGGAGACGCCGGAACTGCTGGTTTACGGCATGCTGGCCTCCCTGCTGGCTGCCGGTATCTGGCTGCTTGTTGCCACCCGCATGGGCTGGCCTGTTTCCACCACCCACTCCATTGTCGGCGCTATCGTCGGTTTTGGCGCTGTAGGTATCGGCATGGAAGCGGTGCAGTGGGGCAAGGTCGGCACCATCGCATTGAGCTGGGTGACTTCACCACTGATGGCAGGCGCTATCGCCTTTGCACTGTTCAGGAGCCTTCAAAAGCTGATTATTGATACAGAAG
>Ga0210044_10010337_pt1 | contig 11155 bp, 14 predicted proteins | sample CryGey13umfilter_2_FD_183959 | JGI IMG/M metagenome (GOLD analysis project Ga0210044, IMG submission 183959) | Groundwater microbial communities from aquifer in Utah, USA - Crystal Geyser 4/9/14 3 um filter (SPAdes) (version 2) | ecosystem: Environmental > Aquatic > Deep subsurface >...
TGTATAAGGTAGAGACGTCTTGCATGTGTACTACAGCGCAGTTGAAAACCCCAGAAACGACTTCAAGAAAATATGGGATGCATGATAATTCAACTGATGTATTTGAAGTCAAACCAGGCGAAACCGCTGACCTAATTGTTGAGTTCGATCCGGCATTTCACGGCCCAAGTGGCGTAGGTTCAATCAATAGAACTGTGACCATTAGTACAAACTCTTCTGAAAACCTAACACTAACATTCAACTTGCTTGGTAATGTTGTTAAGAATTAACAATATGGATACACTATTTCAACTTTCATTACTTGCTTCTTTTATTGCCGGTATGGTTGCGCTTTTTGCTCCCTGTTGTATTACATTTTTATTGCCTGCCTATTTTGCCAATGTGTTTAAAGAGAAAAAACGTGTTGTTTTGATGACTTTTATTTATTCTTTAGGAATTTTTACAATCATGCTTCCAGTAGTTTTAGGTGCAAGAGCTTTGACTCAATTATTTTTTAACCTTCATGATCAAACGTATATTGTTGGAGGATTATTTTTGATATTTATTGGTTTTGCTACTCTTCTTGGTTTTAAGTTGCCAATGCCAAACTTTAAGTTTACAAAACAAGCCGATGATCCACTTTCTACTTACATACTTGGGATAATTTCTGGCATTACCAGTGCATGCTGTGCTCCAGTTTTAATAGGTGTTATTGCGTTATCTTCGCTAACCCCAACCATGGGGCAGTCTCTTTTAGTAGGCTTCTTTTATGTGTTAGGAATGGTTACGCCACTTTACCTTGCCAGTTTATTTATAGATAAAAGAAATTTGCTTGAAAAACCAATATTTAGAAAACCATTTCGTGAAGTAAGCCTTATGGGAAAAACTCATATGATAACTGTTTCCAATCTTGTATCATTTATTCTATTTGCTGGTATTGGAATTTTGACAATCTACCTAGCACTGTCTGGCAAACTTGCAATGGAGCGTAGTGAGCAGAGCGTTACAGAGGCAATACAAAGCGTTGCCATATCAGTTACAAGTTATGTACAAAAAATACCAGGATTGGATGGTATCTTTACCATACTTGCACTGTGGTTGTTGTACAAATTTGTTAAGTATATTCAAAGAAACTAGTTTTATACTTCCAGTTTTACCTTTCTTAGTGTAAGAGCATTTATTACAACAATAACACTAGACATACTCATCAAAAGTGCACCGACTGCAGGTGTTAGTCTAAACCCAAGAGGGATAAATAAACCCGCAGCAGCAGGAATAGCTAGCACGTTATATCCAACAGCCCAGAATAAATTCTCTACCATTTTACGATAAACTTTTCGAGAAAGAATAATCAGACGGACGATGTGTTGAGGATTGCTTTGAGTAAGAATAATATCTCCAGCCTCAACTGCTACATCGGTACCAGCCCCGATAGCAACCCCTGCATTTGCTTGTGTTAAGGCTGGGGCATCATTTACTCCGTCTCCTGCCATGATGACGATATTACCTTTGCCTTGCAACTCTTTAATTTTTTTGTATTTATCTTCAGGCAACACTTCGGCAAAAACAGTGTCGATACCAAGTTGTTTAGCAATATGAGTAGCAGCATACTTGGTGTCACCGGTCAACATTGCCACTTTGACGCCAAGTTTATGGAGCTCCTCAACGGCTTGTTTTGACTCCTCTTTTATCTGATCGCTCAAACCTAAAACACCAATGATTTCTTGTTCAGTTGCAACAAAGACTGGAGTTTTGCCTTCATCTGCAAATGTATTCATAACTTTCTCTGTTTTAGGATTCATCAAGTTTTTCTTTTCCATAAGTCCCATATTGCCAACAAAATATTTTTTCCCCTTAATTGTCCCTTCCATGCCCATACCTGCTATGTTTTTTATGTTTTCAGCCTCACCTAAATTAATCTTTTTCTTTTTAAGATATGAAACAATAGCCATTCCTATAACGTGCGAAGACTGACTTTCGATACTGCCTGTTATCGACAAAAGCATTTCTCGTGTTCCATTTAGAACCTCAATATCACTGACACCAAATTCTCCTTTAGTGAGAGTCCCAGTTTTATCAAAAACAACATAGTCAGCTCCTTTTACGATTTCTATTTTGGCCATGTCTTTGATAAATACACCGTTTTTAACAGTCAGCCGTGTCGCAATAGTGGAGACGGTGGGAATTGCTAAACCCAAAGCATGAGGACACGCAATAACAAGCACAGTTATCGCAAGTGTTGCCGCGAAAACAAAAGGTTGAGATGCAATAAGTGACCAAAACAGTAAGGTTACTATAGATACAAAAAGAGCTGAAAATGTAAGCCATCTGGCTGCTCTGTCAGCCAATTTTTGAACAGATGGTTTAGTTCGTTTTGCCGAGGCGATAAGTGATTGAATTTGGCCTATGGTAGAGGATTCACCCACACGCAAAAGTTTTACTTCGACATATCCATCGATGTTAATTGCACCTGCAATGACTGAATATCCGGCAGTTTTTTCAACCGGTTTGGATTCGCCAGTAATGTGAGCTTCATTGAAATTACCATTGCCTTTTATAATTTCTCCATCGGCAGGAGCTTTTTCTCCCGCTTTTACGATAACAATGTCGCCCTCTTTGAGTGTTGAAAGTTCAACATCTTTCACATCATTTCCTACTTTTAGATGTGCCAGTTTTGGTAGTAGTTTAGCAACTTCCTGCAAAGCGTCACCTGCTGCAGTTGAAGATTTGGCTTCCAAGAAATGACCGAATAGCAAGACCCAAATAAGCGTTGAGATTTCTAGATAAAATTCCACTTCAAGAGCCGGAATAAATGTCGAAGCTGCTGAAAATAAATAGCCAGCTCCAACTCCGAGAGAAACAAGTGTCATCATGCCATATTGTTTCATTTGGATTTCCATTTTGGCGTGCTGAAAGAAAATCAGGCCGAAATAGAAAATAACCGTTGCAATTCCAAATCCAAGAAAAGGCCGAAGGGCAAAATTCGGAATTCCCAAGAATTTGACCGACAGCTCCGAAAAAAGAGCCAGAGGAACTAAGAGCGCTGTGACAATAAAAAAACGTTTTAAAAAGTCTGTAGCCGCTTCTGGAGTAGCCATCATGCTGGCGTGGTCGTGTTCGACGTGGCCACTATTCATGTCACTTTTTTTGACTAAATCCATTCCACCACACTTTGGACATTTGCCCGGCTTGTCTTCATGTATTTCAGGATGCATTGGGCAAGTGTAGTAATCCATAGGTTTATTTTTTGCGTGCGTTTTTAATGAAAAAATAAATTCCAGAAATTAGGAAAGCAATTACTAATATCCATGTTGTTGCTGCTAATATGCCGTAGCTTCCGAAGTAGCTACTGTGATTGCCATATCCCATCATTCCGACTGTGTTACCAAAACTGCGATTACCGTAGCCCATCATGCCTATGCTATTACTGCCATAACCCAAATATCTTTTCCCCATATTGATATGCATTTGTTTTAGTGAATCAGAACCTTCCCCGCCCATCATTTGATCCATTATTTCGTGTGCTTGTCCTGGGTGTTGTATTTCCATTACTGCATCGCCTAACATTTCCCACTGCGTGTCGCTGACTTTGGCAACGTCAAGTTTCTGGACTGTTGAGACATTTTGTTCTTTTAGTATATCTTTAAGGATTGTTTCTACGGACTCTGGTTTCATTCCACTTTCTGCTTGCGTTTGTTTAGCTTGTTCATCTATCCCCATCATGCCTACTTGAGCATATGCTGTTTTATAGGAAGGTAGAATTAACAAAGAAAAAACAAATAAGCCTAAAATTATACTTTTTTTCATTTATAATTCCTTTCTTAATTAAAAATTATTCTTACTATACTATAGTAGTATACTACAGAAAAATGAAGCAACGATGAAGAGAAGCAAGTCTTGTGGTGCCGAGGGTGGGACTTGAACCCACACTCACTTACGTGAACAGCCTTCTGAAGACTGCGTGTCTGCCATTTCACCACCTCGGCTCGTTACACTCACCTGCGGTGGTTCTCTGCTTGCTCCGCAAGCTACCACCTCGGCTCGTTAGGGCCTACCCTTTTTAGGCTAGGCCTCCTTTATCCATGTCCTATTATATCCCATTTACATTCTGTGAGGTTATACTTATTGTGAAGTCACATCCCCCACCATGGGACTCGGTACTCCGATATTTAGTTTAACAATTATGATGCACGATAAAGACAAGATACTTCACAGAATTAAGATTATTAAAGGTCACGTTTCAGCAATTGAAAAGATGATAGAAGAAGATAGATATTGTTTAGACGTTGTTCACCAATCTCAAGCAGTTCAAAAAGCTTTAAAAAACCTTGACACCCTTTTGATCAAAGATCACATCGGTCATTGCGTCGTCGAACAAGCAAAATTAAACGAGTACACTAAGATTGCAAGTGAGTTAATTAAAATATATGAGTTCAAACAATAAATTCAAAAAAACATTTTATGTCGAAGGCATGCACTGTAACGCATGCGAAATGTTAATTAAGCAAAATCTATTTTGGTCATTTGGATATAACGTACTTGGAATTCCAATTGCAGCAGGAATTTTATATCCAGCTTTTGGAATTTTGCTATCCCCTATTTTGGCGAGTGTTGCAATGGCATTAAGTTCGGTTAGTGTTGTAACAAATAGCTTAAGAATTAGGAAAACGGGTTAGTAACTTCAATTTCCTTAAATTTCAAAAAGTCTTTTGGATTATTCGTATATATTGTTGAAACTCCATAATCAACCATGTGTGCGACAAGGTTTGCATCATAAATTCCATATGATTTTACTTTGTATTTTCCGATTAGGGTATAAAGCATTTCAAGCGTTGATAATCTTGTTGTAAGAACATCAAAAGAATTTCTAATTAAAGTAAGTTGCTCCCAAGCTAGTTTTTCAGTAATCGGTTTTTCAAACTGAGTTGCGGAAGTTATTACCCGAAATGTTTCCAACAGATTTTGGATAGTAATGCAAAGGTTGTCATGGTCGATTAGCATTAGAGCCTTTTCATGAAACTTTGATTCCGGATTAAAACAATAAACCAATATGTTGCTATCAATTAATTTCATCGTCTTTGAGATAATAAATTTCCCTAGGGAGCTCTTTGAATTTTGCACCCATTGCTAATGGTTTTAATAATTTACTTAACTGGATTTTCTTAATAGTTTTGGAAGTATATTCTTTTAATGCAACATTCACAATTTCTTGCAAAGATACACCTTCTTTAACTGACATCGCTTCAGCCATTTTTTTTATATTTTCATCTATTCTTAAAGTGGTTTTAATTTTTTCCATAGTTGGAGTTTGCCATATTGCCATACATCATGTCAACGAGAAATTCGTATATACTATCTCATATGGAACTTCGCTTAGACTCTTTTTTATCAAAATATGGAGTTTGTTCAAGGCGTAAAGCTAAGGTTTTGGTTGAGAATGGAAATGTTTGGGTAAATGGTGCGGTCGTTCATAGCATTGTTAAAGTTGATGAAGATAAGGATGTCGTTTCTATAGATGCTAAACCTGTAAAAACCAAAAATCTTAAATATAGATATATTGTTTTAAATAAACCCGTAGGTATTTTAAGTTCATCAAAAGATGACCGCGGTAGAAAAACCGTTTTGGATATTGTTAGAGTCCCTGAACGAGTTTATCCAATTGGTCGTTTGGATTTTAATTCTTCCGGATTAATACTTTTAACAAATGATGGCGATTTCGCGTTAAAAGTGACACATCCTAGATACAATATTCCAAAAAAATATATTGTAAAAACAGAAGAGCCATTAACTATAGGTAAATTAGATAAAATGAGAAAAGGTGTTTTTATAGAGGAAGCAAAAACGCTCCCATGTGAAATAAAAAAAATGGACAATAAAACATTTGAGATCACTTTGCACCAAGGCTTAAAAAGACAAATTAGAGAAATGTGTAGAGCTGTTGAACTCACCGTTTCAGAACTAGAAAGAATCTCAATCGGAAATTTAAACTTGGGAGATTTAAAAGTTGGGGAATTTAGAGATTTGACGGAGGGAGAAGTCGAAATGCTAAAGGACTTATTTTAATGGTGGTGAGGGTGAGACTCGAACTCACATAGCCGGTTTTTCAGACCGGTGCCTTGACCATCTTGGCTACCTCACCGAAATTCATCCTTTTCGCGTTGCTCAAATAGAATTTATTGGTGCGCCTGGTAGGATTTGAACCTACGACCTACCGCTTAGAAGGCGGTCGCTCTATCCCCTGAGCTACAAGCGCGAGCGAAGCGAGAGCACTTGGTAGGCATGTACTCATGCCGTCACAAGCGCGAGCGAAGCGAGAGCGCTTACTCTTCAGTCTCTTCTACTGCTTTAATGATCTCCTTGTAATTAGCATGTTCGAGCTGCGATTTCGTCAATTTATTCTTCTGATGTTTAAAGTATTCTAACATTATTGGGATAAATGAAACAAAGATTATAATTAAAGTAACGTAGTGAAAATTGCGTTTTATAATATCTAGACCTCCGAAAAAGTATCCTGCATATGTAATTAATGTTACCCAAATTATTGCTCCAATAATATTGTATGTAATAAATGTTCTATAGTGCATTTTTCCTATCCCAGCTACAAACGGTGCAAAAGTTCTAATAATAGGTATAAAACGAGCCAGAATTATAGATCTAGAACCATTCTTAACATAGAATTCCCGAGTTTTTTCTAGGTACTCTTTTTTAAAAAATTTAGAGTTTTCATTTTGAAATACCTTTTTACCTATATAGTGACCTAGCCAATAATTTGCTGTATCCCCTAAAATTGAAGCAGATAAAAGGGCTATGTATAAGGCAGTTATATTTATTAAACCAGCTCCTGCAAGTGTTCCTGCAACAAATAAAAGTGAGTCGCCTGGCAAAAATGGCGTTACTACAAATCCAGTTTCGGCAAATATTATTACGAATAATAATATGTATATCCAGTTACCCATACTTTGAGTTGCAACTGATATATATTTATCTAGATGTACGAAAATATTGATAAACTCAATTAATTTATTCACGAGATTTATTATACCTGTCAATCATTACTTTGTTAACTGCTTGAAATTCAACAGGTTATTAGTGTTTATTAAATAAGCTCGGTTTTAACGACTAATCTGGTGCACACTCCGTGTACTCAGCGACTAAGCTTGCAGTAGCAAGCAAGTCCTTTGGTACCCGGAACTGTCAGAGAAACTTAGAAAGCAGTTATTCAATAGACTTGTACACGTTGAAAAACGCATGTCATCGGTTGCTGCAGATAGTGCCTTTCAACGGTTAATCAAACTTTTTCTCAACGAGGATGAACTTCGTTTTCCTTCATGTCTTGCAAAGTAGCGATTAAGCTATCGAGTACTTCTACAAACGTGGAGTTTCCTTGAAAAAATGTGTTACGGGCGACAGTAAATAAAGAATCGACCTTGTCCCACATTTGAGCTTCATTTGGTCGCCAAGATCTCCGATAGCAATGTCTATAAGACCGGAGTCGTAGGCTGGTCGGCCAGAGAGGTATGTATCAACTGCCGCACCTTCTGTGGTTTCAGTAATTACCCCGACTTGGAGAAGGGTGGCTGGATGTATATTCTGATTAAGTGTTTTCATTTTTATTTCAGGTTTGGTTATTTAATAAACCAACTAAAAAGGGCTGCAACTTCTAAACACACGCATAGTTAGCGTGTATTCAAAAGTCACAGCCCCGATTGTTTCGTTAGGCCTTTACTTTCTAATAGCTACAGTCTAATAAAGGGGAGAGTTGTTCGCAATAAACTTTTTGTTAGTTTGTGGTGATATACAAAAGAAGTCTTCATTCCTATTGAATAATTAACGGCAAAGTCCTACACTTGTAGGTATGAATAAAGTTTCTTTGGGGCCACTGGAGCAAGAAGTGATGCGTTGCGTTTGGAAAAACAAGACTTGCACTGCCCGAGATGTTGTCGAGTGCTTGGGCCAGAATCGGGAGATTGCCTACAACACCATCCAAACTATTATGACCCGCCTGGTAGACAAGGGTTTACTGAAACGAAAACTGGAAGGGAAAACCCACGTCTATAAACCAGTAGCTAGACAGAAAAATGTCTTACTGTCCCTGTTAAATCAGACAATAAGCGATTTCACTGGCCAATTTGGCGAAGAAGCACTGATTGCTTTTGTTGATGGTTTGGATGATATTTCTGCAGAAACTCGTCAAAAGTTAATCGAGAAATTACAGAAAAATGAAAAATAGACATGTGTTACCCATCACTTTTGTTGCCATATCAAGTTTGGTTTTTGCTTTGGGAGCTTATTTACTGATAACCAAAACCACCCTCCATCCACAACTTTTTATTACAGCTTGCGGTGAGGTACTAAAGAACATCCAAGAGCACGTTCACTTTAATCCTGACGGAGTTTTATCTTCCCTAATATTATTTATTACCACTATTAGTGTCAGTTTGGCATTGTTTCAATTGATAAAGTTTGTCGTTTCTCATCGGCGACTACATAGGTTCCAAGCTGAGGAAGCTCTTCCAGATAGTTTAAAAGAGACAATGAGCAAGCACGATTTATCTCAAACTGCTGTAGTTGTAGTCAGAAATAATAAACCGACCGCCTATACCATTGGTTTATTTAAACCAAAGATTATTGTATCAAGCGCTTTGATTGCAAAGTTATCTCACAAACAACTGGAAGCAGTGGTGCTTCATGAGTTGCATCACCTTCGTAGTCGCCATCTTTTGTGGTTGTTACTTTCTAAATTAATTAGCTCGCTCTTTTTCTTTATTCCTCTGGTTGAATATTTAGCCCAGCAGTTAAAAACCGAGTTTGAATTAGCAGCGGATGCTTTTGTGGTGGAGAAACAGAAAACTAGAGATCACTTATGTGGCTCACTAGCTTTAAACATCCAATATGCCGGCGGTGTTATCCCTCACTTTGCTACCTCGCCAATTGAGAAGCGAGTTGAGTCTTTGGTTAGCAACAAAGTGTCTTTGGAAAAAATAGGCATCAAGCAACTCAGTATAAGTTTGCTTAGTCTTAGCTTGATGTCGAGTGTCGCCATTATTCAACCAAGCCAAATTATTGCTGACTTTACTCTAGAAACCAGTGCTGTTTGTCGGGTAGATGAAGAGTGCCAAACTACCGATTGCACTAATAATCAAACCCAGAGTACACATAACTTTACTCCCTTAACTCCCGCTTCTTTTTCGTTCTCATCTTCTTATTGACAAGAGAAAAATAACCACCTACAGTTGTAGGAGATAGTTAATAACTTGTCATTTTAATTTAAGAAGACTATATGAGCGAAACAATAAAATCAAAAATAAATCCTCTTTTCGGAAAATTAGTTCCTATATTAACGGTAGCATTAGTAGTGGCTGCCTTTTTAGTAGGCTCTCTCTACACAAAAGTTCAAATGCTAGAGAAAGGCGGTATAACCACTCAAGGTTCAATCAACAATCAACAGCCTGTTGCAGTAGCTCAACCTCAACAACCAACTAAAGGTGTAGCTTCCATAGATGATGATTCGGTCTTGGGTGATAAAAACGCTCCAGTTACGATTATTGAATTTTCCGATTATGAGTGTCCATTTTGTAAACGCCACTTTGACGAAACCCTTCCTCAGTTGGTTAAGAACTATGTTGATACAGGTAAAGTAAAGATAGTTTTCCGCGATTTTCCTCTCGGCTTCCATGATCCAATGGCTACCAAAGAAGCCGTAGCAGCCAACTGTGCCGGGAAGCAGGGTGGTAATACGGCTTACTTTAAATACCATGATGAAATCTTTACAAGAACGATATCCAACGGAAACGGTTTGTCTGAGACTGACCTGACCACAATCGCAACTGATCTTGGATTAAATCTCAATTCATTTAATACTTGCGTGTTCGACCCGGCTCAAACAGATGAAGTTAAAAAGGACATTGCCGATGGAACTGCTGCAGGAGCATCTGGCACACCTACCTTTGTGATTGGTAAATCGACTAGTAATGGAGAGATTGATGGTGATTTAGTAGTTGGGGCACAGCCATACGCCGCTTTCCAAGCCATAATTGATCCTTTACTCCAATAGCTATGACAGTATTGAAGATAGTGACCCAACCAAAGTATTTGACAGTGGTAATCGCAGTTTCCTTGATGGTAATTGCTTTTGCCGCCTGGTTGCCCAATCTTCATTTAATTACCAAAACCATGACGAGCTCTACCATGACTTTGTGGCAAAAAACCAATCTCCTCACCAGCTTATTGGGATCATTGCAAACTAATTTCACTCCACTCTCTCGTGCTGTTACCTTTGTGAGTGCCGGTTTGGCAGGAGTACAAGTGAGTCTTTTGATTTATTACCTTAAACAAACTGCTCGAGCTGCGCAGTCAATGGGAATGTCGGCCGTGGGAGTCACTGCCAGCATGCTGGGGGTTGGCTGTGCCTCTTGTGGTTCAGTTGTTTTAACTTCACTGATTGGTTTTGGTTCAGCTACAGTAATCGTGGGGTCTTTGCCGTTCCGCGGTCAGGAATTTGGCTTTATTGGGATAGTGATTTTAATGTTTGCGATCAGTTTTACTCTTAAGAAGATAAATCAGCCTTATGTTTGTGCGATTGAGAGGGGGCAATAAGTATGGAATTTTCAGAAGACTGGAACCAGTTACCAAAGCATGAGCGCAAGAAAAAAATCAAAGCGCTTAGACGTGAGCGTGAGAACAAATCAGAGCGCATCAAAAGAATTCGTAACTGGGGATTGGTAGTTATTGCTTTGATAATTGTGGTAGCAGGGTATCTCCAGCTCACCAAAAAATCTCCTGAACAAATTGAATTTGAGCAACAAGTCAAAACAATTTCTTTGGATGGAAAGGTGGAAGAATTTGAAATCGAAGGCAGAGAGCATATTGCTCCTGGTACTGAGGTGGAGTACAAAACTAATCCGCCGACTTCAGGTAATCATTACGGAACGCCAACCGACTGGGGAATCTACGATGAAGAAATTTCTGACGAGGCAACAGTTCATTCCCTGGAGCATGGTGGTATCTGGATTTCCTACAAAGATATTGGTGAGGAGGAAAGACAAATTTTGGAAGGAATTGGAAAAGAAAACTCACAAAGCACTGTAGTATCAGCACGTTCAGGCAATGATGACAAGATTGTTATAGCCTCGTGGGGTAAATTTATGCGATTGGAATCGGTAGATAAAGCCCTGAT